>LFRM01283984.1_pt2 | contig 74690 bp, 73 predicted proteins | sample 618341 | NCBI WGS metagenome assembly LFRM01 (sample SAMN03654438, study PRJNA283298) | anaerobic digester metagenome | isolation source: pool of bioreactors CSTR01a, CSTR02a, and CSTR03a thermophilic anaerobic... | place: Denmark: Kgs. Lyngby | collected 2014-05-21 | reverse complement strand
AACTATTTCAGAAATTTCAAAACAGTAGCCTTAGAAAAGTCAGACTTTATTCCTAAACTTGGCTTACTAAAGGTAATTTCCGCTTTAGGTGCTGCTTCAGCAATAAATCAAATGGCATTTGCACTTGTACAAACGGTTATGAACAACACACTAACTCATTATGGTGCTTTATCTCAGTATGGCGCAGAGATTCCACTTGCAGTTGTAGGGATTATTACTAAAGTAAGCACTCTCTACTTTGGACTTCTTATTGGAATTGCACAGGGTACTCAGCCTATCTTTGGGTTCAATTATGGGGCTGAAAATTATCAACGAGTTAAAGAAACCTTATACTTAGCAGTTAAAATTGTAATTTCAATAGGTGTGGTAGCATTTATGTTTTTCCAAGTGTTTCCAAGACAAATTATTTCTATTTTTGGAAATGGTGATGAACTTTACTTTCAATTTGGAGTTCGCTATTTAAGAATATTCTTATTCTTCACACTATTTAATGGAGTACAAATGTTAACTTCTAGTTTCTTTACTTCAATCGGTAAATCATCACGAGGGATATTTCTTTCTCTAACTCGACAAGTTCTATTTCTTTTACCCTTAGTATTAGTGCTACCTATATACTTTGGAATTGATGGGGTTGTATATGCAGGACCAATTGCTGACTTTGTTGCTATCTCACTTGCTTCTTTCTTTCTTTATAAGGAAGTACAAAACATTAATAGATTAGAAAAAACCGCTTAAGCGGTTTTTTATTTGCCTTCTTTAATTTATTTATTCTATCTATTAAACACAAACTTCTTAATTTTTCTAAATATGCAAGTAAAAATTTCTTAACCACCCAAGTAGGCAGCCTTAACCTTTGGATCATTTAATAACTGTGCGCCACTTCCTTCGGCGACTATCTTTCCTGCTTCCAAAACATAGCCTCTGTCGGCAACTTCTAAAGCCCTCTTTGCATTTTGTTCAACCAAGAGTATTGTTGTACCATTTTTATTAATGGCTTTTATAATATCAAAAATTTGTTCTACCAAGATTGGAGCTAAACCCATTGAAGGCTCGTCCATAAGTATCATTTTTGGTCTGCTCATTAATGCTCTGCCAATTGCCAACATTTGTTGCTCACCACCAGATAGAGTTCCAGCCATTTGATTAAATCTTTCTTTAAGTCTTGGAAATGTCTCCAAGACTTTTTCCAAATCTTCCTTGATCTCACGGGCGTCTTTTCTAATGAAGGCTCCCATCTCTAAATTTTCTGCAACAGTCATATTAGAAAATATTCTTCGCCCCTCAGGAACATGGGCAATCCCGAGATCCACAACCTGATGGGATGGAAATTTTAAGATATCTTCATTACGGTATTTAATAATTCCGTGACTTGGCTGTAAAATTCTTGAAATTGTCTTTAATATAGTTGTCTTTCCAGCCCCGTTGGCACCGATTAAAGTGACGATTTCACCTTGATTTACATAAAAAGTAAGTTGTTTTATGGCATGGATTTTGTCATAGAAGACATCAATATCTTTTACTTCTAACATAATTTTCACCTATTTCCCTAAATAAACTTTGATTACATTCGGATTATTTTTAATTTCAGTTGGAGTACCCTTTGCGATAATCTTTCCATAGTCAATAACTACAATCCGTTGGCAAATACCCATTACTAAATTCATGTCATGCTCTATTAATAGAATTGATATATCAAATTTGTCTTTAATAAAGTTAATTGTTTCCATTAATTCCTTAGTCTCTTGCGGATTCATCCCTGCAGCTGGCTCATCTAACATTAATATTTTCGGTTTTGTTGCTAATGCTCTAGCAATTTCTAATTTTCTTTGTTTACCGTATGGAAGATTTTTTGCCAATGTTTGAGCATAATCCTCTAAATTGAATAACTTTAAAAAATCAATTGCTTCATTATAAGCATTTTGTTCTTGTTTCCAATATCTTTTACTCCGAAAAACTCCAGCCAAAATACCGTATTTAATCTCATTATGATGGGCGATTTTAATATTATCTATCACAGATAAATCTTTGAATAATCGTATGTTTTGAAAGGTTCTAGCTACTCCACTTTTAGTTATTTGATACGGACTCTTATTTGTGACATCTCTATAGTTTATAAAAATTGAGCCTTGGGTTGGATTGTAGACTCCTGTTAACATATTGAAAATTGTTGTTTTCCCTGCCCCATTTGGCCCAATCAATCCCACAAGTTCATTTTTATTTATTTTTATTTCAAAATTATCAACTGCAAGTAACCCCCCAAACTTCATCGTTAATCCCTTAGTTTCGAGTGTTGCCATATTAATCAACTTCCTTTACTTTTTTTCTTGGTGAAAGTATCTGATTATACCTAAGTTTATGTAAAAATTGTGAGAATGAAAATTCTTTAGTCCCAAATAGTCCCTGTGGTCTAAATATCATCATTATCACCAGCAAAAATGAGTACGCCAGCATTCTATAATTTGCGAATTCTCTTAAGGCTTCAGGCAAGATCGTTAACACTATTGCAGCTATTATACTTCCGGTTAAACTTCCCATTCCACCCAAAACAACTATCACTAAAATTTCAATTGATTTCATAAAACTAAAAATATTTGGATCTAAATAAGAAATATAATGGGCATAAAGACCGCCACCAATACCTCCAAAAAAGGCTGATATCGAAAATCCGACAATCTTATAAAAGATAGTTGGGATACCGACTGCCTCAGCAGCTATTTCATCCTCTCTTATTGATACAATTGCCCTTCCATGCCTTGAATTAGTAAAAGTATATAACATTAAAACAATGACAACTGTAATCCAAAATATATTATCGAAATTTACTAAGTTGGCTATTCCTGATAATCCCTGGGCTTTTCCTGTAAAGTTAAGGTTGTTTATCACAATTCTTATAACTTCTCCAAATCCTAAGGTAATGATACCCAAATAATCGCCGCGTAATCTGAGTGATGGGATACCAATTATTAAACTTGCTAATAAAGCAGCAAATCCAGCCAAGGCAAGTGAAATAAGTAAAATAACAATATTTGGAAGTGCTGTTGCTTGTAATATCATAGCTCTGGAAGTAAGGGCAGCTGTATAAGCTCCTATTGCCATAAACCCGGCATGACCTAGGGCAAGTTGACCCAAAAATCCAGTGGCAATGTTTAGGCTTGTCGCTAAAACTATATTTACACCAATAAATATAAGTACTCCTACATAGTATCTATTTAAAATTCCCTGACCAATCAACACTTTAAACAACACATATAAAGCAGTTATTGCAAGAAGATTTATTAAGTATGATTTTAGATTTAGTTTTTTCATACCTACACCTTCTCTCTTTCATTTTTTCCTAAAATTCCCGAAGGTTTTAAAAGCAGCACTAAAATAAGTATCCCAAAAACAATTGCATCTGTCCACTGACTTGATAAATAGGCTTTAGATAGGGTTTCTATCATACCAATGATAAAACCACCAATCATTGCTCCTGGCATTATACCGATGCCTCCTAAAACCGCGGCTATAAAAGCCTTTAGACCCGGCATAGCACCAAGAGTTGGAAATATTTGAGTATAAGCCACACTATACAAAACACCACCCAAAGCCCCCAAAGCAGATCCTATTGCAAAGGTTATACTTATTGTTCGATCAACATTAACTCCCATGATAACCGCCGCTTCTTTATCTTGAGCAACAGCTCGCATCGCTTTGCCTGACTTAGTATTTTTGATAAACAAGTCTAGACCAATCATACAAATTATCGACAATCCTAAAGTTACAAGAGTAACAGTACTTATCTGAATACCTACAATATTGATTGGTTTTTTCTGAATTAAAGCAGGCATAACTTTCGGACTTGCTCCAAAAATAACTAAGGCTAAGTTTTGTAAAAATAAGCTCACGCCAATAGCAGTAATTAAAACAGAAATGCGTGGCGCCTTCCTTAAAGGTCGATAAGCAATTCTTTCAATTAAAACGCCTAAAAGTGCCGCCAAAATCATTGAAAAGATTAGTGCTGGTATAAAGCTTAACCCTAGTGATGTGACAGCAATAAAGGCAAAATATGCTCCCATCATCATTATGTCACCATGAGCAAAGTTTATTAATTTTATTATTCCATAAACTAATGTATAACCTAAGGCAATTAGTGCATAAATACTCCCTACAGATAGACCATTTATAAGTTGTTGAATAAATAAGTTCATTATATTGCCTCCTTAAAAACATAAGGAGAGATGATTAGGTCTCTCCTTGAAAATATTTAGACTTAACTTAATCTTCTACTGCAACCTTATCTACTAATAAATGTTTTCCGTCCTTTATTTGGACAATGGATATACTCTTTTTAGGATCGCCATTATCGTCAAAGACAACATTACCGGTGACACCGGTGATTTCTGTATTAGAAATGGCTGTTACTAAAGCAGCACTATCGGTATTACCAGCACTTTTTATTGCTTCTACCATTATATATGTTGCATCATAGCCTAAAGCTGCAAAAGTTGTTGGACTTGTCCCCCACTTTTTTGTATAATTTGTTATAAAATCTTGAACTATTTTGGCTTCATCTGTCTTTGCAAAATGATTAGTAAAGTAGTGACCTTCTGCTACATCTGCATAGTCTTGTTCAATACCGTCATAACCATCAGGACCAATAACCGGAAAATCTAATTCTAGTTCTTTAAATTGAGTTAATATTTGTCCAGCCTTTGAATAATATTCAGGCAGGTATAAAACATCTGGGTTGCTTGCGGCAATTTTGGTAAGAACTGATCTAAAGTCAGAGTCATTTTGAGTGTATCCCTCGACATTAATAACTTCTCCAAACTCAGCAAATTTTGTTTCAAATGATGTTGCTAACCCTTCAGAATAACCGTCTGTTGTATTATATAAAATTGCCACCTTTTTAGCTTTTAAGTTGTTAGCTGCAAATACAGCGGCTGTTTCCCCTTGATAAGGGTCAATGAAGCACGCTCTAAATACATTAGGTGCATCAATAGTAATATCTAGATGGGTACCAGTTGGTGTTAAAATAGGAATTCCATCATTTTTTGCAATTTCTTTTATTGCTAAAGTATCTCCACTTAAGGTCCCACCAAGAAGAGCAACCATTTTATCATTGTCCCTTAATCTGTTATATGCGTTAATAGCTTCTGTTTTATCACCTTTAGTGTCGTATGGAACTAGAATAAGTTGCTTACCTAATACACCACCTGCGGCATTAATTTCTTCAAGTGCCAAGTCAATACCTTCTCTTGTTGTCTCGCCATAAATACTATAGTCACCAGTTAAAGGTCCCATAAATCCTAAGACAATTTTATCAGCATTTGAATCCTTTCCATTAGAGTTACCACAGCCAATTAGTGAAAAAACTAAAAAAGCCATCAGTGTTAATTTTATTAGTAAATTTCTTTTTTTCATGATATATACTCCCCTTTATATGCTTTTGCATAATGAACATATTTTATAATAATAAGTAAGTTTTTACAAGTGTAATTGGTAGTATTTTCATGATTATGTAAGATTTTCATTATGCAGGTGTAAGCGGATTGATTAGCCTGGAATGTAGGTCTTTTCTTGATATCGGATTATTCTAGCAAATGCTCATATTTACAAAATTAAAAGCTACTACTTTTGATTTTAAGATAAAAAAAGAGCGATATTGCTCTTTAAATACACAAAGTTAATACCCCATAAGATATTAAATTGCTGAACTGATTTAAATTAACTAAAAAATGTTTACCTAATAACTAATACTCAAAGAATATTTAGCTTTTATTACTTGCTTTTTTATCTGCCTGGATTAAGTATCTAATACAAATTGATGCCGCTAATAAACCTGCTGCTGGCGGGACTAAAAACATGCTCGCTGGTGGAATTCGCTCTTTTCTAGTTTCTCCATCCTTGTTTAAAACTTTATTTTGTGTAATTGGCCTTTCATTTGAAAAAATCACATTTATCTTTTTAAGATCAATTTTTTTATCTCTAGCCATCTTTCTTAAGACTTTGGCCAAAGGGTCATATTCTGTCTTATCTAAGGTTGTCTGATGGACTAAACTAGGGTCAAGTCGATTACCCATTCCCATACTAGAAATAAAAGGAATTTTTTTTTCTAGACAGATCTCAATCAAGTCTAATTTACTAGATAGGGTGTCTATAGCGTCAACAACAAAGTCGACTTTTTCAAATATTTCAAAATGATCTTTATCAAAAAAGATGTCATAATATTCAATATCAATATTATTAGAAATAGATTTTATATGTTTTACCATTTCGTGGGCCTTTGATTTTCCAATATTGTTTTCGGTAGTTTGAAGTTGTCGGTTTAAATTTGTGATATCAATTGTATCACCATCGACAACAATGATTTTACCGACACCAGATCTAGCTAAAGATTCAACACAAATTGAACCAACGCCTCCAACGCCGATAACAACTACTGTTGCTTGTTTAATTTTATTCAAACCTTCGCAGCCAATCAATAGCCTTGTTCTTTCAAACATATCATTCATCACTTTCAGACTCCGTTTCATTTAACCAGTTATCAATATCAGAAAATATGTTACTTAAGTATGAATCATCTAGAATATCATACCAATTAGCTTCTATTTGATTTCTAAACCATGTATATTGCCTTTTTGCATAATTGCGGGACCTCTTTTGTATTTCCTTTATTACTTCTTCTTTAGATATTTTATTTTCAAAATATGGCTTCCACTCTTTATAACCAATCCCAAACATCCCTCTTAATTCAAATGGTTTAGCATATTTTGAAACAATATTTCTAACTTCTGCTTCTAAACCTAAGTCATCCATCATTAATACTCGCTCATCAATCCGTTTATATAAGAGTTCGCGAGGCATTGTCAAGGAAATTATATGAGCATCATATAGAAGTTTATGATCTTGTTTTTCAACAATATCACTCTTTGTTGTAGTTTGAGTTTTGGCAATAATAATTGCTCTTTTGACCCGTTGACGATTATTTATATGTAAATTATCTGCAGATTGCGAATCTAAAGTCTTTAGCAAATCATGTAATTCTTGATTAGATTTAGCATCTAATTCTTGTTCTAATTCACTTGTATCTTCTTCCGCTAAAAATGTATAATCTTTTAACACTGCATTTATATAAAGTCCAGTACCTCCTACAATAATTGGAAGTTTACCTTTTTCACTTATTCTTTCAATAAGGGCTCGTGCCTGGCTTTGAAATGCCTTTACATCATAAGGCTCATTAAGTTGATATTGGTCAATTAAATAGTGCTTAACTTTCAATCGACTCGCTTTGCTAACTTTTGCTGACCCTATATTTAACTCCTTATATATTTGAATTGAGTCTCCTGAAATTATTTCTCCATTATATTTTTTTGCTAAAAAAAGACTCAAATCACTTTTACCAACCCCGGTTGGACCAACAATAACTAATACTTTTCTCATCTTAAAAACTCCTTAATCAATTGTTTTTCAGTTATCTTAATCAATGTTGGGCGGCCATGTGGGCAGTGGTAAGGTTGAAGCGTTTGACTCAAATTATCAAGTACTCTTTGCATTTCATCTTTTGATAGAGTTTTATTAAACCTAATTGACGAATGGCAGGCCATCGTTGCAATTACATCTTTTCTTAAATAATTAATATCAACTTCACTATTGTCTTTTAAATACTCTACTAATTTATTTATAAAACTTAATACATCATTGTCCATTAGCCATAAAGGTATTTCTCTAATTATAATGCTATCACTTCCAAAGACTTCTGCATACAGTCCGATCTCGGCGAGTTTTTCTAATGTGTCAGAAATAAATGGCATGTCTGATGGTTTAATCTCTATTCTCTCTGGCATTAATAAAGGTGTTGTTTCTAAGATATTATTTGTGAGTTTATGGTTAATTTTTTCAAAATTTACTCTCTCCTCAGCTGCATGTTGATCAATAATATAAAGCCCTTCTTGATTTTCAGCTAAAATATATTTGCCATGCATTTGTCCTATTAGACGTAATATTGGAAAAACAGGCTGATCACTTAAGTTTGGCTTTGGCGACATTTCAGATTCAATAAAATCACTGATTGCCGGCAGTGGCGTATCATATTTTAAATATGTTTCATCAGCATATGGCTTACTAAGCTTATCTTTGGTGTTTTTCAATAGATCAAAGTCTATTTCGCTTTGAACAATATTATTTTTGTTTGAAATGCTTCTAATTTTGGGTGCCTGCATATTTAAACTTAATGCTTTTTCAATGCTATCTTTAATCAACTTGCTTAATTGTTGTTCTTTTGAAATCTTAACCTCCCATTTTGTTGGATGCACATTTACATCAACGAGTTTATGATCCATTTTTAATTTGATTACGGCTATGGGAAAGCGCCCAGAAAACATATATTTTTCATAGCCTTTAATAACATCATTTACTAATTTATAAGACCTAATCATTCGATCATTAATGAATAACATAACATGATTGCGATTAGAACGTGTATGATCAGGCAGGGCTAAGAGGCCAGCTATTTCAAAATCATTATCACTATCATTAAAAATTAAACTCTCTTTTGCTATATCTCTTCCATAAATTTGATATATAACTTCTTGCAAATCATCATTACCAGCTGTTTTAAAAACTATTTTTTCGTTGTTTTTGAGAATAAAGCTTATCTTTGGATAGGCTAGTGCAAACCTCTCGAGATTACTTGTGATAATTGCCATTTCATAGTTAACGCTGTTAAAGTTTTTTAAACGTGCAGGAGTTTTATGAAAAAGACCAGTAATAGAGATTGATGTTCCAACATTACTTCCAATTATTGAAATGTCACTCATAACTCCATATTCAACTTTAATGCTTGAGCTTGAATCATTATCATTAGTAATTAAATGTACACGTGAAACTGATGCAATGGATGGTAGCGCCTCACCCCTAAAACCTAAAGTACCAATTGCCCATAAGTCTGCCTCATTTTCAATTTTACTTGTTGCATGTCTTTCAAATGCTAAAATCGCGTCTTCTTTTGACATGCCGATTCCATTATCAATAACCTGAATTAAATCTATTCCACCCTCTTTTACAATAACTTCAATAATTGTTGCTTTGGCATCGATAGCGTTATCGACTAATTCTTTAACAATCCCCGCCGGCCTTTCAACTACTTCACCTGCCGCAATCATATTCATTAAGTGTTTATCTAGTTTTTTTATTTTAGCCATAATTACCTCTAATCTATTTATCTAGCTTGCTTTTTAAATCATCTAAAAACTGTAACGCCGCTAGCGGAGTTAAATCATTGATATCAATATTAAGAAGTAATTCCTCAATCTTTTTTAATCTTTTTGGGACTACTTCCTTTTCCATAATAATTTTTTGATTTGAATTTATAACTTTTTTGGACTCTAGCTCTGATAATATTTCAGTCGATCTTTCAATAATTGAATTAGGTAGTCCCGCCAATTTTGCGACATTAATTCCATATGATCGATCAGCTTGACCAGGAATTAGTTTATATAAAAATGTCACATCGCCATCTTTTTCATGCACTTCAACATTATAGTTTTCAATGTTGGAAAAATTATCTGCTAATTGCACTAATTCATGGTAGTGGGTTGAAAATAGGGTCTTGGCTTTTATGTTAGTCGCAATGTATTCAATCATTGCTTTTGCTAAAGACATCCCATCATAAGTAGAAGTTCCTCTTCCTATTTCATCAAAAATTATTAATGAGTTTTCTGTAGCATTTTGAAGTGCATTATTTGCCTCAAACATTTCAACCATGAAAGTTGACTGACCACTTAAGATGTCATCACTAGCACCAATTCTTGTAAAAAGTTGATCAAAGATTGGAATGATTGCACTTTGGGCAGGAACATAACTTCCCATTTGGGCTAAGATAACTATTAATGTCACTTGCCGCATAAAAGTTGACTTACCACCCATATTTGGACCTGTAATTATCCATAAATCCTTTTCACTTAAAGTGAGCGTGTTTGAAACATACTTTCTGTCTGTCATAATTTTGTCTAAAATAGGATGTCGTCCATCAATTATTTCAAATTGGCCAATTTCACTCATTAGTGGTTTTACATATCCACTGCCGGTTGCAATTTCACTTAATGCATAAAGGACATCAATGTTAGAAATCGTTTTTGCCAATACTAAAAGTTGGGGCATATATTCAACCACCCTTTGAGTTAGATCTAAAAATAATCGATATTCAAGGTGGCGACTTTTATCATCTGCATTTAATATTTCATCTTCTTTTTCTTTTAGTTCATCACTAATGAAGCGTTCTACGTTTGTAAGCGTCTGTTTTCTAGTATAACCGTCTTCTTCCTTTATTTTATGCATGTTCGCTTTTGTCACTTCAAAAAAGTAGCCAAAGACACGGTTGTAGCCTACCTTTAGATTATTGACACCCGTTTTTTCACGTTCTTTTGCCTCTAATGCTAAGATCCAATTTTGTCCTTCTCTTTGAATTAAGCGTGCTTGATCTAATTCAATACTATAACCTGCTTTAAAGATGCTTCCATCTCTTAATGATGAAGGTGGCTTATCAACTATAGCACTATCTAACAGTAAATATAATTCATTCAAAGTTTCAACATTAACGAGGTCAAAAAATTCTTGGTATACTATTAAGCCATCTATTATTTCCGGAATTACTGCTAATGAAGTTTTAAGTCTAATTGCATCAATTGGATTAGCATTGCCATAGGCAAACTTGGCACTTAAACGTTCTAAATCATAGATCATACTTAAATTTTCTTTCAAATTATCTCTTAGTAAAAAGTCATCCTTAATAACGCTAATCATGTTTTGTCGAGACTGAATCTGACTTTTACTCACAAGGGGTTTTGTGATCCAAGTTTTCAATAACCTGGCTCCCATTGAAGTTCTTGTTTTATTTAAAAAATCCCACAAGGACTTTTGATTGTTGCTTACTTTGATTGATTCTACCAATTCAAGATTTAGAATTGATGCATAGTCCATTCTAAGATAATCTTGTCTATTTTCGACTTCAATTTTACGCAAATGTTTTAGCATTTTCATCTGTGTTTTATTTAAGTAGCTTAAAATTAACATTATTGTTTCTAGCAGATTATGATTATTGATATCTTCATACAAATTGTGATAACCTTTCAACTCTTCAACTTCTTCATAAGAAATAATTAGGTCTGGAACATTTGCAAGCACTTTTAAAGTTTTTTCATCAAATCCTTTAGCAACTACAACTTCCTTTGTGTTATAACTAAGTATTTTTTCTATTAGTAAAGTCTTGTCATAGTCAATGTGGCTAACTGTAATGTTACCACTTGCCATCTCACATAAGGCTACACCATAACCGTAGCTAAAGTCAGTTACCGCAGCTAAGTAAATACTTTCACTGTCTTCGCCTAACTCATCCATTACTGTTCCTGGTGTAACAACTTTAACCACACCCCGTTTTACAATACCTACTGCATCAGCCGGATCTTCTAATTGTTCAACAATTGCGACTTTATACCCTTTTTGAGTCAATCGTAAGATATAACTCGAAGCCGCATGGTGGGGGACTCCACACATTGGGACTTGATTTTCAGCCTTTGCGTGTCTTGCCGTTAAAACTAAGTCTAACTCTTTAGCGGCTATTTTTGCATCATCAAAAAACAGTTCATAAAAATCGCCTAAGCGATAAAAAATTAAAGCATCTGCATGCTCTTTTTTTATCTTCAAATATTGTCTAATCATTGGAGTATGTTGCTTCATAAAAAACCTCAATTTCTATAACCATTGTATCAAAATTATTGCCTAATTTCACCCATCGTTTTTATATAAAAAAATCAACCACTTTGATTGATTTTAATTATCTAATTCTAACAATTTAATTAAAGACTCTAAGTCAAATTTGTCAGCAATGATTTGACCACCTTCTTGGAGAAAGTGTAAGTTATCATCACCTCTAAATACTGGCGCAAGCCATGTCGAATCCTGATCATCTTTAACTATTGCATCTAAATCGAAAACCCAATCATAATCTTTTTGGCTTCTAATCCAGGCATTGATTTCTTTTCGGCGTTCTTCTGCTTGGGGTAAAACATTATCCTTATAGCCATTAAACGGGGTTATTGTTGTAATAACCGCCTTACTTTTGTGACTCTTAATAATCTTCAACAACTCTAAATAACCATCAATCATTTCATAGGTCTCAGGAAGTTCTTCAGCTGATACGAGGGTTGCCGGATGGATTAAATCATTTATACCAACCGCTACTACCACCACAGCAGGCTTGTTAAACTTAAAAATGTCATTTTCTATTCTTGATAGGGCACTATCACCAAAAATATCTTTTAATAGTAAACGCCCATCTTTTAATAATCTATTACCACTTTGCCCAGCATTTATAATGCTAACAGGATACTTCTTTTCAATGATTCGATTTTGTAACGCTTGGGTGTAATAAGCATGGTTTGTGAGTGAATCGCCTAGCCAAGCGACACTTTTAGCTTTTTGATCTATTATTTCCACTTGTTTTATTAACAGTGAAATTTGCAGGTGGGGTTTACTAATTGCTTTTGTTCTTAACCCTAAATTAACCTTGCGATTAAATATACCATAGTGTTTTACTAATGCTTGTTTGGTACTATTAAAATCTCCAGCACTATAACCTTTTGCAAAAAATCCAAACTTTGTCTCAATTGTAATAAAATCATAATTATCTTGATATAAATTTATCACATCACTATACACCTCTTGATTAGGTTTTAGCTTAAACCATCTCTTGTTTTTTAGCGTAACATTATATTTGACGCCTTCAATTATTAAATACATTCTTAATACTCTTAGATTTCTTGGGCTAAATTTATTTGTAAAAAGGATTCTTATTTTATTACCAGAAATAGCGGTTTTAAAGGTTAGTGTTTGAGATGTTCCATGAATAAAAACTCTGGTTAAATTATAGTTTTTTGTTTTATAACCAAAGACTGGTACATATTTGCTCATAAATCCTCCGTAAAGACTATTAGTCTTCTAAAAGTCCCATTTCCCCTAAAATTCGATTCAAATCACTAATATCATTATAGCTAATTTGAATGTTTTTTGGATTGATTTTAACCTTTGTAGATAATCTTGTCGCAATGCCTCTCTCAACATCTAGTAATTGTGGGTCTAGTCGAGGTTTTTCTTGTCTTTGGGCTGGTTCTTTATCGGCACGCATTAAACTTTCAACTGCTCTTACTGATAAACCTTTTTCAACAATTTCTTTTGCGTAATATTCAATTTCATCTTTATCCTCAAGTGTAATTAGTGGACGAACATGACTCATTGTTAACTTTTTTTCCACAACCATGTTTTGAACTGTTGTTGGAAGTTTTAGTAATCTTACAATGTTTGCGATATGTTCTCGTGTCTTACCAACTCTTTGGGAAAGATCATTTTGAGTTAATTCTAGTTTATCCATCATTTGACTATATGCGTTTGCTTCCTCAATAACATTTAAATCTTCACGTTGAATGTTTTCTAACAAGCCAATTTCCATCATAGAATCATCATCAAAATCAACTAAAATTGCCGGTACCGTTTCTAAACCAACTTCTCTTGCCGCGATTACCCTACGTTCTCCAGCTACTAGTTCATAACCGTTAATTGATTGTCTAATTAAAATTGGTGTAAAAACTCCATGCTGTTTTATACTAATAGCAAGTTCAGTGATTTTTTCTTGATCAAAAGTTTTTCTTGGTTGATATGGGTTACTTCTTATTTCAGAAAGTAATACATCCATTTTCTTACCAGATAATTCACTTGATGACCCCTGTTGAATATCTTCGATGACATTGCTTAAATCATCGCCAAAAATAGCGCCTAACCCACGACCTAATTTCTTATTGCTCATAAATCATCCCTCTATTCGTTACTTTCAATGATTTCCTTAGCCAATGCTGCATAAGCAGTGGCACCTACCGATTTAACATCATATTCAAATATTGATTGCCCACGTGATGGAGCTTCTGATAACTTAACACTTCTAGGTATATAGGTTTTATAAGTACTTTCCTTAAAATATTTTCTAACTTCTTGCTGAACTTCTAAACTGAGGTTGGTTCTAGCATCAAACATTGTTAGTAAAACCCCTTCAATAATTAATTTACGATTAAATAATCTTTGGATTAATCTAATGGTAGATAATAATTGTGTTAGTCCTTCAAGTGCATAATATTCACATTGAACTGGAATTAAAACCGAGTCCGCCGCTGTAAAGGCATTTGTATTTAAAAGGCCTAAAGATGGCGGACAATCAATCAGGATATAATCATAATCATCTTTAATCATATCTAGTTTTTGTTTTAGTAAGGTTTCACGCCCCACCTTATATTCAACCATTTCAAGGTCTGCTCCTGCTAGATCTATTGTAGCCGGAATTATGGAAAGGGGTGGTCTAGTCAGTTTTTTTACTATCTCACTTGGTTGGGTGTCAGAAAACAATAAATCATAAGATGTCTTTTTTATATTTGAATTGTAGGCACCAACACCTTGTGTTGCATTGCCCTGTGGGTCAAAGTCAACAATTAGAACATTCTTCTTTAAATATGCTAGCGCTGCACCTAAATTGACTGTTGTCGTTGTCTTTCCAACTCCACCTTTTTGATTTGCGACTGCAATAATTTTTCCCATACTATCCCTCTTATTTCTGTATTGTTATGATTAGTCTTATTTCCTCATCAGTTTCTTCTTGACTGACATTGGTATCGATTCCAAATTTTTGGGCCATTTTTACGGCTTGATTAATTGTATTAATTGCCAATTGGTGATTTCTTGAAAACCCTTTTGTTGTTGGTTTAGCTTTCTTGTCGCCACCATTTCTTGACTTGATTAAATCTTCAGTTTGGTTAACTGTCAATTTTTTCTCAATAATATCATTTAGCATTTCAACCTGTTTGTTTTTTTCAACTGAAAGTAGGGCCCGTGCATGACGTTCACTTATTTCTCGGTTAGCGATGGCATTTTGAACTACACCTTCTAAATTTAACAGTCTTAGCTTGTTGGCAATTGTTGACTGAGATTTACCCATTTGCTTGGCTATGCGGTCTTGCGTCATGCCAAACTGCTTTTGAAGTTGTAAATAAGCTCTAGCTTCTTCAATCGATGTCAAATCTTCGCGCTGAATATTTTCAACTAAGGCCATTTGTGACAAGTGTTTGTCCTCAACTTCCTTTATTATAACATCTACCTCTACAAGTCCTGCTAAAATACTCGCCCGATAGCGGCGTTCTCCGGCAATAATTTCATATTTATCACCATCAACTCTGACCACAATCGGTTGGATTAGACCATTTTCTCTGATTGACTGAGCCAACTCCATTATTTTGTCATCATCAAATACCGACCTGGGCTGATAACGATTTGGCTTAATTAGGTCTATGGAAATTTTATTAACATTCTTCATAAAGCTCTCCTTCTTTAAAGTGGTTTTTGTTTTATTTGTGAATAGTTGCGAGGATATTTATATGGTGTCTTTGCCTTTTTATTAATAAATATCGTTGCCCTAACTGCACCATCTAAAGTATCTTCATAGACTGACTCAACATTGCTTTTTAGTAATTTAAAGGCGTTTTGAGATAAGTCTAACTCTTCTTGATAACGACTTCCCTTCATCGCAATAAAATAGCCCCCAACTTTAACAAAAGGGATGCATAGTTCAGCCAAGATTTGCATATTGGCCACAGCCCTTGCGGTAACAAAGTCATATTTTATGGAAGTCTCCTTAATATAATCTTCTGCCCGCTCATTTACAATTCTAACATCTAAATCTAGTTTCTGAGTCACAACCTTTAAGAAGTTGGTTCTTTTTGTAATCGGTTCTAAAATTGTTATATCTAATTGCGGAAACACAATTTTTAGTGGCAAACTTGGAAAACCCGCACCCGCACCTACATCAAGTAAGCTACCTTCAATTTTATGATGAAAGGCTGGAATCAGTGAATCATAAAAATGTTTTATATAGATTTCATCGGTTTCTATAATCGCAGTTAAATTAATTTTCGTATTGTACTCTTGAAGTAATTTTCGATAATCTTCAAATTGACTTAACTGTTTTTCTGTCAACTCAATATCTTTTTCTTTTAAATTTTCAATAAATCTTTTTATAATCATAGCTAACCCTCCACTAACACATTATAGCAAAATAACACTTTATAATTTTTATTTATTAGAACTATTCAAATGAAAGGACAAGACAGTAATATCAGCTGGATTAACCCCTGAAATCCGTGTTGCTTGACCTAAGGTTGTTGGTCTTATTAACATTAGTTTTTCTCGACCTTCAACTGATAGATTGTCTATTTTACTATAATCAAGCTCCTCATCAATTTTAACCATTTCCATTTTTAATAAGCGGCCCGCTTCTCGTTTTGCCTTGACAATATAACCTGCATACTTAATCTCGATTTCAACTAATTTCGCTAAATCAATATCATAATCAAAATCTAGGTAAGGTTTAATATTTTCCACTGTAATTCTTGGTCTTTTTAACAATTCATAGGCACTCAAACGATCATTTAAATTTGAAAAACCTTCTTTGACTAATAATTTATTAATATCATCACTACCTATAAAACTGACATCCTTAAGTGCTTGTTCTATTTCTGACATTGTTTGCATTTTATTTTTAAATGCTTGATATTGCTCATCTTTGACAACATTAAAATCACGTCCATATTGAGTTAGTCTTTGATCGGCATTGTCGTGACGTAAAAGTAATCGATACTCTGATCTTGATGTAAGAAGACGATAAGGCTCTTGTGTTCCTTTAGTAACCAAGTCATCTATCATAACACCAATATATGCTTCATCACGGCGTAAGATAAAAGGTTCTTTATCCAAAACCTTTAAGGCAGCATTAATACCTGCCATAATCCCTTGCCCTGCAGCTTCTTCATAGCCTGAAGTCCCATTGATTTGGCCTGCAAAAAACAAGTTTTCGATATGCATTGATTCTAAACTAGGTTTTAATTGAATTGGATTAATCGCATCGTATTCAATCGCAAAACCATATTTAACAATTTCAGCATTTTCTAAACCTTTAACGCTATGAATCATTTCTAACTGAACATCTTCAGGTAGGGAAGTCGATAAACCTTGAACATATACGGTATCTAATTCCAATGATTCAGGTTCAATAAATAATTGGTGACGCTTTTTGTCCGCAAAACGCACTATCTTATCTTCAACAGATGGACAATATCTTGCCCCAGCTCCGGTTACAACACCACTGTACATTGATGATTTTTCTAGGTTGTTTTCAATAATTTTGTGTGTTTCTAAATTTGTATAAGTTAAATAACAAGGTAATTGTGGAAGAGTTATATCTCCCTTTTTAGTCTTCCAAGAAAAAAAGTTCAAGTCTTCATCGCCTGGTTGAATTTCTGTAACTTCTAAATTAAGACTATTTGTCTTAATTCTAGCGACTGTCCCGGTTTTTAATCTAATAATATCTAAACCTCTTGATTTTAGACTTTTTGATATTTCTTTTGTGGTTGCTTGATCATCTGAAGCAATATCCGTCACATTTTGCCCAATCATTATTTGAGAAGCTAAAAACGTTCCTGTGGTTAAAACCACAACATCTGATCTCATTTCACTACCATCTGCTAAGACTACTCCAGACACTTTATTATTTTCAAATATAAGTGTTTTTACTTGGGCTTGGATCAGTTCCAAGTTTGGTTGTTTTTCAATGACATCTCTAACCATTCTCGAATATTTGATTTTATCAATTTGATTTCTTAAAGCTCGGACTCCAGGTCCTTTGGCGGTGTTTAGCATCTTAATTTGTAGGGCATTTAAGTCAGCAAGTCGACCCATGACACCACCTAGAGCATCGACTTCGCGGACAACAATTCCCTTAGCAGGGCCTCCAATTGAAGGGTTACAAGCTAGGGTTGCCATTAAATCTTTACTTAAGGTAATCAGTTTTACCTTTATATTCATATTGGAAATTGCCATTGCCGCTTCAACACCTGCGTGTCCCGCTCCAACTACAATAATTTCTTTCATATAATCACTCTTTCGTATGTGCTTGCCAAAAATAAAGTGAAGCAAGCGTTCCATATGGACTTAACCTTTGTTTAATTTCTAAAAATTGCTTCTTTGATAATGTTTCAAGGCCATAAACCTTCTTAATCCCACTTCTAACACCAAAGTCACCAAAAGCTAAAATATCAGGATGTCTTAAGCCAAATATCATTATCATCTCTGCACTCCATAAGCCAATCCCAGGATAGCCAGTCAAAACCTTTATAATTTCTTCATCACTTTTTAAGGCTAATTCATGGAAATCTAGTATACCACTTTTAAGGTTTTTCGCAATATTATGAATCTGATCATACTTCTTTTTATAGATACCACAAGCAATAATATCTGCTTGGGGTGTCGCTAAGAAATTATCAACATTTACAACTATTAATATATCCTCAAGTCTTTTATAAATAGTTGCAGCTGACTTAGTTGATATTAATTGGCCAATGATTGTAGTTACAACACAATTAAAAAAACTTTCCGCATAATAGCGGTTTGGTTTCTCACTTTTTTCTATATATTTAGATAAAACAGGATCTAAAGTTTTAAGCGCTAGTAGATCCTTATTATCAACTATAATCTTATTCAACTTTTGATCCTTGTGGCATCTGTGAGTTTAATAACATCATTGTTTTTTTATCTTTAGCAACAAGTAACATTCCTTCTGATAAAACTCCTCTTAGTTTTATTGGTTCTAAATTAATTACGGTAATGACATTTTGACCGATTAAATCTTCTGGTGTTACAATGTCTGTTATCCCACTTACGATTTGAATAACTCCTGTACCAACATCAACTTGAGAAACAAGTAAACGATCTGCATCTGGATGAACTTTACACTCTAAAACTTTCCCTACTGTAATATCAAGTTTTGTAAAATCTTCAAATTTAACTAAATCTTTCTCGGATATAACAGGGTTTTGATCAGCTTCTATTTCTTCTAATTTTTTTTCTTTATCAATTCTTGCAAAAAGAATTTCTGTTTCTGAAACAACTGTATATGATTGTTGCTTGCCAAAGTCTTTAATGCTATTAAAATCTTGGCTAAGTGCACCAATTGATTGTAAGTAGGCCGCTGCGCTATCTGGAATAATTGGCAATAACATTACACTTGCTAATCTAACACTTTCTAAAAGATTATACAGTACATCATTTAAACGTTTTTGATCAGCTTTTTCTTTTGCCAAAATCCAAGGTTGTGTTTCATCAATATATTTATTCGCACGGCGTAAAAAATCGACAATATTACTCATTGCTTCAGCAACCTTGTACTGATCAAACTTACTCGTATAATTATTATATGTTTGATTATATGTTTCAATTAAGTCTTTATCAATCTCAGTATATTCAGATGGTTTACTGACACTTCCGTCAAAATATTTATTTACCATCGATATTGTTCGATTAACTAAGTTTCCATAGACATTTGCTAAATTATTATTAATTTGTTCAATTAACAATTCATAAGTTATAACGCCATCNNCCCATTGACTTGCTCATTTTACCTTCACCAACTAAAAGCCATGGGTGCCCAAATACTTGGTGCATTTGTTCAAGACCTAAAGCCATTAATAGAATTGGCCAGTAAATTGTGTGAAAACGAACAATGTCTTTGCCAATTAAGATTAAATCCGCCGGCCACCATTTTTTAAATTCAGGTTTGTGGTTTCCATCAACATCATAGCCAAGACCTGTAATGTAGTTACTTAAAGCATCTATCCATACATAGACCACGTGGTCTTTATCAAAGGGAACCTGAATTCCCCAATCAAAAGAAGACCTAGTTACAGAAAGGTCAAAAATCCCAGGCTTAATAAAATTATTCATCATTTCATTTTTTCTAGATTTCGGAACAATTAAGTCTGGATTGTTTTCTAGTAGTTCTTCTAATTGTTTTTGATATTTCGATAATCTAAAAAAGTATGTTTCTTCTTTAGTTTTTTCAACTGGTCTTCCACAATCTGGACAGTTACCATCAACAAGTTGAGATTCAGTCCAAAATGATTCATCAGGAACACAGTACCAACCTTCATATTTACCCTTGTAAATATCACCTTGGTCGTATAGTTTTTGAAATATTTTTTGAACTTGTTCTACATGATAATCATCGGTAGTCCTAACAAAATTATCATATTGAATATTAAATAAATGATAAAGATCTTGGATCTTTTTAGCATGTTTGTCTACAAATTCCTTAGGCTCCATATTTTGCGCTTTTGCGTTTTCCTCAATTTTTTGTCCATGTTCATCTGTACCAGTTTGAAAAAATACATCAAAGCCTTGTAGTCTTTTATATCTTGTAATGGCATCGGCCAAAATTGTCTCATACATGTTGCCAATATGCGGTTTTCCTGAGGTATAGGCAATTGCTGTTGCTAAGTAAAACTTATTATTGTCCATAAAATACTTCCTTCCATAAAAAAACGTCCACAAAGGACGACTGTGCGCGGTACCACCTTAGTTCATATTCAATCTTGAATATGCGCTTAACCTTGTAACGAAAGATATACGTCTAACTTAATTAGATTGCTCGTGGACCATCTTCATAAATCCTAACAACAGACTTCCACCCAACATCTGCTCTCTAAGTGTAGAACTTAATCTCTTCCAGTCATTGACTTGTATATCTATTATACTATAAATAGACTAATAGTTAAAGACACTAACTTGCAGTCTTGTATTAAGAATAATTATTTTTGCCAATATTAATATCTTTCTAATGTTATACTAATATTAAGGATTAAAAGGAGGTCAATTATGAAGGTTATCGACTTATCACAATCAATATATACAGAAATGGAAGTATATCCAAATGACCCTCCAGTGAAAATAGATATCGTCCATTCTTATGAGACAGATCATTGGCAATTAAGAAGTCTACAAATGGGTTCTCATACAGGAAGTCATGTAGACGCTTTTTCACATATGCATAAAAATATGGCAAATCTTGACCAAATACCACTTGAAAGATTTTTTGGGATGGCGCAATTAGTAAAACTTGACCAGGAATGGCCTAAAGATATCGGTTTGTTTTTTGTAGAAACAATAGATATTGATTACCTAGACAAAATAATCAGTTTCAACCCTGGTTTTGTAGGTGGAAATATAAGTGATTCTTTAGAGAAAGAATTATTGAAAAGGGAAATAATTACTTATACTGGTTTAGTAAATCTCGATCTTTTGCCTGTTTTAGAATCTTTTATGTTTTATGGTTTACCTTTAAAGATAAAAGAGGGAGATGGCTCACCAGTTAGAGCTATCGCAATAATCTAAGACCTTAGTCAAATCAACAGTTTTATAATTTAAAATCATCTTGTCTTTACTAGACAGTTATCGAAAATCACATTACATATTCTATTCATTAAATATCTAAAATTTTTGATTGAAAAAAATCCTTGTAGATATTGTTGATAACATTAGTAATTGCCCTGCTTATAAGAAGATATTAAAAATAGCCTTGATACCGATAAGTATATTTGTTTAAAGAGGAGAAAATATTATGTTTACATTTGAATGGTAAATTTACTACTTTTAAAAATGGGATGATTATTTGAATCGGTAAAAAGCTTTATTGAAAAAGCTAAATACATTATTATGCAAACACCAGCGCTTGTCGTTGATGAAAAAGTAATTTCAAGGGGAAAGATTCTATCTCGTAAAGAAATAATAAATCTTATAATATAATTAAGACTTCAAAAAGTTCTGAAAAATTTCAGAACTTTATTATTTAGTGTTAAATTTTAAATGTATAAGCTCGGGGTTATTGAAAATTCGTAGGGGTATTAAGCTATTACCTAATCCTCTGCTCACAATTAATGTCGAGTTTTCAATTTTATGTTTGCCACTTGTATATTTAGGTAAAAAACCTTGATTTGGTGAGAATAGTCCGCCAATTATTGGTAATCTTACTTGACCCCCATGGGCATGCCCGCTAAATATTAGATCAACCTTAGCCTTGTGATATAAGTCAAAGATTTCAGGGCGGTGTGATAATAGTATTTTGAAACTTGAACCCATTGTTAAATTCGCCAAATTTTCCTTAAAGACCTCCAAATTAATTTGTTTAGAACCTTCGATCGTATCAAAGGCAGGATCTTTTAGCCCAATTATTTCTATCTTACTATCATTTATTTTTATTTCTTTTTTCTCATTGTCTAACACAAAGACACCATTGCTTAGTAGTTTTGCTTTTATGTCTGCATATTTGTGTGACCATGCTTCGTGATTTCCGGCCACATAGTAAATAGGCGCAATTTCAATTGCGAGCTTGATAAATTCTATTGACGTTTCTAAGTCATATCGACGCCGATCAATTAAATCGCCCGTTATCAATATTATGTTAGGTTTGGCTCTTTTTATTTGAGCAATAATGTTTTTATGATTTTTTCCAAATTTTTTACTATGTAAATCTGATATTTGAACAATTGAGAAACCCTCAAAATCTACACTCAATTTATCGTTTTCATAAGTAATGTACGTAGTTTTTAAATTATTATTTTGCCAAATTAAAAAGCCCAACGCTATTATAAAGGCGACAATAATAAAGGCTGTAAAATCTTTATTCATGCTTATTCCTACCTATCTACTTATAATTGTTCTAAAAATCGTTTAGGATTGTTTAAAAGGACTATACATAAACTTACATGTTCAATATCTTCATACTCAATTTAACTAATAATAATAAAAAGGCTTCTGCCATAACTTTTAAGAAAATTGACTTGCTACTACCATTTTCTCCAACAAAAATTCAATGACTCCAAGATGTTAAATAGATTGTTATCGTCATTTTATTTACTGTTTTCTGCTTATAGTAAATTCATAAGTTCGAATTTTTATTTATTTCTTTTTTTATTATATCATAACAACCCAATTTTATTAGATTTTAGATTGTGCTACAATGAAGATATTAAAGAGGGAGAGATAATATGAAAAAAGTTGTTTATTTTGCCTTTCAAAAAGAAAAGATGTGTTTTATGCACATCATCTACAATGTTTTAGATTTACATGAAAAAGGTCACACTGCGAAAGTCGTAATCGAAGGTGCGGCAACCGCCTTAATTCAACCACTTATTGAAGAAAATAATCTGTTATTCAAAAAAGTAATTGAATTAGGTCTGATTGATTCTGTATGTAAAGTATGTGCCGTACAAATGGGCGCCTTTGATTATGTTAAAGACCACACTAATTTAAAATTAGAAGACGAAATGCTTGGTCACCCGCCGATGGAGCCTTATATTAAAGATGGTTATCAAGTTATAACTCTCTAATTTCAATAAAAAAGGACTGCACATCCATAATAGTGGATAAAATAAAGTGGAGTCCTTTCTTTTCTTAAATTTAATTATTACTTTTTGACTTCTTTTTTGTTTTGTAGAAGTGATCGATAAAACCAAATAGTCCTATAACCACTAATGTTGCGTCTAACATTAGTGTTTTAACATGTTGCCCTGGCGCTATTTCAATTACTTTATTTTCTAAGTTAACATTATATGCATATACTCTTAAGGCAGATTGGACAACATTATTGAATTCACTGTCTTCAAAATTGCTATGTTTATGGATGTCTTCAAAAGACCATTTATGGAACAAAGTGTTTTTACGAAGCTCAACAATATATTTTTCGTTGCCTTTTGCTTTATCATCAACGAGCATAACAATTACATCATCTTTCTCTGTATTGCTTACAATAGTAGCTAGATTGGCTTGTGGTAAGATCTCTGAAATATTAGTCTCTATTTCACTGTGTTTGATTGTGGAAAATTTTAGCCTACCTTCAGTTAAATTAATTGTTCCCATTATTATTAAAAATAACGATAATAGTAAAAATATTTTTGATTTCATTTTATCCCCTTAAGCCTTTTCTATTCAATTAATTTATAAAGTTATTGTTAAATATACGCCGCTGCCAGATACTTTTATATCACTTGTACCAGCGTCTATAAAACAAGATTCGCCTTTAGTAAGATTTATTTTCTCTTTTTGAGTTTCTAATGATACCTCTCCACTAATAACCACTATTGCCTTAAAGTGATCTGGTGAAACATTTAGATCAAATTCACCACAAACTTCAATCTTATAGGTTGTAAAATAGGGGCAAGTTACTAAAAGTTGTCTTGTATGGTTTTTGTACTTGATTTCTTGACCTTGCGCTTTGAAATCGGTACTTAAAGGTGTTAATGTTGATACCGCTATAGCTTTATCAACATGAAGCTCCCTTAGGTTTCCTTGAGCATCTTTTCGGTTAAAATCATATAAGCGGTAAGTTATATTAGAGTTTTGTTGAATCTCACAAATAACAATCCCGGCTCCAATTGCATGAATAGTTCCTGCCTCAACAAAAATAACATCCCCTTTTTTTACTTCTACATGATTTAATTTTTCTAAGATAGTATCATTGTCAATTGATTGCTTAAATTCACTTTTTGACATAGCTTTTTTAGTTCCATAATATATTTTTGAACCAGGTTTGGCTTCTAAGATATACCACATTTCGGTCTTCCCATTATCGCCTTCATGTTTAAGACTATATTCGTCATTGGGATGAACTTGAATGGATAAATCGGAAAAGGCATCTATAAACTTTACTAAAACTGGTAATTCATTTAAATCTAAATTAAGTTTTCCAAGCGGTTTATTATCCTTTTGGTCTAAATACTCACTTAAGGTCATTCCAGCATATTCTTTATTTAAGATTGTGCTTGGACCATCAGGATGGCCAGACACCTCCCAACTTTCAGCTAAAATAGCTAAGTTTGTGTCTTTTCCATATTTTTCTTTTAATATTTGGCCACCCCATAAGTAGTCTTTAAAAGCTGGCTTCAATTTTAATATATTCATTTTATCTCTCCTTCAATTTTGAAAAGGCATGTAATGCTCCGCCAATTAGTCCAGAGTCATCACCTAGCGCCGCTTTTTTAATTTTAATTTTGTCTCTTAAAACATCATAGACTTTATCCTTAACTCTTTTTTCTATATCTTCAATAAAGTTTGCAGTATTTATTACTACACCACCACCCAATACAATAATATCAGGATCAATCACTCCAATCATAATTGCAAGCATATTTGCCAAGTAGTCTTTCGCTTGCTCCATTATCATAATTGCATCTGTATCACCTAATAAGGCTAAGGCATTAACATGACCAGCGTGTCTAACATCCAACCCTAAAGCTTTAGCTCGATTGAAAATTGCTGTACCGCTAGAAATTGATTCTAGAGATCCTTTTTTTAATAAGCCCTGTTTAGGACCATCCTTCCATAAAATACTATTTGCTATTTCTTGTGCAAAACCATGCGCCCCTGTAAATATTTCATTATTTATTATTAATCCACCACCAACACCTGTGCTTATTGTTAAGTATTGAACAATATTATTATTTTTTCCTGCGCCTATTTGACTTTCAGCCAAGGCGGCAAGGTTAGCGTCATTCTCCAAAAATACAGGAAGGCTTAATATCTCTTCACTTTTTGACCTTAGAGAAAAATAGTGCCAGCCTGGTAGATTGGGAGGTGTTAAAACAGTACCTTCCAATAAATCTAAGGGTCCTGGACAAGACATTCCTACTCCAATAATCTCTTTTTCAAAACTTAAAATTATCTTTTTGACTTCTTTGATATTTCTTATTGGGTCATCGACATAAGTTCTGAAAGCTTGTTTATTTATAATTAAACCTTTATCATCGATACACGCAACTCTTGTTTGAGTTCCACCAATATCTACACTTACTGCAAACATATAGGTTTCCCCTTTCATATTTTATGTGTCCATTATACCCTTTTTTATATGACTTTAAAATAGCCTTACAAAAAAGCTTAACTTCAAATTGAAATTAAGCTATATAATTTAACACCAATAAATAACTCTGTAAATTTTATGCTTTTGAAACAAAAATTTTGCTTGCTACTGCCTGAGGTAGCTCAATTAGTTTGTCATTTACATGTATCGTATAAACGTCATTTTTACTATCATATGATTTCAATTGGATTACATCATCAACTTTCAAATCCAAATCCTTAATATTGATTAGAAATTGTTTTTCATCCTTAAATCTTTTCAGTCTTACAATCTCATCTACGGCTACTTTTGTAAGAGATAAATAATCAAACAGATATTCATCGTGATTAAGTGGGGTTCCATGTGGACAAATTTCAGGATACCCCAAGTATTCTTCCAGTTTTTCCTCTAATTTTTTGCTTGTAATATGTTCTAAAAGTTCTGCTTCTTCATGGACATCTTCTAAGGCATAGCCTAATTTATCGACCAAAAAAACTTCCCAAAGTATATGGACTTTCTTAATTCTAACCGCTTCTCTTACCCCATTAGAAGTCAGTGTGACTCCTTTATAAACTTCATAATCTAAGATCTTTTCGTCTGCTAGTTTTCTTAACATCTCTGATACTGATGGCATAGAAACATCCAGTGCACTTGCGATATCTTTAGTAGATACTTTATTACGCTCGCCACCTAACTCATAGATAACTTTTATATAATCTTCTCTATTTCCAGTCATTTTATCACTCCTATTAATACAGTAAGCCGAAATTTGTTAGCTATACCTAATTATAAACCGTTTGCGCTATTTTTGCAATAATTGTACGGTTAACCTATTTTTTAAATAAAAACTGATAATTACTTATCAGTTTTTACTGTTAATCAATTAGAATGATATATTTTGTACAAATGGTTCTTATTAACACCTGATTGCTTGGAAACATATTTGATCGCTTCACTGGCAGTCATTCCGCGTCTGATTTCTTCTTGTACCATTTTAATTAAGTCGATATTAAGATAATCATGTTTGATTTGTTTTCTACCCTCTACGACAATTACAATCTCGCCTTTAACCTCATCTAACTCTTCTATTATCGTCAGTATGTCACCCCGAATAAACTCTTCATACTGCTTAGTTATTTCTCTAGCAATACATATATAACGATTGCCTAATTCTTCTTCAATGATAGCAAGGGTCTTTTTCAATCGGTGTGGTGCTTCATAAAAAACTAAGGTGTCTTGTCTATTTTCGATTTCACTTAATTTTAAACGACATTCTGTTTGTTTTATTGGTAAAAACCCAATAAAAGAAAATGCTGATGTATCGAGGCCACTTGCAATAACTGCATTTAAAATGGCACTGCTACCTGAGATTGGGACAACATTAAAGCCATGAGAAATCGCCTTATTTACCAAACTTTGACCCGGATCTGAAATTAATGGATAGCCGGCATCAGAAACTAGGGCGACATCTTTGCCTTGTTCTAAAAGCTTAATAATACCATCAGAGCTCGCTTGTTCGTTGTGTTTTTGGTGAACAATCATTTTATTTTCTATTTCAAAATGTTTCAAAAGTTTCCCAGTTACACGGGTATCTTCTACGGCGATTACATCAACAGCTTTCAATACCTCAATCGCTCTTGGTGTCATCTCTGATAAATTGCCAATTGGAGTTGCAACAAGATAAAGTGTCTTACTGTCATTTCTAAAACTCATTGTTCGCTGCACATAATCACTCCCTTATTCTTGTTCTTTTCTTCTTTGCGCTCTCAAATGATCCTTGAAAGCTTCTTCAAATGGAACATATATAGTTTCTTCCTTGTTCATTAGTTTTGCTTCTTGGCCAATATAATTTAATGAATTAACATAATACTCATTACCCTTATACATAACCTTACTGTTTGCAGCTGGCCACTCTGACTTCATTTCGGTATACATTTCATCCTCATGTTTTAAACAGCACATAAATTTACCGCATAAACCGGATAGTTTTGAAATATTTAAAGCTAAATTTTGATTTTTGGCCATATTAATTGAAATCATGTCAAAGTCTCGCATAAATCTTGAACAGCAAGTTTCCATGCCACATGTTGCTATCCCGCTAATCATCTTTGCCTTATCACGTTCACCAATTTGACGTAGTTCAATTCTAGCTCTTAATTCAGCATTTAGTCTTCTTAGTAACTCTCTAAAGTCTACTCGCTCATCCGCTACATAAACAATCAAAACTTTTCTGTGATCAAGCGTATATTCAGCACTAATTGGATTCATCTTTAAGCCTAACTCTTCAATAAAGCGTTGAACAGCCTCCATAGCAACTTTAGACAATTCTAAACTTTCCTCATAATTTTTTAAGTCTTTCTGATTCGCTTTTCTAATCACTGGTTTTAATTCAAAATTACCTGGTAATTTGTCTAAGGTATCAGGATTAGAAACCACTTCTACTAATTCTAGCCCTCTGGTTGTTTCTACTACTATGTAATCACCATAGCCTATACTTTGGTCATTTAAGCCAAAATAATAGGGTTTGTGTTGTTTATTAAAATTTACAGTTACAAAACACTTATATTTATCGTTCACTTACATTACCTCCTTTAAATTATAAACCATTTGATCGACCAATAACGCATTGTTTATACTTGGATTAATTTTATTTTTTGTTTCCAAGATAACTTCTAAAAGTTGGTTACTATTAACTCCCTTTTTATGTCTTTCAACACTCAAGTCATACCATTCATTAACCTTTTGAGACTGGGTAATCGTATCTCCGTAAAAAACTATTAACATATTTATAAAGAGATCAAAGCCAACTCTCACTACTTCTTTGTCTTTATGTTTTAATAGGATATTATGAATTGAGTATAAGGCCATGTCCGGCTTGGTATCAAATAAATCAATGAACCTTTCAAAGGTTATTTGAAACAGTTGAAATGCTTCATGCTCGATAAAATCACTAACACTTAAATGATTAAAGACGACCTTTGAATAGTAATACGCTTCCAAGTCAGCAATGTTATTAAGTTTCGCAATTTCAAAATTGTCCAAATATGATAGTCTTTTAAAGTTGATAACTTGACACCTAGAAATAACTGTCGGCAATAGTGCTTCAGTTTGGTCAGATATTAAAATTCCTAAGACATTAGCACTTGGCTCTTCTAAAAACTTTAACAAACTATTGGCAGCTCCATTAGTCATGTGATGGGCATCCTTTATTATAAATATTTTATAAACATACTTTTCAAGCGATGTTAATGCAAAGCGATGTTGTAAATCTAAAACATCAGCTTTCTTTATTGAACCTAGACTACCATCTAAAACAATCATGTCAGGATAAACATTATTTTTGATTCTATTACATATTACACACTGTCCGCATGCCCATTTTGATTGTTCACAAAATAAACTTTGGACTAATAGCAATGCCGTTTCTTGTTGTAATGAACCTTTGATGCCGGAAAATAAGTAAGCATGGGCAAGTTTATCACTTTCTAAGGCATTGTTTAAAATTGTATAGACAACACTTTGTTTTGTTTTTAATAAGTTTAAACTATTCATTATTGTTTTCCTTAATGATTATTTCAACAGCCATATCTGTAATTTGCTCGATAGTTTGGTTAGCGTCAACTATTTGAATTCTATCTTTAAAACGTTCTAAAACTAATTGATAACCCTGGTGTACTTTATTATGAAAGTCAATACTTTCAAGATCTAACCGATCTTTATGGTCTCGATCTTCTATTCTTTTTAAACCTTCTTCTGCACTAATATCCAAGTATATTGTTAAATCAGGAAACAAACCTTCAATCGCAAATTGATTAATCTGCAAAACCTCATCAAAACCAATTGATCTTCCAACTCCTTGGTAAGCAAGTGAGCTATCAATAAAACGATCACATATAACTATTTGGCTATTTTTTAAGGCTGGAATAATCTTCTCGATTAAATGTTGACGTCGACTTGCCGCATATAATAGGGCCTCGGTTCTGATGTCCATATTAGTGTTTTGGGTATCTAAAATAATATCTCTGATGTCTTCAGAGATGCGAATCCCACCTGGTTCTCGTGTATATATACAATTGTATCCTAATTGTTTAAGTTTATTATAAACAGCTTGACTAATTGTGGTTTTCCCACTGCCATCTGGTCCTTCAAATGTCACAAACAAAGCTTTCTGCCTCATATAATCACCACTATAATTATAACACTTTAACTATTTTTTCGACACTATTGTCTAAAAATATTAATCACACTAGAATTTTCTAGTTTTCGATAGTAAATATATTGAATAAAAAAATCCAGAAAAAGCTAGCGTGCTTTGAACTGGATTTTTTTTATCTATCATAAAATTTATAAGGTTATTTCGTCTGTGTCCGCAATCTTCATATAAAGCAAGATTGATAATACTGTTACAATTGAAAGGACGGTTGCTAATGCAGCGGCATAACCATAATTACCTCGAGTTACAAAAGTATAAATCGCTAATGTTAAAGTCGTTGTTTTTGCATTATATAAAATAATAGCACTTGATAGTTCTGTAATTATAGTCACCCACGAAAGAATCGCACCAGCAATAACCCCAGTTGCCATCATCGGGACTGTAACTTTAAAGAATGCTTTCAGTTTGGAAGCTCCTAAGCTAATTGCTGCTTCTTCAATGGTGATTGGAATTTGCTGTAATATAGCTACTGAGGATCGAATCGTATATGGGATTCTTCGAATAACCAATGCAACAACCATTATTGTTACTGTGCCTGTTAAGACAAGTGGCTTTCTATTAAAGGTCATAACTAAGCCAATCCCGATTACTGAGCCTGGAATAATATAAGGAATCATACTTAATGTATCAACAAATGTGTTAATTGGGTTTGGTCTTCTTACAACTAAGTAAGAAATTAAGACTGCAGCTAAAACTGTTATCGCAAGTGCTAACCCTCCGATATAAAAGGTCGTTGGTATTGACTTGCCCATTCTTTCAAGTGCCACTCGATAACTATTTAATGAAAATCCTTTTACAAAGATTTTACCTGAAGTATTTTGAAAGGACTGATAGAGAATTAATAGCTGTGGTAAATATGCTACAAATAATATTGTATAAATATATGCATGCATTAAAAAATTTTTGATCCCTTTTGCTTGTTTACGTTCCACTGAATTAAATGATTTCATCGTAAAACTAAAGTACTTTGAAAGAAACCTTTGACCTAAGAATATTGCTGATGTAATAATAATTGCAATAACACTTATACTGGCCGCGAAATTATAGTTTCTACCCGTTTCCCCTAAAAACTGTCGATAAATTTCTACTGGAAAGACACGATAACCTTCGCCAATTAATAATGGGGTTCCAAAATCAGAAAATGCTCGCATAAAAACAAGAAGAGCTGCAGCAAAAACCGTTGGCATAGTTAAAGGTACAATTACTTTGAAAAATCTTTTTACACCAGTAACCCCCATATTTTCTGAGGCTTCCAAAATACTATTATCAATTTTCTTAAGTGCTCCTGAAATATAAAGAAACACTAGCGGAATCAGTTGCAAAGTTAGTACTAGTAAGATACCATTGAAACCATAAATGGTAGGCATTTTTGTAAAACCAATTGTATTTCTTAAAAATGCAGTAATTATACCATTGCGACCCAATAATTGAATCCAGGCATAAGCCCCAATAAACGGTGCCGACATCGCAGTTAATATCACGACTATTTGTACAATTGCTTTTCCTTTGATCTCATACATATTAAAAAAGTAAGCCATTGGATAACCTACGACTAATGTTAGTATCGTTACCCAAACAGTTACACTAAAGCTATTTACTAAAGTTTTTAAGTAATAAGGGTCTCCAAAGAATTTGGAAAACCACTCTAAAGTAAATTCTCCACTAGTATTTGTAAATGACCCTTTTAGGATATTATACAGCGGCCATAATAGAAAGACTAAATAAAGAACTAAAATAGAAATAGATAAGACTGTCCAAATGTCAATTGTTCGCTTCTGTTTCATACTAATCTATCCGTTCTTTTGTTAGATACTGAGCGTTATCGTCAGAAACTCCTTTAACGATATTAATTTTGCCGTCAGCCGTGAATACGTTGATTTTAGCAGTATTGATATAGATGAACACTTGCGAATCTTCTTCGATAATTTCTTCAATAGTAGATTCTTGAGAAATTTTAACTCGTTGTCCATCAAACACTGTTACATAATAGTTTGTATTGTGGCCTAAAAAAGCTGAATTATCAGTCATTGCTACTAGCCCCGTATCATTAGAAACAATTTGAAACTCCTCGGGACGAATAGAAACAACAACATCTTGGTCAAACTTGTAATTATCTAGTATATTATCCATTTCTAGTTGATAGCCACCTTTAAACTCAATCATTGTTTTTTTATCTACAAGCACTAACTTACCCTCTATAATATTAGTTTGCCCGATAAAAGAAGCTACAAATAAGTTTGATGGTCGTTGATAAATAGCTTTTGGTGTCCCAATTTGTTGAAATACTCCATGATCCATTATCGCTATTCTATCGCTGACAGCCATTGCCTCTTCTTGATCATGTGTAACGTAGACTGTAGTAATACCAACACTTGATTGAATATCTTTGATTACTGTTCTCATTTCAACCCGTAATTTTGCATCTAAGTTTGATAATGGTTCATCCATTAGGAGAACATCAGGATTAATTACCAAAGCGCGCGCTAAAGCTACACGTTGTTGTTGACCACCAGAAAGATTTTCTGGCATTCTTTTTGCAAAATCTCCAATATGCATCAAGTCTAAGTATTTTTGTGTTTCAGTTTTAATAGTTTCTTTATCTAATTTTCTGTTTTGTAAACCAAAGGCAACATTCTTTTCTACGGTTAAGTGTGGGAAAATTGCATAGTTTTGAAATACCATCCCAATATTACGTTTGGCTGGATCTAAATCGTTAATTCGCTTGCCTTCAAAATAAAAATCTCCACCTTCAATACTATTAAAGCCTGCAATCATTCGTAACAGAGTCGTCTTTCCACATCCTGATGGACCTAAGAGGGTGAAAAATTCACCCTCCTTAATGTCCAAAGAAAGACCAGAAACTGCAGTGAAATCACCATAACGCTTAACTGCGTCGCGGATTTTAATATTAACACTCATATATATTCCTCTTTTCTGATTTTCCTCTTATTACTTTTTAGTATCCGTATTTAGCTAAAATTTCTAACCATCTTGTTTGAAACTCTTCTTTATGATCAGCTGTAAATTGGATATCTTCATATGCAATGTTTATTTTTTCAAATGGGATCATATGTTTATTTGTGTTTGGAATTGTGATATTTGTAGGACGATTAGTTAATCCTGCAACAATTTTTTGACCTTCATCTGAAATTAAGAAATCTAAGAAATGCTTCGCGTTATCAACATTAGGTGCTCCTGCAATTATTGCTGAAGCTGCTGGTAACCATACTGCTCCTTCTTCTGGATAGACAACACGTAGATTTTCTGCTCCGTCAGTAATTAGGGCGACTGATGGATCTTCATAAGTAACACCAACTACAAACTCTCCTTCATATGTGTTTTTGTAAATTGCTGAGGATGAGTCTAAGATTTTTCCATCTAAATTTTGAACGAACTCTTCAACAAAATCCCAACCTTTATCATCGGTATAAGTTCCATCGCCCATAACTAACAACATATTTGTTAGATGTGCAAAGGCACTTGAAGAAGCTGCTGCATTACCCATCGCAATTTTACCTTTTAAGGCTGGATTTAATAAGTCAGCATAACCTTTAATTTCAAAGCCAAGATCTTTTTCTAAATCAGTATTAACCAGTAAGTTAGACCCTGATAATAGATAGTTTGTAAAGAATCCTGTTTTGTTTTGGTAACCTTCAGGTAATTTGTCGTCACCTTCGGCCACGTACTCTTGAAATAAATCTTTATTATTAACAAAAACCCCTAAGTTCATACCACCAAACATAACATCAGCTTTTGGATTATCCTTTTCTGCCTGAAGTTTTGAAAGCACTTCACCAGTACCCATTGATTGAAGTTCAATTTCTACACCGTACTCTTTACCCCAATAGTAGAGTAAACCTTCGATTTCACCATCTGAGTTTGGGGAATAAACAACTAGCTTTCCTCCATAACCTTTGTCAGGCTCATCTGTATCCTTTGTTCCATTGCCACACGCAACTAGTGTAAGTGCCAAAATACTTACAAGTACTACTTTCAAAAATTTTTTCATATTTCCTCCTTTGTCCGTTTTGTTGTAAACGGTTACACCAATATTGTAAAGCATATTGACAACTTAATCAAACTATTGTCAGGATTATGACACTTTTGTTATCAATATGCATGATTACGTCTTATATTAACTGAAAGTAAACAGTTTTTAATAAAACCCTTTAGTTTTATTTGCATAATTTCGCCTAAAATTATTGGTGAAAAAAGAATTAGTTTAAACACTAGTTATTTTTTTAACTTGATCGTGGCCCTTTATAAATACTTATGTATGATATACTTATTGTACTTATAAATTAAGTAAGAGGGAGAAAATTATGAATAAAAACACAAGAAAAACCATGCTATCTGTTTTGGCTGCAGTAGTTATATTTGCTGCTCTATATTTGGGTGTAAAAACTTTAAATAAACCAAAAGTTGTAGTTGGAGAAAAGGCAATTAACATTGTCGTATTAGACAAAGATTCAGAGAAGGCCTTTGATGAGACATTTAATACCGATGCAGAATTATTAGGGGAACTTTTAGATGAAATCAACGCTGATAAGGATGACATGTTTGAAATGACGGGTTCTAAAGATGATGAATTTGGAAGATATATAACTGGTATTAGTGTCGTCGACATTGAAACAGGCGAGTTTTGGGTTTATGACTCTGACAACAACAAAGTCTGTGAAGCTGAAGGCTTTTGCTCAGGTATTGACATGTTAGCTATTGAAGATGGAAATAACTTTAGCTTTAACGTTCTTCTTCCATAGATGAAATTAAGAAATAGACTTGTATTAATAGCATTCTTAAGCGCCTTGTTAGTTGTAGCTAAAGAGGCCTTAAGTGTGGTACCAAATGTAGAAGTAGTTACGCTACTTCTTTTAGTCTATACAAAGCTTTTAGGCTGTAAAACAACCTTATATATTACTTTTATCTTTACTACGATTCAAGCGATAATCTATCCACCACACCTTTGGGTTATCACATACTACCTCATTTGGCCAACACTTGTTGTTGGTGCTGGCTTATTATTTAAACTTAAACCAAATGTTTATGTAATCGCCATTTATGCTGCGGTTTTTGGATTATTATTTGGAGCTTTTGATAGCGTGATCCTATCATTTGTTTATGGCTTTCACACCTTTGCTCCGATTTGGATAAGAGGATTACCATGGGATTTAGTTCATGGATTTTCAAATTATTTAACGGCTTTACTTTTATATGAGCCACTAAAAAAGAATTTAGAGAAGTTAATATTTTAACTTCTATTATTTGGACTAATTAATGGCATTTGCTAGAACCATTCTAGATAATCTGTTAATATATAAAATAGGCGGAGGTATAATATGTATAATGAAAACACAATCAAACAAATCAATAAAGATATAAGTGAACACTATTCTCACTTATTTCCAATAGAGCCAGAATACAAGCTGACTTATGAAGGGGTAAGTCGATTGGTAATGCTGGATCGTTATGCTCAAAAAGACTTGAGCTTACAAACATTGAACGTAAATGACATAGTTTTGACTGTAATTCGCGATGATCCTAAATATCCAGCTCGAGGAGTTGGTCATGTAATTGAAATAGATGCAGAAAATGAAAGTTTAACTATTTTAGTTGATCAAGAATTTAGGGCGACACTAGAGGATAAAACCGAATCAAAAACCGGTGTTATTATTCGTCATTTTAAAGATGTAGACAAACCTTTAGAGTTATATTTTGAACAAATAGCTAAAAGAGTCGGTCACTCACTGGCACAGCAAGAAAGTAGCCAAGAGTTAAAAGATAAATACTCACAAAGATTTTTTGAAGAGATCAGTCAATTAAACTCAATTCCAGCCGGTAGAGTATTATATGGTGCCGGAAGTAATTCCGATGTAACCTATTTCAATTGCTTTGTAATGCCATTTATTGAAGATAGCCGTGGTGGAATTGCCGAACATAGAAAAGAAGTAATGGAAATTATGAGTCGCGGTGGGGGAGTTGGTACCAATGGTTCAACTCTAAGACCAAAGTCATCTCCGGCAAAGAGTGTTGGAGGCAAGTCTAGTGGAGCTGTAAGCTGGTTAAATGATATTGCCAATCTTACCCACCTAGTTGAACAAGGTGGCTCACGACGTGGCGCACAGATGATTATGATGGCAGATTGGCATCCTGATATTATTGAATTTATCATTTCAAAAATGCAAAATCCAAGAGTTTTAAAATGGTTATCAACAAACTCAAATGATGAGGTTGTAAGAACTGAAGCTTATAATAAACTCAAGTTTATACCAATATCTCCAATGGAAGTAAAAATCTATGAAGGTTTAGTCCAAAGTGAAGATGTCGACCAAGATTTAAAGGACTTTGCGAAAGATAAATTATTAGATGGTGGAACATTAGAAGTTAATGATGAAGAATTTTTATCAGGAGCTAATATTTCTGTAACCTTAACTAAAGAGTTTATGGATGCTGTTGAAAGTGATTCAACCTTTGATCTAAGATATCCGGATTTAGAAAATTATACTAAAGAAGAAAAGGCTTATTATGATGAGCACTGGCATGAAGTCGGCGATGTAAGAGAATGGGAAGAACTTGGTTATGGGATTAAAGTTCACCGTACTGTTAAAGCTAGAGACATTTGGGACTTAATAAGTTTCTGTGCCACCTACTCAGCAGAACCTGGAATCTTCTTTATTGATAATGCTAATGATATGACAAATGCAAAAGCATATGGGCAAAAAGTTGTTGCAACAAATCCTTGTGGAGAACAGCCTCTAGCACCTTATAGTGTGTGTAATCTTGCGGCCATAAACTTAGCTAACTTTGCAAATAAAGAAACAGGAGAAATTTTGTATGAAAAACTTGCGGCATCTGTTGCTACTCAAGTTAGACTTCAAGATAATGTTATTGACGCAACACCATACTTTTTAGAGGAAAATAAAAAACAAGCTTTAGGTGAAAGAAGAATTGGATTAGGAATTATGGGACTTCACGACTTGTTGATTTGGGGTAAGGTAAGATATGGTAGTCCAGAATCGATTGATATTATTAATAAAGTATTTGAAACCATAGCTGAAGCTGCTTATGCTGAATCTGTTGAAATTGCAAAAGAAAAGGGCTCTTTCCCATTTTTAAAAGATAACAAAAGATTTACACAAACTGGCTTTATGCAACATTTAAGCCAAGGACTTAGAGATGATATTGAAAAATATGGAATAAGAAACTCTCACTTACTAACAATTGCTCCTACTGGATCAACTGGTACTATGGTTGGCGTATCTACGGGTTTAGAACCTTACTTCTCCTTTTCATATTTTAGATCAGGACGTCTAGGAAAGTTCATTGAAGTAAATGCAGCAATTGTTGAAGAGTGGTTAAAATATAACCCAGAATTTTCCAGTGATAATCTTCCTGACTATTTCGTTAGTGCTATGGAATTAAAACCTGAAGAACACGCGGATGTTCAAACAACTATTCAATATTGGATTGATTCTTCAATTTCTAAAACAGTTAATGCCCCTCGTGGTTTCACTGTTAAAGATGTTCAAAGTATTTATGAACGACTTTATAAAAATGGAGCTAAAGGTGGAACTGTTTATGTAGATGGATCACGCGATTCACAAGTTCTTAGCCTTACTAAAGAAGATAATGAGTGGGACCAATTAGACTTAGTTAAAGACTTTGGAGCTAGTGTCAAAGAAGTTCAAGAAGGCGATAAACTAACAGATCTTCGTGCTGACCGATTAGACAGAGAAATTGGGGTTGAAGTTGGAAATATTTGCCCTATTTGTTTAGAAGGCCAAGTGGAAAATTTAGGTGGCTGTAATACTTGTACTAACTGTAATGCTCAATTAAAGTGTGAAATGTAAAAACATAGACAAAAAGCTATCAGGATAATTATCCTAATAGCTTTTATTTTAATCGTTCCATATAAAAACATCTCCAATTGGAGATGTTTTTGTTTAAATAATTATTACTTAGATAATGCTTTAGTAAACCAGATATACTTGCTATAAATTGCAGCATAATCTTCAAACAAGGCAACTATTTCAAAGTTTCCTTCTTCATCGGCAGTATTTCTAACTTCTACTGTTAAAGCTTTCATTGCTTCTAAGTCAGCTACCATATGTTCTAATACTTCAGCGTTAGTAAAATCTTTTGCTTTTACTTCTTTGATTGTTGATACTTCTAAGTATTCCTTAACTGTTGAAAGTGGATATACTTCTTCCATTTTTAATACTTCTGCGACAACATCAATTTGTTCCCATAAAATATCATAAATTTCTTCAGTTAAATTGTGTAAAATCATGAATTGCTTTCCTACAACATTCCAGTGTAAGTTAAGTAATTTTACCTTAAGCACATTAATGTCCGCTAAATACTTTTGTACTAAATCTAAATGTTTCATTCTATCTTTTCTCCTTTTTAGCATATTGCTTCTATTTATATATACTACCATATCATTCGCATAATGCAAAGGTTATGCCTTAAAAACCTTGATTATAAAAGGCTTTTTGTGATTTCTACCTTTCACGCATCAACGGGAATAAAATGACATCTCTAATTGATTCTGAATTTGTTAATAACATTACAAAGCGGTCGACGCCCAATCCCATCCCGCCTGTTGGTGGCATCCCATATTCTAGGGCTTCTAGATAATCGATGTCCATTTCAGTGGTTTCTTTATTGCCTAATTCTTTTTGCTCAAGTTGGTGTTCAAATCTTTCTTGTTGGTCTAAAGGATTATTTAACTCTGTATATGCATTTGCATATTCGCGGCCATCAATGAATAATTCAAAACGATCTGTGAAACGGTCATCTTCAAGATTTTTAGCGGCTAATGGGGAAATCTCAACTGGATAATGATAAATAAAAGTTGGCTGCACAATTGTGTGTTCGACATATCTTTCAAAAAATAATTCAATAATATGTCCTAGCGATTCTTGATGTTTTTCTGGATTAATATTATGTTGTTTTGCTAAAGCAATTGCTTCACTCACATCAATAACCTTTTCTAAGTCAACACCAGTTTGCTCCTTAATACCATCTGTCATTTTTAGACGCTTGAATGGTGCTTTGAGTGAAATCTCTTTATCACCATACACCAGTTCGTTACTACCTAATATTTCTTTAGTTACTTCTGACATCATATTCTCAGTAAGTTCCATCATCCCGTGCATATCACTGTAGGCAACATAGACTTCAAGCATTGTATATTCTGGTGAGTGTCTAGTGCTCATTCCTTCGTTTCTAAACATTCTACCAATCTCATATACTCCCTCAAAACCACCAACGATTAGTCTCTTTAAAGGTAATTCTGGTGCGATTCTTAAGTTATAATCAGTGTTAAGAGTATTGTGATGAGTTAAAAATGGTCTAGCTGCAGCTCCGCCTACAATTGTATGTAGCATTGGCGTTTCAACTTCCACCAACCCCATATTATCTAAATATGTTTGCATACTACGAATGATTTTAGGACGTGTAAAAGCTGTCTTGCGCGATTCTTCATTCATAATTAAGTCTACATAGCGACGACGATATCTTTCTTCAATATCTTGAAGGCCATGAAACTTGTCTGGAAGGGGTTTTAAGGCTTTAGTTAAGTGTTTGTAATTAGTTACCTTAACTGATGTTTCACCATGATTTGTCTTAAAGACAACTCCCTCTAGCCCAACTAAATCTCCAATATCCGACAATTTAAAAACATCAAATTGCTCATCTATTTGATCTTTTCTAATATACGCTTGAATTTGTCCAGACATATCTTGAATATGAACAAAGGCTGCCTTACCCATCTCACGCTTAGTCATGATTCTACCGGCAATTTTTACTTTAACATTTAGTTCATTTAGTTCTTCTTTGCTCAGCTTGTCATATTTGTCTAAAATAGTTTGTGCATGAATACTTGGTTTGAATTCATTTCTAAAAGGGTCTATCCCTAATTCTTTATATTCCTTTAATTTCTCTCTACGAACTACTTCTTGTTCTGTAAAATCTCTCTCCATTTAAAACACCATCTTTTCTATATTCTATAATATCAAAAATCTTCGCTATATGCACTATTATTTATGATTATCAATATACATATCAAATAATTTTTCAACTAAAGGTTTTATTAGTTCATCCTCGTTTAAATTCAAAATATCAAAATATGTTTTTAATACTTCAAGCATTAATGAATAGCTTTCGACTTGGTTAATGATATCCTTGATTCGTCTATTATAGGCAAGCCCCGAAATATACCAAGCGATATGACCGCGCATTTCTCTACTTGCTATTTTTTCACCTTTTAAAGATTTTAAACTTTCCATATGTTTGATTATATATGTATAAATTTCTGTATTATTAATATTATCCTCTACAACATGTCCTGCTAATCCATCAACTACTTGCTTTAAAAGCCAAGGGTTTCCAAATGCCGCTCTTCCAATCATAACTGCATCACAGCCAGTCTCTTCTAACATCTTCTTTGCATCAGCATATGACTTAATATCTCCACTACCAATGACTGGGATACTGACCGCATCTTTAACAGCTTTGATTAAGCTCCAATCAGAATGACCTGTGTACATTTGAGTTTTGGTCCTTGGGTGAATAGTCAGTGCATCGGCTCCAGCTTTTTCCATTAAAACAGCAAAATCGACTGCATTAATATTATTCAAGTCCCAGCCCGAGCGAAATTTTGCGGTTACTGGCTTATTAACATTCTCGACTATTGCCTTCATAATTTCAAAAGCCTTATTTGGATCTTTCATTAAGGCACTACCGGCTCCGTTATTTACAATTTTGCCAACTGGACAGCCAAAATTAAAGTCAATAATATCACAGTCTGTTTCCTTGTCTAAAAAAATCGCCGCTTTAATTATACTTTCTTTGTCACTTCCAAATAATTGCATTGAAATAGGGCGTTCATCTTCACTAACTTTTAACATTTCTAAAGTCTTTTCATTTCTAAAATTTATCGCTTGATCTGAGACCATTTCACTGCAAACTAAAGAAACTCCAAACTCTTTAGCAATTCTTCTAAAACTTTGGTTGCTTACCCCGGCCATAGGTGCTAAAATAACCTGATTATTAAGTTGCACATTACCTATTTTGATTGATTTTGTCATCTAATAATCCTTGTAAATCTTCTAAACTAAACTCATATTTTTCATTACAGAAATTACACACTGTTTCTATTGTTTCTCCATCATCAATCATGGCTTTAATTTCATCGTTTTCTAAAGTTCTTAAGCCATTTAACATTCTATCTTTACTACAGTCACACTTGAAAAACACTTCCTTTTCAAGCAAGACCTGAGCATCTTCAAATAAATCTTCTATTATTTCGCTTGCCGTTTTACCCTGTTGAACAATTTCTGAAATAGGTTTTAGGTTTGCTAATACTTGCTCTGTTGCTAATATATCTTCTTCACTAGCTCCTGGCATTAATTGGATTATTAAACCCCCTGAAGCCAATACGCTATTATCAGTATCCACCAATACACCAACACTAACTGCAGATGGAGTTTGCTCACTTACTGTAAAGTAGAATGCAAAGTCTTCACCAATTTCCCCTGTTTGAAGATCAACTGTTCCAACAAATTCATTTTTCAAATTCATATCTTTAATTACTCTTAAATAACCATTGCCAATTGCTGTTCCAACAGCTAGTTTGTTTGTATCATTATAAGATAACATAACATGTGGATCTCCTACATAGCCGCGTACGCTTCCATCATTTTGAGCAGTAGCTAATATGGTCTTGAGCATGCCATCTCCATTAATTTGAATTGTTAATTTCTCATCTTTACCTTTTTGCATTGAAGCCATCATTAAAGCAACACTCATGACTCGGCCTAAAGCTGCGGTTGCAGTTGGCCACATATCATGTCGTACCCTTGCTTCTTCGACTAAGGCTGTTGTAGTCGTTGCATAAATTCTAACATTATTATTTCTTGCCATTCCAATTGCTAATTTATCCATATTGTTTCTCCCTTTTAGTTAGAAAAAGATGACTTTCATCATCTTTTTTTAATTAGTTTTCTTCAGTAACTTCTTCTTTAGTTTGCTCTACAACTTCTTTTTCTTCTACATAATCAATTGGAAGACCTTTTGCAATGTTTTCAATTTCTTCTTGCGTTAGAGTTTCTTGATCGATTAAATGTTCAGCAATAATATCTAGTTGAGCTCGGTTGTCTGTAATTATTTGTCTTGCTTGTTGATGTGATTCTTCGATTATTCTTCTAACTTCACTATCAATTTTACCGGCTACCTCTTCTGAATATTCTTTCCCTGTTCCATAGTCTCTACCTAAAAATACTTCTTGTGACATTCTTTGGTATTGAACTGGTCCTAAATCACTCATTCCTAATTCAACAACCATCATTCGAGCTATTTGTGTCGCCCTTTGGATATCGTTTTGTGCTCCAGTTGAAATATCATCTAAAACTATTTCTTCAGCCGAACGCCCACCTAGCAGACCTGTAATTTTTGCGATTAACTGACTCTTAGTTTGCATAAATGTTTCTTCTTCAGGCATCATTAGGTTATATCCACCTGCATCACCACGAGGGATGATTGTAATTTTCGCAACTTTATCAGCTTTTTCTAAGTTAATTCCAATTACAGCATGACCTGCTTCATGATAAGCAACTAATCGTTTTTCTTCATCATTGTATGTTCTAGAGTGTTTAGCAGGTCCCATCATAGTTCGGTCAATTGCCTCATCTAGTTCAATTAAAGTAATTTCTTTTTTATTTTCTCTTACCGCCAAGATAGCAGCTTCATTTAAAACATTCTCCAAGTCTGCTCCAGAGAAACCAGGAGTTCTTTGAGCAATAGAAGCTAAACTAGTCCCATCGGCAATTTTCTTATTACGAGCATGAACTTTTAAGATAGCTTCTCGTCCTTTTCGATCAGGAAGTGATACTGTTACTTGTCGATCAAAACGGCCTGGTCTTAATAAAGCAGGGTCTAATACATCTGCTCTATTTGTAGCTGCCATAATAAGAACTCCGGCGTTGTCGTCAATACCATCCATTTCGACTAATAATTGATTTAGTGTTTGTTCACGTTCATCGTTTCCCCCACCAAGTCCGGCTCCACGCTGTCTACCTACGGCATCTATTTCATCAATAAATATTATACATGGTGCAGTTTGTTTTGCTGTTTTAAACATATCCCTAACACGACCTGCCCCAGCACCGACAAATAATTCAACAAAATCAGAACCTGATACAGAGTAAAAAGGAACATCTGCCTCACCGGCGGTTGCTCTTGCTAAAAGTGTTTTACCAGTTCCTGGAGGTCCTACTAATAGGATACCTTTTGGAATTCTAGCACCCATTGCCTCAAAGCGTTTAGGATTTTGAAGATAATCAATTAATTCCTTAACTTCTTCCTTTTCTTCTTCAGCACCAGCTACGTCATCGAATCTTGCCTTTACATCTGTTTGAATTTTAGCCTTACTCTTAACAACATCCATTTGCTGGCGCATTCCGCCGCCACCCGACATTTTGGTCATTAACCAACCTAAAACTGCAAATGTTAAAACTATCGGTAAAAACGAGATTAATAAATCTAACCATACTGATTGCTTGGTTCCATCAATGGTTGTAAAATCTTTTAATTCTGTTTTTGCCTGTAGCTTGGTCATTATTTCTTTTACTACTTCATCATTATTTACAATTTGGGCAGTAAATGGTTTTGTTGTGTCGCCACTTTTATATTCCCCACTAACGGTAGCTGTTAGACCGTCAACTCTTATTTCAGCAGACTCTAGCTGCTCTTTTTCTATAATTTGGTTTAAAGCCTTATATCCAATCTCTTCTGTACTCTTGTTATTTAAATTTCCAAGTAATGAAAACATAATAACCATAACTAGAAGATATGGTAAATAAGCTAGTAAACCTCTTCTACTATTTTTAGGCATTTAACTACTCCTTCACTAATACAATTCATCTTTTAATACGCCAACATATGGCAGGTTGCGATATTTTTCAGCATAATCTAATCCAAATCCTACAACAAATTCATTTGGAATTTCAAAGCCAACATAATCTACTTCGACTGTTACTTCACGTCGCACCGGTTTATCTAAAAGTGATACAACTTTTATTCCAGAAGCACCTTTGTTTTCCAGTATTTTTGTTACTGCAAGTAAGGTTCTTCCTGTATCAACTATGTCTTCTACTATAATAATGTTTTTTCCTTTAATACTACGGTCTAAGTCTTTTAAGATTCTAATATCACGAGTTGACTCGGTTCCACCAGCGTAACTTGAAACATCCATAAAATCAAGTTCTATGTCCAAATTAACATATTTTACGAGTTCGGCTAAAAAAGGTACAGAGCCTTTTAAAAGCGCTATAAAAATAGGTGGTTCAACATCATGTTTGTAGTCATCAGTAATTTGCTGTCCTAACTCTAAACATCTGTTAATTATACTTTTTTCATCAATTAAAATTTTCTTTAAGTCTTTATGCATGGTACTCCTCCTACAATATTACTATTTTACCACAAACATGTTTGGATTGTTAGAGAAATGAGTCACATTACAGCCAATTCCTGGCACTAATATAACTTCATTATCGTTGTTTAAGATAATTGGCCAACTTCGTCTTTGGCTTGGAGCAATTTTATTGTCAATAAACCAACGACTAACTCTTTTTCTTCCATATCGCATTAAGATAACATCGCCTTCAATAAAATTTCTGATTGTAAGTGGAAAGTCTTGTTCACTTACTGTAACACCTTCAAAGCGCGTACCTTGGTTAGTAATTTTAAAATGTTTATATTCTTTATTAATTATTTCGTTCAACTTAAAATTGTATTGAGAGTCTTCGTTAAACAAAAGCGTTAAATTGTCGTAATCTTTAATTAAACTATAACTGTCATTGATTTTATATTCATTATTTTGTTCTGCTTTTAGATAGGCAAGTATATTTAAGTATTCTAATTTTGAAATATTGTAAATATGACTCTTTTTAAACCAAAGTCGCAAAACATTGATCGCATAATCTTGATTTAGATTTAGTAAATAGTCTATCTTTTTATGCTTTTCAAAAACTGAATAAAGGTTTTCTGTTTTCGTTTTCACTTTTTTTAATTCTTTGTTTTCAACTTTTATTTCTGCCAACATTGCCGCTTTATCCTTTTGGTTCATTTTATCAACTATTTGATGTCTGATAAGGTTACGTTTATAGCCATCTTCTAAATTAGTCTCATCGATTGCATATGCAACATTGTTGTCTTTGCAGTAGTCAATTAAATCTTGTTTAGATAAATCTAATAGTGGCCTTATAACATTTATTGACTTATAAGTGGTATTAGTCTTGATGCCATAATACTCAGGAGTAATCCTACGCCGTTTTTGCATTATGTATGTTTCTAAAGCATCATCTTGGTGGTGGGCAATATAAACGTCTTTGCGGTTGTACTTATTGGCAAGCTCAATCAAAAAGTCATAACGGATTTTTCTTGCTTTAGCTTGAAAATTGCCCGATTTGACCTTATCTGCATTAAGAATTTTTAATTTAAGGTTATACTTACTACAGTAATCCTCAACTATCCTTTGATCACAAATAGCACTATCTCTTACACCATAATTTACATGCATAACTAGACAGTCATATCCTTGTTTTTGCAGCATATCCAAAAGGGCCATTGAGTCTGGACCTCCACTAACTGCGACAATGATTTTATTAGACATTATCTCACCTTTACCATAGTAATTATAACATATATGTATGGTGAAATTATGTTATGCGAGTTTTCTAACTCGATCTAAGATATCTTTAAATAAATTGCTTTTTACAGGAATATGGCCTTTAACTTCGATTATTCTAGCCGTATTAATATATTTGGTGTCATTTAAAAATAAAACTGATTTTTTATGCAAGCCATTTAGTGTTGGTAAGCGATATAGATGTTTTTTACCTCTTGGAAAAGTACTTTGACAATAGCTCTGATTATACATTAGGGGGTTGCTACTCATTGGCACTACTAAAGCCTTGCTATTACAATAGCCAATTATAATTCCAAAGTGTTGGTATCCAGCTTCACTAATATAAGCTCTTCCAAAGTCAACATAGCAAATGTCACCAACTTTTACTTTAAAACCAAGTAGTTCACTCGACTTATATTCGCTGCGGATTTCATAGTTCAATTTACTAATCATTAATCGACTAAGTTTTCGTTTGTTCATTTCTTTTAATTGAACCTCTTTTTTATAAAGATAATAGTCAACTATTTGATTCAAATCTATATCTTTTTTACTTCCATTCAAATATGTAATCATTTCACTAATATATTGTTCATTCATAAATAGGCCCCCTCTACAATAGCATTAGCACCTATTATAAAAGCACCTAATTAAGTATTAAAAAGGGCCTTATTAAGGCCCTCTATAGTTTATTACTTAAAGATATGTAAGTTGTCTAGCATAATTCCTGTACCTTCAGCTACACATGTTAGAGCATTGTCAGCAACAAAGACTGGAATATTTAACTCTTGAGCTAACAGCTCATCCAGTCCCTCAAGCAAGGCGCCACCGCCAGTTAACATTACGCCAGTATTAATAATGTCTGCCGATAGTTCTGGTGGAGTTTGCTCTAAGACTGTACGGCAGGCTCGAACAATTTCTTGTAAACTTTCACGCATTGCAAGTTCGGTTTCTTCACCTTTCATTACAACTGAATGTGGAAGTCCTGTTACCAAGTCGCGACCACTAATTGAAAGTGTTTCACTACTTATACCTGGCCATGCGATACCGATAGTTGTTTTAATTTCTTCAGCTGTACGATCTCCTATTAATAATTTATAAGTGTCTTTTACATACTTGATTAAGTCACGGTCTAATTTATCTCCAGCTGTTTTTAGTGATGTACTTGTAACAATTTCACCTAAAGAAATAACTGCAACATCTGTAGTTCCACCACCAATGTCTAAAACTAAGTTTCCTGATGGTTTTGCGATATCCAGACCTGCGCCTAAAGCTGCAATTTTTGGTTCTTCTTCAATATAGACTTTTTTTGCGCCAGCGCGGTAAGCGGCATCTCTAATTGCATTTCTTTCGACTGATGTAATATTTGATGGACAGCAAATTAAAATAATCGGACGTGAAAACACACCTTTTAATTTTAACTTTTTAATAAAGCTACTCAATAACATTTCTGTAACTTCAAAATCTGCAATAACACCATCTTTTAATGGTCTAATCGCTAGTACTTGTCCTGGGGTTCTACCTAACATTGCTTTAGCTTCTTGGCCTACAGCCAAGCTTCTTCCTGTTTCAGCATCTAATGCTACTACAGATGGTTCATCTAAAACAACACCTTGATCTTTGACATAAATTAACATATTTGCGGTACCTAAGTCGATACCTACTAGTTTTGAAAACATATATATACCTCCGTTGATTTTTTTGATTGCACAAATATTATACCACAAATCATTGGTGGTAAATATTTATTTACTTATAGTATAAACGATGAAAAAAGGGAAAAATTTCCCCCTTTTTTCATTTACATATAAGCTTTAAATAAAATAGTTAAGAAAAACTTTGTTACTAGGTATGAAACTGCAATACACAATAGTGTATGAACTAATATTCCTTGGCGATAATGGGTCTTACGCATTATTTTTGCATAATCGATTCCTTCAAAAGCAAAGAAGGTCATAACTAGAAATCCGATATGGAATAGTGTTCTTACTAGAAAAGTAGGGTTACTTAGTCCCAAAGATACGGTCTCCTGCATCTCCAAGTCCTGGTGAAATATAGCCAATGTCATTCAATACTGGGTCTTTGGCCGCTAAAAATATATCAACATCTGGATGTTTTTCATTTACTGCGTCAATACCTTCTTGAACACCAACAATACAAACTAGCTTGATGTGCTTTGCGCCTTCTCTTTTTAAAACGTCAATTGCCATTACAGCTGAGCCACCAGTTGCGAGCATTGGGTCTAAAACCATTACAATTGCATCGTCAAGTTTCGGTAGTTTTACAAAATATTCAACTGGCGTTAGAGTTTCTTCATCACGATACATACCAAGGTGTCCAACTTTTGCGGTTGGGATTAAACTTCTGATACCATCAACCATACCAAGTCCGGCTCTCAAAATTGGAATTAAAACTACTTCCTTTGAAATAACTTGTGTTTTCATTGTTTCCATTGGCGTTTTTATTTCAACTTCTTTAGTCGGCAAATCGCGAGTAATTTCGTAGGCCATTAAGCCGGCCACTTCATCTAAGACTTCGTTGAAATCTTTCGTGTTTGTTTCTTCTTTTCGCAATGTTGTTAGTTTATGCGTAATTAGCGGGTGATTTAATACTGTTACCATTTTATTCCTCCTAGATTATTGGGAATTTTGATGTTAATTCCCTAACTTGTTGTGCAACTTCTGCTAGCACTTCTTTATTATCATGATTTTTAAGAGTTTTGCTTATTAGTTCTCCAACTAAGACAAATTCCTCTTTTTTAAAACCTCTTGTCGTCATCGCCGGTGTTCCAAGTCTAATTCCACTTGTGACCATTGGTGATTGTTTATCATATGGAATCATATTTTTATTACAAGTAATATTAACACTATCCAATAACTTCTCAGCAACTGAGCCAGTTATATTCACTGAATTTAAACTATCAATTAAAACAATATGATTATCAGTTCCGCCTGAGACGATTCTAAACCCTTCATCTTCAAGTGTTTTAGCTAGTGTTTTTGCATTTTCTAATAATTGTTTTTGATATTTTTTAAATTCTGGTTGTAAGGCTTCATAAAAACTAACTGCTTTTGCGCCGATTACATGTTCAAGTGGTCCACCTTGGCTACCTGGAAATACACTAGAGTCAATTTTTCTTGCATGTTTCGCCTTACAAAGAATAATTCCACCACGCGGTCCTCTTAATGTTTTGTGGGTGGTTGATGTTATAAAATCTGCATAAGGTACCGGGTCTGGGTGAAGTCCTACTGCAACCATTCCAGCGATATGAGCCATATCAACCATCAAATAAGCACCGACTTTGTCAGCAATTTCTTTAAATCGTTTGAAATCAATAAATCTTGCATAAGAGCTTGCCCCACATACTATCATTTTCGGTTTTACTTTTAAAGCAATTTCTTCTACATGATCCATATCTAACATTTCTGTAGAACTGTCAACGCTGTAACTTTTAAAGTTGTACAGTTGCCCTGAGAAGTTTAAATCATGCCCATGTGTCAGGTGTCCACCTGCACTTAAATCCATTCCTAAAACCGTATCACCAGGTTTTAAAACAGCTAAGTAGACAGCCATATTTGCCTGGGAGCCTGAGTGTGGTTGAACATTGGCATGATCTGCTTTAAATAATTCCGTCAAGCGATCAATAGCTAGTTGTTCAATTTCATCAATAAATTCACAACCCCCATAATATCTTCGCCCCGGATAGCCCTCAGCATACTTATTAGTCAAGATACTGCCGGTAACTTTTCGGACATCTTCTGAAACAAAGTTCTCTGATGCGATTAATTCAATGTTGAATTGCTGGCGATTACGTTCTTTTTCAATTAGATCAAAGATTTGATTATCTCTCATGCTCTTCTACCTCACTTAATTTATTTATACGTTTTATATGTCTTGGATCATTTGAAAAATCTGTGTCCAGCCAATTATCAATAATCTTATATAATGTTTTTTCTTCGCTAAAACGTGGTCCAAGCACCAAAACATTAGCGTCATTGTGCTCTCGTGTGATTTTTGCAATTTCTGGATCATAAACTAAAGAAGCTCGGATCCCTTTAACTTTGTTAGCTGTAATACTTGCACCAATACCGCTACCGCACATTACAATTCCGATATCATTCTTTCCATCGGCTACTGATTTTGCAGCAGGGTAAATATAATCTGGATAATCAACAGAGGCTTCGCTATAAGTTCCAAAGTCTTCAACTTCGTATCCTTTTTCCCTTAAATACTTGACAGCTTTTTCTTTAAACGCAAAAGCTGCGTGATCGCATCCTACGGCAATTTTTCTCATCTTATTCCTCCAAACTTTCTATAACACTCTCTAAACTTATATTTCCTTCTCTTAACATTTTTAACTTAGATCCCGTTAAATCTATAATTGTGCTTGGCTGATAGCCTTTTGCATCAGTCATAAGGACCCCGCTAATCTCGTTTTTAAATATATTAAATACCTCTTTAGCTTTTTTAGTAGTTGGCTGATTGCTTTTATTAGCACTGGTTAGAAAGATCGGCAAATCCAGTTTGCTAACAATATCTAATAATATTTGATCATCTGGTATTCTAACCGCTACTGTATCCTTTACTCCAACCAGTATTGAACTGATTTTTGTGTTGAAGATAAAAGTAATTGCCCCGGGAAACCATTTTTTTGCCAATAACTTATTTCGGCTATTTAAGGACACAATTTTTTCTAGTTGATGCATATTAGCCACCATTACCGGAAAAGGTTTATCTTCTCGGTTGCCTTTAACTTTTCTTAATTTCTCATAGACAGGCAACAAATCAGCTCTAGCTGCTAATCCCATAACTGTGTCTGTGGCAATTGCAACGATACAGCCTGCTTTTAAGGCTTGAACTACCAAATCCGTTTCTTCTATACAGTATGTTTTTGTTTCCACAATTACCTCATTTCCTTCCTTATATTCTAGCATATATTACTAGGTTTTTATAAATGATTTTATAAAAAACTGATTATAAAATAATCAGTTTCTAAAGTTATTTAAGTATGGATTTAAATATTTTGCTAAATCTTATTGTATTTCCATAATAAAGGGTACCACCACGATATATCTTTGCCGCAACATAGATTAGAAGTATTGCGCCAAGAAGATTTGAAACTACACCAAGTACTATTTCAAGATTAGTTAAGCCATATAGGGCGTATCGCGCAAAAAGTAAAAATGGTGAAAATATTGGGATAAAAGATAAAACCACAATTATGATATGATCTAAAAGATCGGCTGTCATCCCAAAGATTACTATAAAGAATATCCCAACAATTATCATCATCAGTGGTGTAATAACTACTGTTGCATCTTCAGGTTTTGCAGCGAAAGATGAAAAACCTGCAAACAAAAACAATATACTAAAGAAGCCTACAATATATAAAAATATCGCTAATAAAACAATACCTAAAGGAATATTAGCTAAAAGTTCAAATATTGGATTTTTTGGACCATTTAGTGAAAACAAATTTAAACTGATAAATAAACTTGCAATTGCGGTTACTATTTGAATAACACTTGCTAAACCTACACCTATTACTTTTCCTGCTACTAAGGATGTTGGTTTTGCCGAAGTAATTAACAACTCCATCGCTTTACTGGTCTTCTCTGAAACGATTGATGAAGAGATGACGCTTCCATACATTACTACCGACATATATAACAGCATTGTAAATACATATGTATAACCATAACCCAAAAATCCATCTAAGCCAAGATTGATTATTTCAACATCCACTTGTGAGCTTTGAACCTCAACTATATCCTCAAGAATTAACCCTTTATCTTGGAGTAACTTATTTTTATAAATATGATCTAAAATTGAAATTAATTGATTTGGAGAACTGGTAATACTTGTACTAGCGACATAAATATCAATATCTGAATAATCATTTATAACTATTCCGTCAAATCCTTCTTCAATTATGCCAGTCTTTAGGGATTCTTCACTTTCAAATATCACGACTTCATAAATACCGGTTTTAGATATCTCTTTGGCATAGTCTAAGTAGTCGCCATTTAAATAAATGCCTATCGGTTCCGGTTCTAAGTCGCCAGCTTGGTCTGTATCAATAAAGGCTCTAGTCATAAAGAAACTACCTGTGACTGCCACAATTACTAATACAAGCGTTACAGCTTTAAATGCTTTTGTCTGGACTTGTTTTAAAAACTCATATTTAAATATTATAAGAAACTTACGCATTAGATGGTCTCCTTTGCATATTGGATAAATATTTCATCCAATGTCGGTTCAACTATCTTATAGCCATTGATGTTAGCTAAGTCATTCACAAGTTGTTTTGCATAATTATAAATATCACTATTGTCTTTAAGTTTCACTACTATTGAATTGTTGTTTCGATGAAAATTTTCAAATTCAATACTTCTTAACTGGGTTTCTAATAAATCTAAGTCATCTGAAAAAAATTGAATTTTTTCTCTTGGATAGCCTTTTTTTATTTCGTTTAAATCTCCTTGTAAAACAATATTGCCTTTATTTAATATTGCAATATCATCACAAAAAGCTTCTACGTTAGCCATTTGATGACTAGAGAAAAAGACGATTTTACCTTTTTCAATTTCAGCTCTTACTATATCTTTCAAAAGTTCGCTATTAACTGGATCTAACCCTGAAAATGGTTCATCTAAGATAATAACTTTTGGGTCATGAAGTAGTGAAATTGCCACTTGTACTTTCTGCTGATTACCCTTAGATAAAGTATCAGCTTTTTTATTAGCATAGTCAGTAAGCCCTATTTTTTCTAACCACTCGACAGACCTTTTTTTTGCAGTTTTTTTGTTTAAGCCTTTTAGCATTGCAAAGTAAATCATTTGGTCAATTAGTTTTGCTTTTGGATAAATTCCGCGTTCTTCTGGAAGATAGCCAATCTCATCAATATTAGTTACTGGAAGGGAAATGCTCCCTTCATCTATATCAAAAACTTGCATAATGCTTCTAATCATTGTTGTCTTGCCCGAACCATTTCTGCCTAAAAGTCCCATAGCCCGGCCACTTATTGCCTCAATTGATATACCTTTTAAGACATGGTGCTCCCCATAACTTTTATGAACATTGTTAAGTACTAGTCTCATCTGTAACCTCCAATATTATATAAAAACAAATACCATTCTATCTAGGTTTGCATAATCTTTAAAATGTTTTATTACTGCCACAGGATAAACTTTCTTTATTTCCTGGGTAATATTTTCTTTTTGATCATAACCAATTTCAAAACCAATAAGACCCGGACTATTTAAGACAGCCTTTGATTGTTTTAAAACTGTTTTATAAAAATCTAGACCATCAAGGCCGCCAAATAAAGCTAAATGGGGTTCGAAGTCTTTTACTGATTCTTGTAAAGGTTCATCATCATGGATATATGGAGGATTACAAATAATCACATCATATTTAAGTTTGTCTTCTATCGCCTGATTTAACATGTCATCTTGTCTAATCAAAACGTCAACTTGATGTTTTTTTGCATTAAACTCTGCGACCATTAAAGCCTTATTGCTGATATCACTTAAATCAACTTGTAATTCAGGTTCTTCTTTTTTCATTGTAATTCCGATTATTCCTGAGCCACAAGCTAGATCAATCATTTTCAAGTCAAACCTGTTAAAGTAATTTTCTATTTCTAATAGACTATTCATGACTAAAAGTTCAGTTTCATTACGTGGTATTAAAACATCTGAATTCACTTTAAATTGATATCCATAAAAATAGCTATAGCCTAAGATGTGGGCAACTGGCTCGTGCTGAACCAGTCTCTCTACTCCACTCAAAAATTCTTGATAAATTATTGAATCGATTTGCTCATCAAGACTTTGGTATAAGTCAATTTTGTTTTTTAAACAAAGTTCTAACATTAAATATCTTGCTTCAGAAAAATCAGACTTTTCTAAAATTTTCTTGTCAGCTTCTATTATCGCTTGATTATAGGTTATCATCACATATTACCAGCAAGTTTTTCTTTCTTTTCTTCATCAAGTAGAGCTTCAATAACAGCCTCTAATTTACCGTCGATAATCCGGTCTAATTGATTAATAGTTAAACCAATTCGATGGTCAGTAACTCTGTTTTGTGGATAGTTGTAAGTCCTAATTTTCTCAGACCGGTCGCCTGTACCAATTTTCGACTTTCTAATGTCTCCCGTTTTTTCATCTTCTATTCTTTGCATTTCTTCAGCAACACGGGCCCTAATAATCTTCATTGCAGTAGCTTTGTTTTCATGTTGTGAACGGCCATCTTGAACATTAACAGCAATTCCCGTTGGCTTGTGAATAACTCTAACCGCTGAGTCAGTTGTATTTACGTGTTGACCCCCAGCTCCTGTTGCACGGTGGGTTGAAACATCTAAGTCATTTTCGTCAAGGTGAAATTCAGCTTCTTCAACTTCTGGCAAAACTAAGACAGTAGCAGTCGAAGTGTGAACGCGTCCTTGTGTTTCTGTTTTTGGAACTCTTTGAACCCGGTGTGCCCCTGATTCAAACTTTAAATGTCCATAGGCTTCTTTACCTTTTATCATAAAGGAAATATCTGCATATCCACCAATATCAGCCGGATTAGCTTCTAATATTTCATATGAGCGACCACTAACTTCTGCATAGCGGGTATACATTCTAAATAAATCACCTGCAAAAATATTGCCTTCGTCTCCGCCGGCAGCCCCTCTAATTTCTATAATAGCGTTATTTTCATCATTTGGATCTTTAGGAATTAACATTACTTGTAGTTTATCAATCAATTCATCTCTTTGTGGAAGTAATTCCGCTAATTCCATATCAGCCATTTCAGACATTTCACTGTCATCCAAGGCTTTCATTTCTTGAGCCTGATCAATTTGTTTATTTAATTCATCAAGTTCCAGGCTTCCATCATATAAACTTACTAGCGCTGCTTGTTCTTTAGCATATTTAGCTAAAGTACGATTGTCGGCTAAAACAGCTGGACTTATAAGTAAGTCGTTTAATTCAAAATAGCGTTTTTTAATTTCCTCTAATCTTTTTATTACTGCTTCCATATTAGCTTACCTCCTTTATTTTATACACGGTTTATTTGGAACTTGGTGACAGTGACGACAAACTGCTTCATAACTTTCACTAGCTCCAACCATAATAATTGGGTCATTATAGTCAGCCGGCTTCCCATTGATTATTCTTTGAGACCTAGTACCAGGTGCTCCACAGCGGGTACAAATTGCGGTCAATTTTGTTACAAATTCTGCCTTTGTCATAAGAATTGGCATAACCCCAAAAGGTTCACCTCTAAAATCCATATCTAAACCTGCAACCATCACTCTAATGCCACTATCCGCTAGTTTATCAACAACCATAATAATTTCATCATCAAAAAATTGAATTTCATCAATTGCAACTATATCAGTATCTGGGTCAATCTTTTCTAAAATTTCTCTTGAATTTTTAACAAGGATGCTATCCATACTATTTCCGGCATGAGAAATAACTTTACTACCCTCATGGCGATTATCAAGTAAAGGCTTAAACAATTGCATCTTTTGTTTGCCATAACTTAAAACTCTTAGTCTTCTTAGTAATTCTTCTGTTTTTCCGGCAAACATACAGCCTGATATTACCTCTACAAATCCATCTTGATAATTATGATACATAGTTTCACCTCTATTTATTTTCTCTTTATCTATTATACCAAATTATCGATTCACATAATAAAAAATATGAATGTTAAAATGATCTTTTCATTAAAAAACCAGCAACTGCTGGTTTTTTACTATTCTTGTTCTTCTTCGCGTTCGATTCCATATTTTTGTTGGAATTTTTCAATACGACCAGCTGCTGCTGCGAAACGTTGTCTACCTGTATAAAATGGGTGACAGTTAGAGCATGTATCTACTCTTATTTCGTCTTTAGTTGATCCGGTTTCAAATTCATTACCGCAAGATGTGCAGATAACTGTACTCTTATGATATTCTGGATGAATGTTTGCTTTCATATTTTTCTCTCCTTCCGCCTTGATGTCTTTGCGTCACCAAAGTAAGTATTAATACTATAACATATACAGGCGAGATTATCAATTGAAACATCTGATTATTATTTATATTTTTTGTACATAACTAATAGATAACCCATTTAATAAAAAAAGCTGATGGTTCTTTTTATTATAGATAAACTTAGTTTATGATATGATATACAAAGTGAGGGATAATATGAAAAAAATATTTAATGCAATCATAATTTTAGCAATAACCTTGTTGGGCGTTGTTTTGATAAGTGAGTATAAAAAACCTGAGCCTGTTGAAGAAGTAGTCGTTATTGAAAAGCCTGAAGAGGATAGAATTGAAACAATTACGATGGTGTCAATTGGTGATATCATGTACCACAGTACTCAAATATTAGAAAACACTTCAAGACCAAGTGGTTATGACTTTGTCGACAGTATGGCACTTACAAAACCATATTTTAAAAATGCTGATATTACAATCGGAAACTATGAGACGACCACAACTAAAACCAAAGCTTATACAGGTTATCCACAATTTAATACACCTGTAGAATCGCTCGATGCAATCAAAGATGCAGGTTTTGACATATTATCGACAATTAACAATCACACCTTAGACAGTGGTAAACAAGGTTTAATAGATACATATAACGCCATTCAAACACGCGGTATGATTCCTATAGGAACAAGACCTACACCTCAGCCAAGTCTTAGAAGCATTGAAAGAAAAGGCATTAAACTTGGCTTTCTTGCCTATACTTACGGCTTTAATGGTTTAGATTTTTACTTAACTGAAGAGCAACATCAGTATATGGTAAGCTCTATTGATGAAGAAAAAATAGAATCTGAAATAAAAAGTAGTGTTGCAGCAAATAATGATTTGACTGTTGTGATGATGCACTGGGGAAATGAATATCAAACAAAACCAAGTGACACTCAAAGAGACTTAGCTCATAAAATGGTTGATTGGGGAGCAGATGTCATTTTAGGCTCACATCCACATGTTGTTCAAGAACATGAAATGATTAATGATGCCTTTGTTATCTATTCAATGGGCAACTATGTATCTGATCAAAGACTTGAAACCTTAGGTGACATCAATACAGAACGCGGTTTATTAATCGAATTTACTTTTGAGAAAAACTTTACTTCAAATATTACAAAAATTAAAGAAATTGATTATCATCCACTTTGGGTTAATAAGTATTACAAAGAAGACCGATATTTTTATGAAGCAATCCCTGCTAAGGACTTTCTTGATGGTAAGATTGATCCGTATGTACCAGATGGTTCAAGGGCTCGCATTCAAGCTGCTTATGACGAAACCTTAAAGCGAGTCCAAGGGTTAGATTAAATTTATGAATAAAATTTTACAGATAGAAGGGTTACAATGAAAAATATTGAAGTTAAAAGTATACATTTAGACAATAACGAAATTTATACATATCGATATTACTTAGGTGGAGAAAAAATAATGGTTCTGGTTCATGGTAATTTAGCATCTTCTAAATTTTATGAGCAACTTATAAATGACTTGCCTAAAGAATATACTATATATGCAGTTGATCTTCGCGGCTTTGGCGGCTCTACTTATAATAGACCAATTGACACACTTAGAGACCTTGCGGGAGATTTAAAATTATTTGTCGATAAACTTAATTTGAAGTCGTTTGATTTACTTGGTTGGTCAACTGGTGGTGCTGTAAGCATGCTCTTTACTGCAAGTTATGGCTATTTGGTAAATAGATTATTTTTAATAGCCTCAGCTGGAGTTTCTGGATATCATTCTTATCGAAAAGATGAAAATAACCAGAAAATATTATTAAAGTCCAAACAAGAGATATCCTTTGATCCGATTAAAATCAAACAACTAGAAGCTTTACAAAAAAAAGATAAAGTCTTTTATAAAAATATGTGGGACAAGGCTATATATAATATTAATAAACCTAGTCCAAAAATATATGAAAAACAATTGGATGAAAGTTTACGTCAAAGAAACCTAATCGATATCTACCACGGCCTAAATCAATTCAATATTTCAGATTATTATAGTGGCTTAAGTATGGGAGGCGAAGAAGTAAAACTTATAACCCAACCTACAACCATAATCCAAGGTGAAGATGACCTTTTGGTTTCAGTTAAGACAGCAAAAGAATTAAAGGCTGCGATTGGAAGTAATGCCAATCTTGTTTTAATCAAAAATTGTGGTCATTCGCCTATGGTAGACGCACCTGAGATACTTTTAAATGTCATTTTAAAAAATCATTAAAAATAAATATTAATAAGATGACTATATTCATCAAATATTATTGAGCTCAAGATTTAAAAAGACATCGTGATCGATGTCTTTTTACTTAGATAAAATTTTAATTGTAAAAAAGTGGCTATTTATCAGTTGATTCATTTAAGCGTTCAAATATCTCAATTGTATCTACAGAAAAGATTTCAAACCTTTTTGAATATTCATTAATAGGCGCGTTCATTAAAACTGAAATATATTCAACCCCATTTTTAATTCCAATTACCGCTAGATTAATACCCGCTTCAGGGGTATAGCCTGGCTTGCCACCAATTATTTTATATTCACCGTTATTAAAGGTGTCTAAGTATTTAATAATTACTGAAGTTAATTCAATTCCTTCGGGATGTTGGTCAGTTGAAATAGTTTGGTGGGTAATTGTTGTAATAATTTCTCGAAAAACCGGGTTTTCTAACGCTATATCTAATAATTTAACCATATCTTGTGCTGTACTATATTGATTGTCATTATGGAGACCTTCAACATTAGTAAAATTTGTGTTAAACATTCCTAAGTCTTTAGCTTTTTTGTTCATTAATTTAACAAACTCTGCTTGGGTTTTTGATATCCCTATAGCTAGTGAGTTTGTTGCCTCTCCTCCAGAACTTAGCATTGTCCCATGCAATAAATCCCAATAGCTTACTTGCTCATTAGGATAAAAACCTGCCATTGAAGAATCCTGTTCTATCATTTCGTAGTAGCTATCTACATCAATCGAAACTAATGCTTCCATATCTTCGATATTTTCTATCGCAACTAAGACCGTCATAAGTTTAGTTAAAGAAGCAGGGTAAGCCTTTGTTTCTGAATTTTTATCATATTTTACTTTTTTGTTTTCGCGGTTTATTACTAAGGCATAATTGCTCTGGCTATCATATTCAACCATCGTATTATACACATAAAAACTAGGTTCAATGTTTTCATTCTTTACTGCATAAATACTAGTGAAGAGTATCGTAGCGATGATTAAGGTTAGTATTATTTTTATGGTCTTCATTTTTTTATCCTTTAACATTTTAAAAAAGGCCCCCTGTTATTATAACAATGAGACCACAATTTGAATAACGGTTATTTCATCATGTTTGTAATGGCTGCTTTAGCTGCATCAATTGTTGCATAATCAGGATACATAACATATGCATAGCCATTAAGCGCATAGGCATAATCACTTCCGCCGGTTCCATCTAATTGCATTTGTTCGATAGCCCAACCACTCATGTCATTAATTTGCATTTTTACAAGCGACGTAATATCTTTGCTTGTCATATTAGTTTCAAAGGATCCTTCTAGTGAACTTAATACTGAAGTGAAGTTTGTTATTATCGCAGGTGATGTCATTTTATCAATCAAGGCTGTTACAACCTTCATCTGATTTCTACCTCGACCACGGTCTCCACCTTCTTGGTGATAACGATCTCTAACAAAAGATAAGGCTTTTGGCCCATCTAAGTAATTTGGACCTACTGGGAAATTATAAGTTCCTGAATTAAACCCAGAATCTACATCAACAGTGACTCCGCCAACTGCGTCAACGACATTAATTAAACTATTAAAGTTAACTCTCGCATAAAAATCAATGTCTAATCCTAAGGCATTACCGACCGTGTTCATTGTACAGTCAACTCCATAAATACCTGAGTGAGTTAATTTATCCAAAGCTCCTGTTTGACATCCCAGTGGAAGATAATAATCTCTCGGAATACTTAAAAGTAGAATTTCCTTTGTTTTTGGATTTACTGTTGCTAAAATATTAACATCCGACCTTGAGTTATTACTAATTGAACCATAAACATCAATTCCACTAATCATAACTGTAAAGGTGTCCTTTGTAACATTAACATCCGATTTTTTAATTACTGTCTTTTTATTGTACTCATAAATTACTCTTGTATCTTCTGTAAAAGTTTCTAATTCATCTTCAATAAAATTTCTAAATGCCTCATTTAGAACGATTACTTCAATTTCATCATTCATCAAAGCTTTTGCCAAAGTAGGGTAGTCGACATAATCTTGCATTGTTATTTTTTGTTTTAATTTGTCTTCTATTGATTCAATCGCTTCATTAACAATTGCTTCATTACCATCTTCAATACCAAAGACTAAGTCTTCGACATCCGCTAATTTTTGATAGCTACTATCTTTTTTTACAATTACTGAAACTGTTTCATTTTTTGAACTGCCACCACTGACGATGTTTAAAGTGGAACCAAATTTATAAATGTACATATTAGTTATTATAAGCAGTAACGAGAGTAGTATCATTAATACTTTCCCAATTTTATTTAAGAAGTTCTTAGTTTTTTTAAACTGTGAATAATATATAAGTGCCATAAAAATAAATGTAATCAAAATAATTGCAAAGTTATATAAATTTGGTAAACTTCCCAATTTTAATAGTTGAAAGATAAATATTAGGTTTAATATTGCATAAATTGAGTAGAAAATCATATTTTTTGTTTTAGATTTCATAAATTCCTCTTTCTGGTTAAACTTCCTCGCGCCAAATTTTTGCCCCAAGTTTTGTTAACTTACTATCGATATTGGCATATCCACGGTCAATATGATAAATCTCGCGAATTTCTGTGACACCTTCGGCTAAAAGTCCACCAATTACTAGCGCTGCTCCACATCTTAAATCTGTCGCTTTAACTCTACTACCAAATAAAGCAACCGGTCCGACTATTTCAGCACGGCCAGTTGATAGAGTTGCTTGTGCGCCAAGTCTTTGGAGTTGTTGAACAGCTTTAAAACGTTCTTTATATACTGTTTCTACGATATGTGATGTTCCATGGGCTTGTGTTAATAAAGTCGCAAATGGAGACTGTAAGTCCGTTGCAAAGCCTGGGTATGTGTTTGTTTGAACATCTACTGCCTGCAAATTATGACTTGCTCTTACGGTTATTTTATCGACATCGATTGTCATATCTACACCCATATCAATTAATTTTGAGAGTAAGGCTTCTAAATGCGCTGGAATAATATTCTCTATCACAACTTCTTCAGCTGCTGCTGCCGCTAAAATTATATATGTACCGGCTTCAATTCTATCTGGAATAATCTCATGATAACAACCACCTAGTGTTTTTACACCCTCAATTGTAATTTCATTTGTTCCGGCCCCTCTAATATTAGCTCCCATTTTATTTAAAATAGTTGCTACATCAATAATTTCTGGCTCTTTTGCGGCATTTCCAATTACTGTCTTGCCTTTAGCATAAACAGCTGCCATCAAGATATTAATTGTTGCCCCAACTGATGCAATATCAAGAAAGATTGAATTACCAATCAATTCTTCTGCTTCAATAATATAATTACCACGGGCATAGGAAATAGTAGCTCCCAATGCTTCAAAGCCTTTGATATGTAAATCAATTGGCCTTGGGCCTAAGTCACAACCACCTGGCATTTTTATTTCTGCTTTACCATATTTTCCTAGTAGAGCTCCCATAAAATAATATGATGCTCTAAGTTGGGTAACAGTATTTTCAACTAGCGGGATGTTTACCATTTTTGTTGGATCAATAATTAAATCACCCGCTTCATTTCTTTCTACACTTACATTTAGATAGTTTAATATTGTTGTTAATGCCCCGACATCAGAAATATCCGGAACCCCGTAAATAGTAACTGGTTCATTTGCCAAAATCGCAGCCGGAATTAATGCTACTGTTGCATTTTTAGACCCGTCTATTCTTACTGTTCCATTTAGTTTATGTCCACCTTCAATTTTAATTACTTCAGTCATAAGCCTCTCCTTTTAGTCTTTACTTGCACTTGCTAATTCTTCAAACTCTGAAATGTCCTCATCTAAGTCTTCTTCTAAATCCAGGTCAATCTCTAACTCATCATCAAAAAGATCTAAATCTTCCTCGTCATCTATGTCTTCTGGTTCTATTTTGTCTGGATCACTTTCTTCGTCATAATCATCATACTCATAATCTTCATCATCATAATCAATTAATTCAAAATCATCTTCGTCCTCTATGATTATATCACTTGTATCAATAATTATCTCGTCCAGTTTTCTTCTCTTTCTTAAGTCCCATTTATTGTCTGGTAAAGAAATAAATCTTTTGTCTAAAGTAATATTTGAATATAACTTTGCAATCCGTTTTGTTGCTGTTTCTTTATCTATTTGCATATCTTCGATAACTTTTTCCCATAGTTCGTTAAAAGTTAGTTCTCCACCTTGGGCCTCTAGAACTTTTACTGCACTTTCTACCATTGGACTCTTTGCCATTAACTTTCCTCCTACATACTTTCAGGTGCACTTACACCTATTAATTTTAACGCGTTGGCTAAAGTTATTTTACTTGCTAAAACTAAACCTAAACGCTGTGATGTTAGCTCTTCATTATTTTCATCAAGGACCTTGTGTTGACCATAAAAACTATGAAATAAAGAGGCTAGCCTTTGAATATAATTGCTTATTTTGTGTGGATGTCTAACTTTTGCAGCATCCGCAATAACATTTGAAAATTCATTAATATGCTTTAACAGCTCGATTTCCTTTTCTTGATTTATTAGTGAGAAATCATTTGCCTTTGGATATTTTTCACCTTGAGCTAAAATAGAACACATTCTTGCATGAGCATACTGAGCATAGTAAACAGGGTTTTCATTACTTTGCTTAATTGCTAAATCTAAGTCTAACTGCATTGGGGAATCCGCTGCTCTATCTACATAAAAATACCTTAGGGCATCAACACCAACTTCTGTGATTAATTCTCTTAATGAAATTGATTGTCCTGTTCTTTTAGACATCTTAAATTCTTCACCATCTTTTAACATAATTGCCATTTGGGTTATGTCAACTTCTAGTTGGTCCTTATTATAACCTAAAATTTGAATTGCTGCTTTTAATCGATTTATATAACCATGATGGTCTGCACCTAGTAAATCTACTAGTTGGTCAAAACCACGATCAAACTTGTCTTGATGATAAGCAATATCAGGTACTAAGTAAGTATATGTCTTATCACTCTTGATTAAGACTCGATCTTTGTCATCACCAAAATCAGTTGTTTTTAACCAGAGTGCTCCGTCCTTTTCATAAGTATGTCCTGAGGCAATAACCTTATCTAAGGCTTTTGTAACTTTGTTTTCTTTGTATATGGAACTCTCGGTTGTCCATACATCAAACTCAACTCTAAATAGGTCTAAATCTCTTTTGAGTTTGGCTGTTTCTTCCTGTAGACCATAGCGCTTAAACTCGCTGTAATACTCATCAAGGTTTTCGCTAACATACTTATCATTTACTTCTTCTTTCAGTTGTTTAGCAATGTCAATGATATCTTGGCCATGATAGCCATCTTCTGGAAATGGGACATCTATATCAAACAAATTTAAGTAGCGAATTTGTAAAGATTTTGCCATGTTTTCAATTTGAACGCCAGCATCATTTAAGTAAAATTCACGGGTAACATCGTAGCCTGAAAACTTCATTAGTCTAGTTAGCGAATCCCCGGCGGCAGCCCCTCTTGCATGACCTGGATGCAAATCACCAGTTGGATTTGCTGAAACGTATTCAACATTTATTTTTAACCCATTACCACTATCATTTTTACCAAAATTATCTTTTTCGTTTAAGACCTGACTAATAACATTAGAAAATAATTTTTGACTTACTCTAAAGTTAATAAAACCCGGACCAGCAACACTTACTTCTGTAAATAGTTCACTATTATTTCTAAGCTTATCGGCTAAATTATTAGCGATGTCTTTTGGTGACTTTCTTAAAGTTTTTACTATCCGCATCGCAATATTGGTTGAATAGTCACCATGGGTATTATCCTTTGGGATTTCCACGATTATTTCTTCTTTGGCATCAAAGTTATACTCTTCTAATAAAACTGTATTGATCGCATCTTTTATTGCTGTTTCTATTTTATTCATCTTCCCACTCCATTTCCAACTGAAATTTACCGACAGTTGCTTCGCCATCTGATAACTCATAATACAAAAATAAGTTGTTATTTTCAAGGCTAATATTTAAGGTGTTTACTTCCATGTAAATATCTCCAACTGATGTAGATACTTTTGCTTGCTCAAGTTTATCTAAGTTAAAACGCATTTGAACTAAAGCTTCACCTTTACGCAGTAAAAAACCTTCTCTTTCACTAATTGTAAGCCTAACCTTTGTCTTGTCTGACTCTTGATAATATATCTTTAAACTATCCAAATGGTCAAGCTTTGCCAATCCCTCAAATATAAGTTGTCGCTTTTTCTCTAAAAGATCATTTTGGATTACTTTTAAACGAATGTTTTTTCTCTTCATATCTTTTCCTTTTTCTCTATTGAATTATATACATATATAAGATTAAGTCAAGTAATTAAACTCTGTGTCAAATCTCTTTTTAAATAACAGACTTTTATAATAAAATCTTATTGTTTTAAGCCCACATATATGCCTATGACAATAAGTGTCACAAGGAGCATTTCACTAATTGAAAAAACTCTGAAAAGTAACAATTGAAAGATAAATGCCCAGACAGGATAGCTTATATTTAATGCCATAGCCCTACTTGCACCAAGTAGGTCGATCGCTTTATAGTAAAGTAAATAAGAAAGAGTCGCAAAGATTGATGCTATAGTTATATATAATAAAACTCTACTATCTTTTATAATTACCATTAAAAAGTCATATTTTATAAAAGGCATAATAAAGACACCATAAACAAATGCGGATGTTATCTGTCTTATTGTAAGGGCAATTGTTGAGTCAACTTCTTGTTTCATTGCATAGCTAATAATAACTGCCTCACTGCCCCAGCCTATAACACATAGACTAATGCTTAATAACCCTAAAAATAAATTATTTACCGTTAATTGATTTGAAAAGCTCATAAGCATTATGGCTCCAATTGAAATAGCTAAGCCAATCACTTGATTTTTCGTTATTTTTTCACTTAATAAAAAATATGCTAAAACAACTCCAAAGGCTGGATATAATGCTGATATACTTGCAGCAATAGAAGGGCTTAAATAATTTATCGCTATAAAATAAGCACCCATTCCGATTGGTCCGCCAAGTAAAGCTGCACCCATTATTATTAGCCCAGATCTAGATTTTATCGTTTTAATTAAGTCTTTTGTTTTATTAATAAGTATAATAAGTAAAACTAGCATACTGGCTGACATTAAATCATGGATAAAAGTTGTCGTTAAAGTGGCAGAATTAGAATCGATATTTAGGGTGGCTAAAGCTAAGCCTAGCACAACTGTTGAAACACCCCAAAATAATCCCGATCCTAAACCGATTAGATTTGGTTTTTTAAACATTATGGCCACCAAGTAATGCAAGGTCACTATATTTTAGTGCAAAGTTAAATTGCATCTGACGATAATCACCATAATAATCACCTAAGGCCTCTTTATAAATCGTCCATAAGTACCATAAATAGCTTGCAAGGGCAACATAGCTATAGTAAACCTTGTATTGAAAGGCGGATGGTTTTTTATCCAAGTACAACTCTAAAAGTCTATCTACCTGTGGTTTGGAGTATGTTTGGTATATTCCAAACATTGCAACATCCATAATTGGATCAGACATGCCAGCATATTCCCAATCAATTAGTTTAATCGTTTCATCAGCAAAAACTAAAAAATTTGTGCACACCGGATCAATGTGGCAAAGTCGCTTTTCGGTCCTGTTCTTGACTATAAAATCTAAGACGTCGACTATTTTACTCTCAATTTCATAAAATTGTTTTGAAAACTCAATATCTAAATTAACACAAAGGCTTTTATAGAAACTGATACGTTCAGCAATATCAAAACTATGTTCAACTTTTAAATCAGCCTGGTGTAAAGTTTTTATCTTATTCATTGCTTTTTTCACTTCATTGTCATTATATGGATCTAAAGTTTTTATATCTGAATAATATTTTGTAATTTTATAGCCCTTATTTGGATCAATATAAACTATCTCATCTGAAATATTTAAAGTCTTGATTTTATCGTAGGCAATCGATTCTTGACTTCTAGTTATTAAAAGATCTGTACCGCGTCCAGGCACTCTAAATACATAGCGATTATCATTAACTGTAAAAAGAAATGATAAATTTGTCATACCTTTCTTCATTTGAACGATATCTTTAATATCGACAATGTCGATTTTAAAAACATCTTTTATTGTGTTAAATATCTCTTGACTAATATCTTTCATAAACTTTGGATCAATTGCTTCTAACTGTTTAAAAGAAGACTCTTGTCCAACTTCGCTTTTATGATCGTCTATATAGTTTATCCCCTTATTAGTTAAAATTAACTTTGATTTTTCTTTTTTTATATATCCTTCTTCGATGCCTGCACTGATTTTGCTCACATCAAGTTTATCAATTGTTTGACCTTTTAAATCTTGAATACTTTTTAAGGTTTTGTACATGGTATCCCTCCGTATAAATCGATTATATCATAATAAAGCTATCTATGCTTACCGTTAAAAAACAATGATTTAGCCATTGTTTTTTGTGTCAAAATTCAAATATAAATAGTTGTGATGCATTATCCTATCTTTCTCTAGTGGTGGTTTTCGCCAATCGTCATAGAGACCTGTTAAATATGCTTCATAATCTTTAAATCCAAAATATTCCCTATTTTCAAAAGCATATAATTTTAAATCCTTGGCGACTTCAATTTTTACCTTTTCATTATTATAATTCGAAAAGTATTCTCCGACATTGGTAATGTAGTCACTATCTTGCTTATTGTAACGAATCATATTACGTTTTAATCCCCTTTGAAGTCGATTTTTTGAAATCGGTATAACTAGCAGTTTTAAAGCATTGTATATAATGGCTTTAAATGATTTGTTTGAAAATACTATTTGACTATTACATTTTGCATATAAAAGTTTTTGATATATTTCTACTGATAAATTATGCCTAAGTTGTGAAGCTTTATTTTTAGGGATTTTATCATATACAAACACATCTATAAATATTCCATAATTATCAATATCTTTTGGTGCTGCAGCTTCTATTAGTTTAGTGTGCCTTTTCATTAACTTTATATATCGAAGCGCATACTTTTGATTGTTTTCAAGTGATAAAAAGTAGAAATTATCAGATAGTTCACTTTCAATTACTTTTAAGAATTTTTCATAGTTATCACGCGTCATTCCAACGTCAAAGTCATCATCCCAAGGAATAAATCCTTGATGTCTAATAGCTCCTAACATTGAGCCGGCAGCTAAAAAATATTGTATATCAAATTTACTACAAATACGATGTAGTTCGTCAGCTATTTCTAGGTGCACTTGGTGGAGTTTATCTAAATTATTCATCTTTTACTTCTTTCAAAATAGACGTTTTTATAGTTAGTAATCATCTGGGTTTTATTGTAACGTTTTTTTGCAAATTCATAGCATGTCTCAGGATCTATTTTTCTAGCTTCTACTTCAATAACGGCTTTCAATAAAGCATTTATATTTTTTGCTTCAACTACTTTGCCGACGGTTGCATCGATTACTTCAGGGACTGCAGTTTTATCATAAACCACGACAGGTGTTCCTGAGGCCAGCGCTTCGATTGTTGTCATTCCCATTGTTTCTTGCAAACTCAAATTTAGAAAGATTGATGATTTTGCATATAATTTAATTAACTCTTTTTCACTATCTAATCGTGGTAAGCCTTTTATATTGTTTGGTAGTATTCTTATCATTTCATCGCTTAAGCCTGTTAGTGTCATTTGATAGTTTTTGGGCATTATATCTGCCAATTTAATGTAATCAATTAGATTTTTCTCATTATTCCAATCACTAGCTGTTCCAAACAAAGTTTTTGGCGTCTTTTTATTAAAACGGGCTTTTTGATAATGATCAAAATCAAGGCCATTATATATTCTAATAATTTTATACTGTTTTAAAAATGTTTGTTTTATAATGTTTTTTTCCCAATCAGATACTGTAATAATGGTCAAATCATTAAAGCCTGAAAAGACTTCTTTCTTTAAATAGAAGTTTTGCTTTTCTCTTAGAATAAAATTGCTTTGGGGATAAACTCGCGGGTTGTTTGCAATTACACAACCATCTCGCCATTCTTTGCAGCCATAGTATGAAAAATGCGCTACACTGCCACAAACGGCCCAAAGATCATGCAAGGTCCAAACAATTTTTATATCTTTTTGTTGTTTTAAAAAATTCATTAACATCGGATAGTTTAAATAATAGCCATGCAGGTTATGCAAATGAATAACATTTGGTTTAAAATCTTTAATTTTGTTTATTAACTTTTTTGTAGCTTTTTTTGAGTGCAAGCCATGACGGTCCAAAAGTCTGGTCATAATAACATGGTAGTAAAATCCTCTCTTGTTAGAAATACTAAAAGTGTCATCATCATTTAACGGTTTATTTCTTCCATAAACTATTAAAACCTGGTGACCATCCGCTTTTAAGCCTTCTGCCAAGTCTCTGACTATTTTACCTGTACTACCATAGTCAATTACTGAGTTAATAAACATTACTTTCATTTTTGCCAAACAACTCGATTTATGTAATCGGTATATGAAATAATTATTCTCAAAACTTTTTCAGAAACATTTGGCATTGAATAATCACCAACAAGTCTTAGAGTATCTGGTTTTTGAGTTTCAAGAACTTTTAATCCTTGTAAGATTCTTTCTTTAGTTAAGCCAACCATCATCACTGATGTTTCTTCCATCGCCTCAGGTCTTTCATGAGCTTCCCTTAAATTTAACGCTTTAAATTTAAGGATTGACGATTCCTCGCTAATTGTTCCGCTATCACTTAGTGTGGCCTTTGAATGTTTTTGTAAATTAACATAGTCATTAAAGCCTAAAGGCTTAAGTGTTTTAATGAGTGGGTCTAACTTAATACCTTTTTCTACTAGCATCTTTTTAGTTCGAGGGTGGGTACTAACAATAATTGGTAATTGGTAGATTTTAGCAATTTCATTTAAACTTTCAATTAAGTTAAAAAAGTTAACCGGATTATTTATGTTTTCTTCACGATGAGCTGAAACCACGAAATACTCGCCCTTTTCAAGTTTTAGTTCTTTTAGTATTGTAGATGCATCTATATTGTCCATCCGCGCTGTTAATACCTCAAACATTGGACTACCAGTTTTTATTATTTGGTCGGCAGGAAGACCTTCAGCAAGTAAGTACTCACGGGCAATATCACTATAAGTCAGATTGATATCCGCAACGTGGTCCACGATTCTGCGGTTTGTTTCTTCTGGTACTCTTTGGTCAAAACAACGATTTCCAGCTTCCATGTGGAATACTGGAATCTTTTTACGCTTGGCTGCGATTGCACAAAGACAAGAGTTTGTATCACCCAAGACCAAAAATGCATCTGGTTGAACTTCATCCAAGATTGGCTCAATATTAATTAAAATTTGGCCGACTGTTGCGATTGGACCTGCTTGAGCTGCGTTTAAAAAATAGTCAGGCTTTTTCATATCAAAATCTCTAAAAAAGATTTCATTTAATTCATAGTCATAGTTTTGGCCTGTGTGAACTAAAATATGTTCAATTGCCTCGCTTTTTTCAAGCCTTGCAATTACTGATGAAAGCCTAATTATTTCTGGCCTTGTACCAACTACTGTCATTACTCTCAGTTTTTTCATTGTTTGCTCCTTTATAATTTTAATTCATCTTTAATTAAAGTTGTTGATATTTCTTTCGTTCTTGGTAAATAAATAACTTCGCAAAACTCTTTTAGTTCATCAAATTTGTTTTCCCAGTCATCGCCCATCACAAAGACATCAATATTATGTTTTTTTATATCTTCAATTTTTTGTCCCCAAGTATCTTCTTTGATTACTTCATCTACATACTTGATTGCTTCTAAAATAAACTTTCTATCTTCAAAATTATGATATGCTTTTTTATCCTTAATTGCATTAAATTCATCGCTTGATAAGCCAACTACTAAGTAGTCACCTAAGTCTTTCGCTCTTTTTAATATATTTATATGACCCTTGTGCAATAAGTCAAAAGTTCCATAAGTTAGCACTTTTTTCATAAGCCCTCCTGATCTTCCTCTACCATTTTTACAAAGGTATCCGGATTATTAGGATTATATGGTTCATTTACCCACATAATCGTTATTAAATCCTCTTTTGATAAATTGGTTATATTATGTGTATATCCAGTTGGAATATCTACGACTTCAAGTTTTTTATCACTAACAATATACTCGACAACTTCTTTTTCAAATATATCTCTAAACTTTATCGAAGCCTTACCTTTAACAACTAAAAACTTCTCATTTTTGGAGTGGTGCCAGTGTTCTCCTTTAATTTGGTGAGCTGTTGAAACATTAATACTTACTTGACCAGCATAGTCTGACTTTATAAATTCGCTAAAACTACCACGCTTGTCACTATGAGTAACAAGAGGATAAGAAAATTTGTCCCTAGGTAAGTAGTTTAAATAAGTGCTATATAACTTACTAGTTAAATCATCTTTCATATTGGCAATAAAACGAGTATTTCTACTTTCTCTAAATGATTTAAACAGATCTAAAAGTTCGCCTAAACTTATTTTATACGAAATAGGAACACTATAGTAGTTATCTACCACTTTATTTGCTTGCATATTTAAGGCTGCAATAATTTCCTTCACTAAGTCATCAATATATACTAGATGCAAAACATTGTCCGGGTTGGAGATTTCAACTTCTTCATCTCTTGAGATTTGATGCGCCCATGTTGCGACAACTGAATTGTAGAAAGGTCTTGTCCACTTACCAAATAAGTTGGGCAAGCGATATATAAGTACCTCGCTTTTAACTTCTTTTCCATATTCAATTAGTACATCTTCGCCTGCCTTTTTACTTTTCCCATAATCGTTATCAAGTTCTGCCTGAATGCTGCTGGAAACTAAAATAGGGGCTTTATTATTATGCTTTTTTAAAAATGAAATCAGTGTTGAAACTAGGTCGACATTTCCAGTATAAAAATCACTTATTTTTTCTGGACGATTAACACCGGCTAAATGAACGACAAAGTCACAAACCTTTGAATGTTTTTCTAAGACACTTATATCATCAGCCCTGTTAAAAGTTAAAATTTCAAACTCATCCATATATTCAAGGGTGCTAACTAGATTTTTACCAACAAAGCCTAAAGAGCCTGTGATTAAAACTTTCATTCTATTCCAACTTTCTTATTTTATATTAAAGTATGCCAATTCTTCTTGAATTTCATATAAGTCAACAATTTTTCCTTTTATTTCATCAACCGTTAATTGTGTGGTGTTATGTGAGTTATATTCTTCTTCACTAACTGCTTCTTCACCATCAATAAAATACTTATCATAATTTAAGTCTCTTTGGTCCATTGGAACTCTAAAATAATTACCTAGGTCTTCTGATTTAACATATTCTTCTTTAGTTAAAAGTGTTTCATAAACTTTTTCACCATGACGCGTTCCAATAATTGCCGTTTCTGTATCTGTTTTTGTTAACTCAACAATTGCAGTTGCTAAATCAGCAATTGTACTTGCAGGTGATTTTTGAACGAAAATATCTCCTTGGTTTCCATTTTGAAAGGCAAATAAAACTAAGTCAACAGCCTCATCTAAACTCATTAAAAACCTTGTCATATTTGGATTAGTAATCGTTATTGGTTTGTTTTGCTTAATTTGTTCGAAAAAGAGTGGAATAACTGAACCCCTTGAGGCCATAACATTACCATATCTTGTCCCACAAATAATTGTACTAGTGCTCATTCTTGCCTTAGCCACAAAAGTTTTCTCCATCATTGCTTTTGAAATTCCCATTGCGTTAATTGGATATGCTGCTTTATCTGTTGATAAACAAATAACTCTCTCTACATCATGTAAGATTGCTTCTTCTAAAACATTGTCCGTCCCTAAAATATTAGTCTTAACCGCTTCGATTGGAAAAAACTCACAGCTTGGAACTTGTTTTAAAGCTGCTGCATGAAAGATATAGTTAGACCCTTTGACAGCATGGGTTAAACTTGAACGATCTCTTACATCGCCTATAAAGAACTTTAAACGTTCATCATTGAACTCTTTACGCATATCTTCTTGTTTTTTTTCATCGCGTGACAAAATCCTGATTTCTTTAATATCTTCTTTAATAAATCTTCTTACAAGAGCATGACCAAAAGATCCAGTCCCCCCAGTTAATAATAATACTTTCTCACTAAACATTTAACTTCCTTCTTTCATAATGTTTTTAAACTTTTGAGCTATTTCTTCTAAGTCAAAATGCTCTTTACTATAGTTGAAACCGTTAATACCCAATCTTTTTAATTCCAAATGGCTCATCGATTTTAGTTTAACTATCATTTCTGCTAAACTTTTTGCATCATTTGCCCTAACACTTAAACCTGCTTTTGATTTATTTAAAATAAAAGGTACTTCTTCATTTGCACTGGCTAAAATGGGGATACCATATGACATGTAGGATTGGACCTTAGCTGGCAAAGTCTTACTTAAAGTCTGATCATCACTTAGTGAAACAAAGCCAAAGTGGTGATCCGACAAAATACCCTGTATCTTATTATAATCTACCCTACCAACAAATTCAAAATAATCTTTTAAACAATACTCATCAATCATATTTATGAGATTATTTTTATACCTACCATCACCAACTATTGTAAACAAGACAGAATGAAAGTCTTGTTGTTTTAATATTTTTGCGCTTTTAACTAAAATATCTAAATTTTGCGCTTGGCCGATATTTCCGGTAAAGACAATTTTCACTTTATCTTTTATAACCTTTATATTTATGGGCTTTTCTGGTATTTCATCTGCGTGTTGAGGTATATAATGAATTTTTTCTTCACTAATACCGTAATTGTGTAACACTTCAATAAAACCATATGAAGAAACTACAATATTGTCGAAACGTTTATAAAGCTTTATACAGGATTTTTCTAACTTGTCAGTAATAAACTGATTTTTAATCTTAAGCATTGATATTAGTGAACCGGGCCAAAGATCTAACAAGTAGAGCGTTGATTTTGTATTATTTTTCTTGGAAAATGCAAGTGCAGCATAACTAATAAATATTGGTGAAGTAATGTACACAAAGACATGATCAGCTTTTTGTTTACTAAAAAGTCGATAGAAAAAAGAAGAAATAATATAAGAGATATAATTAAGGCTTAGGGTAACAACATTATTCCCCCTTGCGATTACTGGTAGCCTATAAATTTTTATCTCATCTACTAGCTCTTCTCTTTTTTTAAAGATGGAATAACCACTAAAAAACTTACCCTTTGGGTAATTTGGTACTTGCGTGACAACACTTACTTGGTATTCTTTTGCAAATTTTTTAGATAAAGCATTAATTCTAAAATTTTCAGGAAAATAGTGATTGGTAAATATTGATAGTTTTTTCATTCATTATTCTCCTCCTTTATTATAATTCATTAAAATTTATTTTCTTTTTCTTATATTTTTAATTTTTGAGAATGCCATATCCCATAACTCTTCAAATTCTTGAATCTTTAATGAATATAAAATAGCCGCATAAACTAAACCAGCTATACCTACTGTAATAAACATTGAAATCTTATAATCAATATTTAGTCCATCTAATATTTTATATCCAAAGTATGCGACTAGACCCATCACTAATGAGGCAAATGTTATTTTTAGAAAAGTTGATACTAGGTTACCTAGAGGTATTCCATCCAACTTTCTATTTAAACTAAAGTAAAGAACAAAAAAGCTAATTATGGCCGAGATACTTGATGCTAGTGCTAAACCTGCAACACCCATTGAAGGTGTCAAAACAAAGTTAAAGAAAACATTAACAACAACTGCGACAATACCACTTAAAACTGGCGTCATAGAATCATGAAGTGAATAAAAGGCTCTTACCATAACATCCTTTAAACTCATCGCAATTAAGCCAACTGAAGTAAAAATTAGGACATAGGCAACTAATGCGATAGCGGTATCGTTCATTTTTCCTCGACCATGAAAAAAGGTTACTATCGGTATTGCTAAAACCATCAACCCTACTGTAGCAGGTACCATGATAATCGAAATAGTATTTAATGTTTTTACTATTGTAGTTTTTAAATCTTCAATTTTACCAGAAGCTGCTTGTCTAATTATTGTTGGATACATTACTGTTGTTATTGAAGAAACAAATAAACCGTAAACCGCACCACTTATTTTAGAAGCATAATTCAATGTAGATTCTGCCCCTTCCCCCAAGCTTGAGGCAAAGGACCCGTCAATTACGGCATTTATTTGACCAATTGATGACCCAAATATTATTGGCAAAGCCATTATTACCATAGGTTTTAAATATCGATCTTTTAAGTTTATTCCAGGTTTAAAGCGATATCCACTTTTTGAGCGGGCTACAAAATATGTCATTAATACTTGGGCAATTGAGGCAATTACCAATCCATAAGCTAAGACTATTGGGTTTGTTTGAGCACTAACGATAATTGAGGTGATTACAACAAAGTTCATAATAAAGCCGCCAACAGGACCTACAAGAAAGCGGTCATGATATTGTTGATAACCACTAAAAATACTAAATAAACCATTTGAGAGCATTGCAAATAAGCTAACTCGCAAGAAATCAACAGTAAGCGCAAAGGTTTCGTCAATATAACCTGGCCTTAAAATTCTTACTAACTCTTCCGTAAATATCAAACCTAAAGAAGTTAAGATTATAGTTGAAACAAAGACTATACTCAGAATATTATCTAAATATTTATCTGCTCGATCTTGCCCCTCACGATTA
>LFRM01080283.1_pt1 | contig 75742 bp, 69 predicted proteins | sample 618341 | NCBI WGS metagenome assembly LFRM01 (sample SAMN03654438, study PRJNA283298) | anaerobic digester metagenome | isolation source: pool of bioreactors CSTR01a, CSTR02a, and CSTR03a thermophilic anaerobic... | place: Denmark: Kgs. Lyngby | collected 2014-05-21 | reverse complement strand
TTACTCAAGTGGCCTAATTTCTTACCAGCAAATGGCCTAATTTTTGATTGACATTAACAAATTCTCTATCTTTACCATCTTCTGCACCGCAACATTCCTTATGGAGGGGTTACTTTTGAGGAGATTCTGCAGCAATACATAACCTTATTGAAACACAGTACCAGTGACCTTCCTAAAACAGACTCCATCCGGCGCATGATTTACCGGGACATAGATGAGCTGGAGAAAATCGGCATTATTGTGGACAGACCAGCTACCGGCAGCAGCAAATACTCTTTAAGAGAAAAGTACCTGCCCAAACTATCCTTTGAACAGGCTTCTTCATTGTATGTCAGCATGCTGCTTTTCGAGGATACCATTCTGGATCAAATGAGTAACTCGGCCAAGGAAGAATTCGAAAAGGTCTTCTTTAGAAATTATCCCGATGAGGCAGCCAAAATAAATAATCGCATTCATGTAGTGGGAGATACCCTGGTCAATCCAAAAGAAGTGGGGGACAAATTTACCAAGCTGATTACAGCGGTTATAAATAGTTATCAAATAGAGATTATCTACTCTAAATTGGATGGAGAGATCTCTCAGCGGACAATAAAACCATTGGGATTGGTTTTCAAACGCGGTGTGTGGTATGTGGTAGCTGAGGATTGCAATAAGGAAGAATATCGGACTTTTCGGGTGGACCAAATCTTACAGGTAACTTTGACAAATATTATGTTCGTGTATCCAGAGGATTTTTCCCTGGAGGAACATATTGGCGACAGTTGGGGGGTATTTACCAATGATGAAGTGCAGAAGGTCAGGCTTAAGTTTTCCCCAGCAGTGGCTACCCGGCTGAAGAGTGTCCGTTATCACCGCAGCCAGGAAATTATTGAGGAACTGCCGGATGGCTCGGTGATTATTGGATTGGAAGTCTGCGGCCTTATTGAACTGAAGGGCTGGCTTCTGCAGTGGGGTTCTCAGGTGGAGGTTCTGGAACCGGAGAGCCTGCGCCAGGAATTGCTCAACACCGCACGGGAATTAATAGAAATGTATCGAGCCTGACAACTCTGTCATGCTTAAAGCCATGGGATCTTGTCGGTGTAGTCACCCCTTAAGATCGGCAGCAGTTTGGACTTTAATGGTTCAGGGACGTCCTTCAGGGGAAAGTCATCCACTTTTAGGATGGTGCTGGTGTTTAATTTGAGTTTTTCCGCCAGTTCTTTGGCGGTATATCCCTGGTTTTTGCGGAGTTCTTTAACGGTCTTTTTCATGATGCGGGACTGGAAAAACATAGAGAATACCTCCTATAGGCTATTAAAAATGAGATCGCCGCGGCACTTCGTGCCTCGCAATTGTCACCTGAATAACAGGCCACGATAAACGAAAACTTAGGCCTGTCATCGCTATGAAAGGAATTCTTCATTGTCATTGCGAGCCCCGACGGGGCGTGGTAATCTCATTCATAATCAGCCGGGCTTACCGGTTGAGATCGCCACGTCGCTTCGCTCCTCGCAACATTAGCCGTGAGCGATAGCGAACATCTGTAGTGCCGGAACGGCCAATGACATATAAGATAGCCTGTCAGAGCGGAAGGCTACGTATTCGCATTCTTGGATTATTAACGGGGCGATGAGGGCATCGCCCCCTACACCCCCTCTAAAGGGGTGGTTTAGCAGCAATAACACGCCTAGAACCTATTTTCGGCGTGACCTAGCTAGGACTACATCAAAGGGGCAAACAATCTCAAAATTGACCTGCCCAGCTTCCGGTACCATTTTACATTTTGGCATTCGGACAGGGTTATCTGGCGGGAAACGGCCAGAGTCTTTAGATAATCCTCTTTGATCTCCAATACACTTTGGGTTTTGAACAGCCATACTCCGCATTCAAAGTGCAGGTACAGACTGCGGTAATCCAAATTAATGGTTCCGACTACTGCGAACAGATCATCAACCACAAAGGTTTTGGCATGCATGAAACCCGGTGTATATTCATAGATGTGAACCCCGGCTTCTATCAACACCTCATAGTTGGATCGGGTTACTGCGTGTACAAACCAGTGGTCACCAATATAGGGTGTTACTATGCGTACGTCTACACCCCGCTTGGCCGCCAAACACAGGGCGGTAGTCATCTCATTGTCCAGTATCAGGTAGGGGGTATTGATGTAGACGTAGTGCTTAGCTTCTCCCAGCATATTCAGGAAGACCGACTGGCTTACCGATTCATCGTCGAAAGGACTGTCAGTAAAGGGCTGTACATAACCGTCAGTATTAAACTGCCCCGCATAGTGGGGCAGTGGTTTGAACTCTTCGTAATCTTCTTTGATCCCGCTCAGCCAATCCCACAAGGACAGGAACATTACAGTCAGGCTCCAGGCCGCATCACCATGAATTATAATAGATGAATCTTTCCAATGGCCGTAGCGGTTAACTTCATTAATATATTCATCGGCTAAATTAATGCCGCCGGTAATGGCGGTATGGCCGTCAATCACTGCTATTTTGCGGTGGTCTCTGTTGTTCATTCGTACCGACAAAACCGGGCGAAACGGGTTAAAAACCCGGCATTTTATACCCATGCTCTCCAACTTGCGATCATAACCATAGGGCAATTTCAATAGACAGCCCACATCATCATATATAACGCGGACATCCACCCCCTGCTGGGCTTTTTCCGCCAGGATGTCCAGAACCGTGTTCCACATCTTTCCTTCTTCAATGATGAAGTATTCCAGAAAGATATAGCGCTCCGCTTTTTTTAACTCTTCCAGGAGATACTCGAATTTCACTTCTCCAGGAGTCAGGTAATGGCTAATGGTGCGGGCATAAACCGGGCAGTAACTATAGTCGTAAATGTAGCGAGCTTGGTTTGCAGCCGCCTGGTCTTCCTGCTCCAGCTGGTGAAAAACCACTTCCTCCTGATAAAGAGCAGCCCGGACTTTACTGCCGATAACCTGCATTTTGCGTTTATTTTTAGCACTAGATTTATTTCCCCCGAACATCAGGTAGAACAATCCCCCAAAGATGGGGAACAGCATAATGGGAATTATCCAGGCTATTTTGTAGGCGGGATTGCTCCTGCTATTGACAATAATCAAAACTGCTGCCAAACTGGCGATGGCGCAGGCGGCATAAAAAAGGACAAAATAACTGCTGAATTTCCAAATGACTGCTACTAATATAGCCAGCTGTATTATAATCGCCAGTCCGAAAACTACCACTCTGCTAAATAGATGTTTCAACAATTTTTGCATCATACTTCATCTAGTCCTGTCGATCTTTTCTTGACTTGCTTAATTGTAGCATAATAAAGTGTGTTAAAATTAGCTAAACAGCACAATTCATAGCTAAAGGAGTCGATGTTAATGGGCTGGAGTATAACACGGTTTAGAGGCGAGGAAATAATTGAAATAGCAGTGCAGATGGAAGAAGCAGGCAAGATGTTTTATGAAAAGGCCTCCCAGATTGCCGGAGATGATAAATTAAAGGAAATGCTCAGCTACCTTGCTCAGGAGGAAGCAAAACACATCCAGGATTTCAGCAAGCTGGGTGAAAAGCTGGATTATAACTTTCTGCCCGGAGAGACCTATCCCGGGGAATATGAAGACTATGTCAGGTCGCTGGTTACCAGCCACGTGTTTAATATAAACCAGGTGGAGGACCTGCTGAAAGATATCAAGAGTGACAAGGATATCATCCGTTTAGCTGTTGGATTCGAAAAGGATACTATTGTATTCTTCCACGAATTCAAAAACATGGGCAACCAGGCCGCACAAGGGGTAATTGAAGATTTGATCCGCGAAGAAAGAGGTCATATCAAAAAGTTAAGTGCCATTCTTAACAATATGTAACAATATGTAACAATATGTAAAGACTGCAGCCGGTTCAAGAAATAAGTCTTGACCGGCTGTTTTTCAGAAAATCTAACAATAAGCTGCCAAGGAGAAAAACATTGTATCTGGGAATAATATTCGGCCTGTACGTATTAATCACCATAGGAATCTATCATGTTCTGGTAGTGAAGCTGGAGGAAAGCTTTGGCGTATGGCCCTGGCTGGTCTTCCTGGCTATCGGACTGATATGTGTTTACTTGTCCTGGCAAAGTCCCAGTCAGGCTTTATCCATGTGGTGGGGATACAACGCCTTTCTTAACCTTTGGACAGTCAAAGAGATGTTTGATCAGCGCCAGCGCCGTTTGCAGAAGCGATAAGAGTTGGCTTCATTATCTTTTACTTCCCGATAGAGTTTGCTATAATACGTTGCGGAATTCGTCGGAGAAGAGTAATCTTCGCACCGGCAACGAAAAACTGGAATACTCGTTGGAACCAGTTAGAATTGGCCAGCCTGGCAAAATCACCATTTATACGGTGCTCTTCCTGGCAGTGGTTTTATCGGTTTTAAGGATCGTGGATTACCGGATGGTTACCATACTGGTAGTTGCAGTTATGCTGGTTTTGGATCGCCATTTGCTGTTGCGGGTGGATTATTGCTTGTTGGGCACTTTTATATGCTTTTTCATTGCGATTGATAATTTGTCTCATTTCCAGGCATTAAGTGCATGGCTGCAGGATGGCCTGGCTACTGCCAGCAGTTCCTTTTTCGGTTCCGTGCTCCTGTCCCAGTTTATCAGCAATGTACCTTGTGCAATTTTGATCGCCAACTATTCCCAGCAGTGGCCGGCTGTTTTATTGGGGGTAAATGTGGGAGGCATGGGAACCCTGATAGCATCCATGGCCAGTGTTATCGCCTACCGTTATTATGTGCGGGAATACAAAAGAAATGGATACCTGGGGGAGTTTATCGGCTATAGTTTGCTAAGTCTGGCAGTATTTCTGCCTATTGGCCTGCTGCTTGTATTTTATGAACCCACTGTCTTGCTGAACCTGCTGTTTACTGATTAGTTTTATCTTCCAACAGGCAAATTAAGCGCTCTATTTTCTCCAGCAATTGCTGCTGGTAAGCTCGTTTTTGTTTTACATACCAGATAGCAATCACTATGATAGCTACAGGTACCAGCAACAACAAAAAATTAACCAGAGTCCAGGCAATGGCGTAGTAGTTAGGCAGAACCGGAGTATGCATGGCACAAACCTCCTGGCTTTAGTTATGGTGCAGCTCTGCTCGTGGATGATGTAACCTGGGTATTTTATAATATATATTAAAGTGAGCGCCAGATATTTCCTGATAACGGGTAAATGGATAGAACCTTAGGGCAAAGGTTGGGGAGCTATAAGAGACAATATTGCTTTTGGGAACGGGCATACTTAACCTAAACTGAGGAGTAATAATAACCATATGGCTGTTTTTGAGTACGACCAGAGTGCCCTGGAATACTTGGGGAAAAAAGATAAAAAGCTTGGTGCAGCCATTAATAGGATCGGGTTGATCGAACGTCAGGTTATCCCTGATTTGTTTACTGCCTTGGTGCACAGCATCGCCGGGCAGCAGATCTCCAGCAGAGCTGCGGCTACTGTGTGGGGACGAATTCAGGATTATTTTGGTGACATTAACCCGGCTAATATTGCTTCATCCAGCCTGGAGGAGATTCAACAGCTGGGAATGTCCATGCGCAAAGCCAAGTATATTAAAGGAGTGGCTGAGGCTGCCCTACTGGGAAGACTGGATTTACAGGAACTCAATGACCTGCCTGACGAAGAAGTGATCAAACGATTAGTTACCCTGCCTGGGGTAGGGGTTTGGACCGCGGAGATGATGCTGATATTTTCCTTTCAGCGTCCTGATGTGGTTAGCTGGGGTGATTATGGTATCCGCAAGGGTATGATGAGACTGTACAGGTTAGATGAGTTGCCTAGGGAGCAATTCGATAAATACCGGAAAAGGTATTCACCCTTTGGATCGGTAGCCTCGCTGTACCTGTGGGAAATAGCCGCGGGCAAGTGAGAAGGTGGTTTTAATAGTATGCAAGTAAAACATGACCATTTACGGTTACTTACTTGTGATAAAATAAAATAACCTTGTTTAATCGGAAAAAGTCAATTATTAGGGAGGATGTTAAATGAATAAGGTTGAAAAGGCTCTCATGCATGCGCTTTTCGTACATTTGCACCACAACACGGATAAAGCTATTGATTTTGGACTATTTAAACAACTTAATGAGAAAGTTGGCCAGACCTGGCCATCAGCCTTGTTGGTGGGCCCTGATGCCAATGATGATGCAGCGGTATTCAAGATCCCCGGGATGGAGGGCCTAGTAGTCGCCAAAATGGAAAGTCACTGCTCTCCCTGTGTCACCAGTCCTTATGACAGTGCCGCTACCGGGGCAGGAGGAGCCATGCGCGATGTGGTGGCCATGGGAGCCCGGCCGGTGTTTCTGCTGGACTTTATCGGCACCCGGCCTTTGGAAGAGGAGGTTATCGTTGGCCCCTGTGGTTTTGATGGAAAATGCACCTGTGGACAGTGCCAGGTCATGACCAGTCAAGATAGAATCAATCTTATGCTAAAGGGAATAGCGGATATGTGCCGGACCATGGATGTATTTGTGGTTGGAGGTGGCTTTTCTACTTCCTTTAGTGATATAGTACCGGCAGTAGTGGTAGCGGTTATTGGACAGCTGGTCACCGAAAAACCGCTCACCAAGCCTGCTAAATCAGCCGGGGACAAGATTATCATCATTGGTGAAACCGGTACTGACGGTAATGACACCCTGTTCCGGGCAGGCTTGGTAGACACCATGCAGCCGGCTATTGCTTTGTTTGAGGAAGAAAGAAAAACCATGGAAGCCACTCTGGCAGCCTTTAAAACTGGCAAGATCAAAGCCTGTTCTGATTTGGGAGCGGCTGGCATCGGAGCGGCAGTATGTGAGTCAGCTCGTTTTGGCGGTCTGGGAGCTAGAGTTGACCTGGCGGCAGTACCGGTGAAGGTCAAAGATATCACTCCCGAAGAGATTTTGATTTGCGAGACCCAGGCCCGCATGCTGGTGCAGGTTGCCCCTGAACATGCGGAAGAAGTCCTGGCAGCTGTTGGCAGTCAAGGAGTACCAGCAGCGGTAATAGGGGAGATAACTGGGGAAGACCATATTGTCTTCACATTCAAGGAAGAACAAGTGGCAGTAATCCCCAACCATCCTAGTCCAGAGCAGTTGGAGGAATTGAGCAGGTTATAGGGGAAATGCCTTTTGGGAAAAGGGATATTATAAAATATGCACCTGAATGTTTGCTTTCGTAGACTAGAGCGAACATTTAGGTGCAAAATTTGTTTGTCCTTTTATAACGGGTTACCCTTTCCTGGATTTATTGAAAAACTAAAAAAGGATTGAAACTTCGTCAGAAAATCTGCCAGCATACATCAGTTGATCATCAAAATAAAGCGTGATTTCATATTCGTTAGGAAATTTAAGATTGCGTAAGCTAATTTCTAATTTATAGTTTTCAGGTAATTGATACGATGAATCCTCCCAACTATATATACTTTTAGTACTTAATTCAACTATTACAACTCTAACTGGAAACGGTAAACATGTTTCCTGAGGGGCATTGAAATAGAATGTCACCTTTTGTGTATTCATATCAACTTTTTCGACGAAAACCCATCTACGATAAAATAGGTTACCTTTTTTCCCAGCCCCAATTTTATTCTTCCATTTATTGCGTGCTCCCGGAGATAATAGATATAGCAGCGTATTATACTCAGCTTCACTACGACACCAAATATATTTAAGATCAGTGAGATCAAGTTTATCTGGAACAATTACTTCCGCTTGCCGTGCACCAATAATCAACCACTTTTCAATATCAGTAAAGGATGAATCATGATAAATATACTTAAATGGTAATTTTCGAAAACTCTCTGCATCAGAATATACTTGACAGTCTCTTCTGGCTAAACTCGTACCACTAAATAATACACCGTTCCGTGATAAAATGTTTTTGGAATCAAATAAGAAAAAGATAGGTACTGGACAATGAGCTTGCTGAAACCTTTGTTGTACGGGAATGAAACCTTCATTGTGCCACTGGGTTGGAGTCCGAGGACGGAAGTATAATCTAACGTAATCAAACCATGTGGGATCTGTATTCTCGATTACTTCACGACTGGCATTATCATTGACCATTAACCCATGGGGGCTTACCTTTGACCTAGGGTAAAGATAGCCAGTTTCTAATATTTGTATTGCATTAGTTATATTAGTGAAATGAAAAACAAATTTAGGCCACCATCGCCGCGATGGTCCTAGCCATGGGCTATTCGTTAAGTCATCAATGTAGTTATAAAATTGACGATAATCCACCTTTTTATTATTCATTACCTGCTGGTTACCTCGTGCATCATAGAAAACCATTCATCACTGATAGGTGGTACATATTGTAGACCTATAGAATTATGATCTAGTTGCTTGTAGCAAGTATTAATTAGAACTGGTTTCAAATATGGCAATTCTCTTAAAATGGCTATCAGGTATTCTGCATAATCATCTAATTCATTGGGAAGGCTGGATTCCATGCAGAAACCTAAACTCCTTACATGTTGCCAAAGACTAACTAATTGTTCATGTTCGATTACATATTTATCAGAGCCATCAATAATAAGTATTCCAGGAGATTCACTATCCAAACAGTGTGCTTCAAAAGGTTTTTCAGAGTTTAGGGTGACAAACTCGTTCTTTTTGGATAGCAAACACTGAACATCCTCCCATAGTTCTGAGAAAGCGAGGGACTGTGGCTCTCCTCTTAGCCACTGCTTGATTTCTTCTACATTTTTGTGCTCCGCTTTATTCCAGGTTTTATCGTATAAATACACATATACATCTATAGGAAGATTATTGAGATATTTTTCCATCAAAGGCCTAACTTCTTCCCACTTAAGCTCACCATTACCACAGCCTAACATTGGAAACGCAATTGAAGTTATTCCTAAGTCCACATAACTTGCAGCAAATTTTTTTAAACCCGCTTCAATATATTCTAATCGTGAGGGCTGACGCCAATGTTTTTTAGTAGGGAAGTTTAAAATCCATTTGTGTGGAGTTTTGTATAGCCATAATTGGCCTATGTCGAAAGCATTTCTCTCACACAGTGTTTGGTATTGCTTGAACATTTCTGGGAATATTGTTTTAAAATCTTTAGCGATACCTTTACCCATTACTCCTACAGTGTTAACTGTATTAACCAAAACACGTGCTGGACTCTGAAATAAGTCTCCAACAACGTAAGTTATCATTTTAGTAATCTCCTCCAGTTTTACACAATCATAATACGTGTACAAACATATGTTCTCTATATGATCATATTACCAAAAGTTGCATTGTCTAACAACTTTATGTGGTGTGTTTCCATGCCCATTATATTTATGATTTTCAGTACAGCATATATATCAGCTATAAATCAGATTTGAATGTGCATGCAATTTTGCTTCGCTCCTTACGGTGATATAGAAAAAGTCATTCCAACATAAGTTATCTTATATTTTATTACAAGCACGGAGCACAAAGCAACTCAACTGCGGGGAAGCGGTTTACTGCTTGACAACTGCATTATGCTAAAATTAGGTAGACATAAGTGATTTGGGGGTTACAAGATGAAAAAACGGGCAGGATTTTTGGCTTTGCTGCTGATTTCAGCAGTGCTGTTGGCAGGGTTTCCTTTGGGAATAGCGGATGCTGAACAGGAAGCTCTCACCATTTTGTTTACCCATGATATGCATGATAACCTGCTACCCTACACGGTTGAAGAGAATGAACAGATCGTGGAGCAGGGAGGATATGCTCGCTTACAGACCGTTATTAACCAGGAAAGGGTTAAAGATCCGGATCTCATCCTGGTGGATGGCGGCGATTTTTCTATGGGGACCCTGTTCCAGACCATATTTAGCCAGGATGCTCCTGAGTTGAGGATGCTGGGGCAGATGGGCTATGATGCCACTACTTTCGGCAATCATGAGTTTGATTTCCGGCCTGAAGGCCTGGCAGGCAGTCTGCTTGCCGCTAAAGCCAGCGGAGAACGCCTGCCGCAGTTAGTTGCGGCCAACCTGGTATTTCCCCAGGATGACCAGGGAAACATTATTGGCGAGGATCTGCAGGTTTTGCAAAAGGCCATGCAGGAATATGGGGTTAAGGATTACATCGTTATAGACCGCAAGGGTTACAAAATCGGGATTTTCGGGATTATCGGCAAGAATGCTGTTTCCAATGCGCCTATGGCGGGAGTTGAATTTATTGATCCGGTAAAAGCAGCCAGGGAAGCGGTGGATAAGCTGGAAAAGCAGGAAAAGGTAGATATGATCATTTGCCTGTCCCATTCCGGCACCGACAAAGACTTTGATAAATCAGAGGATGTAATTCTGGCCCGCAAGGTACCGGAGATAGATGTTATTATCAGCGGTCATTCCCATACCACTTTGCACCAGCCTATTGTGGTAGGCGATACTTACATCTGTTCAGCAGGTCACTATGGTAAGAACCTGGGCAAGATTACTATAGCCAATGAATCTCCGGGCACCTGGTCGTTGGAGAATTACCAGCTTCTGCCCATCAATAAGGACATTGCAGATGATGAAATACTGGCCCAGCGCATCGAAGAGTTTAAGGCTGCAGTGCAGGGGAAATACCTGAAACCGATGAACCTGGGCTTTGATGATGTTCTGGCTTATACTCCCTTCAGCTTTACCCCCGCATCAGATCTGGAGGATGTCCATGATGAGCAGCCTCTGGCCAACCTTATCGGCGATGCCTATATCTACGCCATAAAACAGGCGGAAGGTGATAGTTACGAGCCGGTGGATGTGGCGGTGGTACCAGCCGGTACCATCAGAGCTTCTTTTGTAAAAGGTAATATTACCGTATCCGATGCTTTTAATGTCAGTTCATTAGGTATTGGTCCGGATAAAAGGTCAGGTTACCCCTTGCTTACCGTGTATTTGACCGGCGAAGAGCTGAAAACCGTGTGTGAGGTGGATGCCTCCATAGCTCCCATTATGAGACCGGCCCAGCTGTATTTGTCCGGACTTACCTATACTTTTAATCCCCACCGCATGATCTTTAACAAGGTGACTGATGTTGCCCTGTTGAGGCCGGACGGCTCCAGGGAAGAAATTCAAGACGACAAGCTCTACCGGGTGGCTGCCGGGTTGTATTCAGCCCAAATGCTTTCCGTAGTCGGGGAAAAATCTTTTGGTCTGCTGTCCCTGGTGCCCAAGACCAAAGAGGGAGATCCTATTACCGATTTTGAAGCCCACATTATCCGGGATGCCAATAATAACGAGGTGAAAGAATGGTGGGCTTTGGCCAGTTACCTGCAGTCCTTTGAAAAAGTGAACGGGATACCTCAGGTGCCCGAATACTACAGCCAGAAGCAGGGGCGCAAGATCGTTAATGATGATCCTTCGCTAATGGCCCGGCTGGCTCATCCCAACGGCATAGCCTTGGCTATCTATGGGATTATTATAGTAATTCTCCTGTTGCTGGTTCTCGGGATAAGAGCGATTGTAGTTCGCCGGCGAAGAGCTATTGAGCCCAGCGAGCCCATATAGGCGTTGATGTGAAAATGGCTTGCTAATGTGTCATTGCTGTGAAAATGGCTTTCATGTCAGTAAAAAGGCAACCATTGTGTCATCGCGAGCGCGTAGCGCGTGGCGATCTCTATGGCAACTAACGGTGTGAGTTAACAGATCGCCACGTCGCTTCGCTCCTCGCGATGACAGACTTAAGTTTTCGTTTATCGTGGCCTGTTCTACTGGTGACAATTGCGAGCCCCAACGGGGTGTGCCAATCTCTATGCCGATCTATGGTACTACGGCTTGGAGCAGGAGTATTAGCCGGTTCGCTCCGGTACTCATTGCCTGCAAAATATCGGCTTACTTCGGTGAAGACATAGGTGACTGGAGGTGGTCCTTTGCTGCACAAGATCAGACTGCAGACCAGAGAACACCAGCAGATGCTGGATATAACCACACAGGTGCAGGATGTTATCAGGCAGGAAGGGATTCAGGAAGGTATAGCTCTGGTCTACTGCCCCCATACCACAGCCGCGGTAACCATCAATGAAAATGCTGATCCGGATGTGGTACGGGATATTATGATGCGCCTGGAGGAAATGTACCCCTGGCATCATCCCCGGGACCGGCACACTGAAGGCAACTCTGCTGCCCATCTGAAGGCCAGCACCCTGGGTTCTTCCGAGTTGATTCCGGTAACGGGCGGGCGGCTGGCGTTGGGCACCTGGCAGGGGATTTATTTCTGTGAGTTCGATGGCCCCCGCCAGCGTTATGTTTACGTTAAAGTAATTTCTGGCTGAAATAAAATAGGTGTACAAACATAAGCTTATAAGCTGCGCTTGTTAATAACCATAGCCCTGGGGGAGTACATCCCCTAGAGCCCAGACTGTCAAAGAAGTATATTAGCGGTTAGACGTTCGAGATTGCCACGCCCCTCCGGGGCTCGCAATGACACATAAGATGGCCTTTTGGTATGTCATCGCGAGGAGCGTAGCGACGTGGCGATCTCTTTTAGCAACTTTTTTGACACTCTCAGCCCTGGGGGAGTACACCGCCCAGGGCCTAAGATGTTCTAGCCTACTGAGCTCCCCGGGCTTCCCGGGCCAGCTGCACGGATTTGTGGGCTGAGTCTATGGCAATGCCCAGATTGTTTAAGGTTTCGGTAGGATTATGGAAGCCATAGCCGTTGGTAACGGCCACGTAGTCCAGGTACCACTGGGCTTTGCGGTGCTGGTACATGGCCTCCTCCAGCTTGGCCTGATCTGCTCCGGGAGCTTCCCGGCTGATTTTCAGTTCGTTAATGGCTGCTACCACTGCATTACCGGCCAAATCCTGAACTTGTTTTACCTGGTTCTGAATGGTCTTTACCCGGTTAATCAGCCAGTCGGTGCCGTTGCGATGGCAGGTGGTACAGCTCTCTTCAATATTATTTAAAGGACTTTGCCAGGTGTGGGAACTGATTTTCTTGTTGCCCACCTTAACGTAGGGCATATGACAGTCAGCACAGGCCAGTCCTGCTGATTGGTGGGTACTGTCCATAAATGTTTCATACTCCGCATGGCGCGGTTTGACCAGACCGGTGCCGGCATCCGGGTGTACCCACTCGCTGAATTCTTTTTCATCGTAGTAAGCCAGGATCTGGTCGGCCTTCAAGCCCTTATCCCAGGGGAAAACAATTTCTTTGGTGTCCGGTGCAAAGTAATATGTAACATGGCACTGGGCGCAGACCAGGCTGCGCAGTTCCTGGTGGGTGAGTTTGTCTATGTCCTTGCCCTGCCTCTCTAGTGCTTGTATCAAAGCGGGACGGGTCAGCCTCAAGTTCATGGTTTTGGGGTCATGGCAGTCCAAACAGCCGATGGGCTGGTTTACCTCATCAATGATGTCATCAAAGGACATGAGGTAATACTGTTCACCGTATTTTTCTATTAGTCCCGGAACCTGGGTAGACTTGCAGGTGATGCAGGAGGCCCCCGCTTTTTTGCGGGCCGGGTCCACCGCTATTACATCCTCCAGGCTGTAAACATGGCCGCGGGGCTCGTTGTACTCCTTGGCAAAGCCAAACCCGGCATACATGACCTGCAGGTAGGGCTTTGCCTCAAAATGGGAAGGATTCTCGGTATTATCATAATTGGCCTGGTAGCTGTCCCAGTGAGCCGGGTAGAATTGGGCCCAGACTGATGAATCAGTTTCATTATCGGCTATTTGCCCGATGGGGCCTTCTACAGTAACCTCATTATGGCGATTGAAAAATAAGATACATACTGCCAGTATTACTACCACAACAGGTACGGCAATTAACAGCCCTTTCTTGATCCTATTGGAATTCAAAAACTTATCCCTACTTATCCATCATCTTTGATGAACAATTTCCTGATGACAGTGGAAGCAATAGCTGCCGCAATTGTGGCTGGTATCGCCAATTTCCGCCATGATATCCCCGTGACAGCGCAGGCAGTTATTTTGCAGCACTTTCTTGCTGAGGTCGGTAGCACGAATTTCTGCTGGAATGGTATTGGTTACTACGCGGTAAACATCCCGGGCTCCGGTGAAAGCGGCAAAGGCGCTGCCGGTAATCAGCCCGTGGGGGTCATGGCAGTCACCGCAGGTGGCAGCATTAGCGTGAGGAGAATGGAGATAGGTAGAAACCTGTAAATCCATGGCATGGCATCTGCCGCAAAAGCTGGCTTCCGTCAGTCCCAGGGCCGGTATTTTGGGTGTTAGCATCAGGGCAAATCCCAATACCACAAGAAGTCCAAGCCATTGGAGCTTATTTTTCATCGAAGCCGCACCACCCCTTTACTGCGTGATTATTAACAAGATACCACATTATATGATAAATTTGGATACCACTTGTTTTTTTTCAATAAGGGCGATACTGAGTCAGTAAAAAATGCAAGGAAAGGTGTTACCGGCAAGTATTTATAATAAAAGAAAACAACACTACGGAGGATTTAAGCATGCCAAAATACACAGCGATACTGGCTTTGCTGGTACTTATGTCTATAGTGGCAGCGGGATGCCAGGCATTATCCCAACCGGAAAGTCAAGGGGAGCAGGAACAATATCCTGCCGGAGAAATAACGATAGCTGGCATTAACTTGGGCGATAGAGGGGATAAGGTAAAAGAGATTTTAGGAGACGATTATACCAGTGCACCCCTGCATGCTGACGGCAGCTGGTTTGGAGAACCCACAACACGCTGGCTTTATGGTGGTGACCTGGAGGTAATTATTGGTGAGGAGAGCAACACGGTTTTGCAGGTAAACCTGTATGGAGACGGTTATTCCACCTCACGGGGAGACAGGGTAGGAGACCGGGCGGATAAGGTTTTGCCTGTTTATGAGAGAGAGTTTGCTCTGGCCAAAGATCATTTCGAAGGCAGGGAGCTTCCGGGCTGGTTTGTAATCAGGGAAGGAGAATGGCTGATCTTCAATTTCCAAGATGATGGCACTATGGTTAACCAGGTGATTGACGATGATGAGCCGGTGGTCTCCATACACCTGGTGTATGAAAAGTTCATGGATTAAGTTGTCAGGGAGCATTTGAGAACAACCCCGCCTCCATTACACCTGTCCCCTTGACATCTACTCCCGGCAGCGAGGGCAAAGGATCTTCTCTTCCTGTTCTTGAGCCTAGGGCAGCATAACCTGTTCGCTGCAGCGATTGCAGCGAACTACCGCGTGAAGCCGGGGTTTGCCAGGAGCTTTTTGGTTTATTTCCTCAACTTTGAACAATTCTTCATCAGTGAGTTCCAGCAGTTGTTCACCCCGCTGCCGGCCCATGGAATTGGACCGTTGCCTCCCAATCCCCATGGGTAATCATATTAACTCCCCCTTTTTCTACCTGCGCACCTCAATTATCTCCTGGTCATCCAGGTTCCAGAAATCCTGCTGGTTTAACGGGCGTATTCCGGTTAAAGTCAGGATTTGCTCTCCTTTCGACCATCTCACCACCGGACGGTCGGTGTTGTTTTCTGTAAAATGAAGGCGGGCCGGATTGGCCAGGCGGGCGTTGGTAATACCCTGTACCGCGTCTGCCAGACAGCGGGAACCTTGTACATTTACTACAACGTCATCTTGGGTTAACTGGCCCAGAACCTCATCAGCAATCACTGCCATGCGTACGGCCAGGTACAGATCAGCACATGTCTCCTGGTGATGATTCAAAGCGTGACGGTAAAACTGGTCCATGCGCATCTGGCGTTGGCGAGGCCTTATATAGGATGTCCGCGGGGAAAACACCCGGTCTGCTTCGTAGTAAGGTTTGATGTCCAGGACGGGAGTACCATTGACAGCATCCAGACCGCTGACCCAGAGACGGTTCTCTTCCCGCTTTTCCAACCGTACCATGGTTATCGCAATAGGGTTGGGACGACTGAAGGCTCTCAGGGCAAAGACTCCGAATTCGGGAAGATCGGGGTTAACTTTGACCGGGCGGGTAGTCAGGATATTCCGATCAGCAAGGTGGAACCACATCAGCACCCAGATATGGGAGTTTTCCTCAATACGGGTGAGGGCAGGCTCATATTCAGGGAATATTTCGATTTGAGCCAGATCGCCGCCCAACGGCATATCTTTGGGGTGTTCAATGCCGGTATGAATTATTCCAACGGGCTGCAAGACAATAGTGCTATCCAAATTATGAACCTCCTTGTCCAGTTTCATATGGGATATTTCTCAGTCAGGGACTTTCCACCGGTTGGCCAGGCGGTTTACCGGGCGGATGAAAAGCCAATCCAGAGCGAAAACAATAAAAATCAATACCAATACCCAGGCGAACAGGTGGTCTGTCTGTAAATAAGACCGGGAAATAGCGATTTTTTGTCCCATACCTTCCCGGGCCCCCAGTAATTCCGCCATAATAGTAAGTCTTATGGAAGAAGCCACAGCCAAAGATATACCGGCCAGGAAAGAATGCATGACACCGGGTAGATAGATTTTTTGGAAGCGTATTTTCAGGGGTACCCGGTAAACACGGGCCATTTGCAAATAATTAGAATCGATCGACTTGAAACCTTCTACAACGTTAATATGCATGATGGGAAATACCAGTAACGCCACTACAAACACAGCCATAACCGAACCCATGCCAAACCACACCATGGCCATCACCACAAATATTACCGCAGGAATAGTCATGAGGCACTTTACCAAGGGGTTCATCATAAGTTCAAGGCTGCGTTTAAGTCCCGCCAGCAAACCTGTGGCAGTTCCGATCATGACCCCCAGCAGTAAACCGGTAAACTGCCGTTCAAAAGAAACCCGCAAGTTCCTGGTTATCTCTCCGCTGAGAAGCAGCTGCTTCATTGCAGACAGAGTCTCAGCGGGAGAGGGGACCAGGACACTTAAGTAGCGCATAGACAGCAGCTGCCAAAAAAGAATGATAAGAAGAACCCCGAGCAGTTTGTAAGCTAGGTCCTTTTTAGGGTTGGAAATAGAATTCTGCATCGGGAAGCTTTCCTCCCAGGGCTTCCGGCGGAGCAGTCTTGCTTAGCTCAGTAAAGAAGGCTTCAATTTCTTCCTGACAATCAGCCGCCCATTCCGGATTCAGACGGGCATACTGCAAAGACTGCTCAACTGCTGGGGCTTTCATCCATTCAAAATGCTTTTCTACTATCGGACCGGCTTCGGCAGGGTTATTATTGACCCATTCTGTAGCGGCAGAAAACCTCTCCTGGAATTTTGCAACCGCATTCTTGCCCAACTGCTCACTGTTTAGAACCACGAACCCGGCTTGGGGGATACGGGCCTTTTCCTGGCCGGTTACTTTCTGCCATTCTTCCTGCAGGTCCAGGACCCGCTTCAGTTCCACTCCGCCTTTGCGGGCATTGAGAGTGGCCATACTGGAGTTGGGCTCATTTAATACCGCATATTTTAATTCACCGGTAGCCAGCTTGGCAGATGCTTCCGGCAGATCCAAGTAGATAATCTCCAGATCCTTGTCAGGATCCACACCGTTTTGGATCAGCAAGTGGCGAAAAACCAAATCATGGATACCGCCCTGACCGGTTACTGACACCTGTTTGCCTTTAAGATCGGCTACACTTTGAACACTGTCTTCAGGGCTTAGCACATAGAGCATACCCCAAACCGCTACATTGACCAGCTGGATGTCAATACCCTTGTTGTAGAGCATAAAAGCATTGGTAATTGGAGTGGCGGACATATTGACCTCATTAGAGGTTATCATGGCCAATAGCTGATCGCCTTTTTGCCAGGGCTTGATCTCCAGAGTCAGGTCATCAGCCGGGTTCTCAGCCATATAGGCCAGAGCATATCCAGTTTTAATGCTTCATCCAAACCAGAAAAGGGCTCGTCCAGCAGCAACAGTTGCGGATCAACCACAAAAGCACGTCCCAGTGCTACCCGCTGCTTCATTCCCCCGCTTAACTGAGTGGGATAATAATTTTCAAAACCCGCTAATCCCAGTCTTTCGATCATGGCGGATACGATTCTGTTTCGTTGAGCCGCAGGAATGCCGGAAGCATATAAACCGATTTCCATGTTTTCTTTTACGGTGCACCAGGGCAATAGGCGGGGATCCTGGAAAACATAGCCTATGTTTTTATGAGATGAGCAAACCTCGCCGGCATCAGGCTGGAGAAGTCCTGCCAATAAATTCAATATGGTGGACTTTCCGATACCTGAGGGTCCGAACAGGCAGGTAAACTTATTCCATCCAAACTCAGCGCTGAAATTGTCCAGTACTTTTAGTCGCCCAAAGGATAGGCTTACGTTACGTAAACTGGTCATATTTCTCCCTCAGAAACAATAATTAGCGGACTGCGAAAAGCAGACCGCTAACCAAAGTATAATTCACTCCTAGCCTTCTTTCCGCACTGGGAGGCGTAATCGTTTCCAATTACACCCTACCGGCCCGAGTACCATGGCTTCAGCTTTAGGCGACTGGGCTCGAAGACTCTATTTTATTTTTAATTCATAAGTCATTATTGACTTACAACTATTTCGACATCGTTCCGCAAAAGTCCTGCCGCCTACCAATCACCTTTATTTCCCCGCCAGACTTATTTTCTGAATAGCCCATCCGGTTGAGAGCATAAAACCACCAAAACGAGGGCTTCGTACCTTTAACTCTCGAAATCATCGAATATTATAGCAAGAACAACAGATATAAATTAATTGTCATTTTATTTACCATATGCGACAATATTTCCCAGGTGTGGCGGCGTTGAAGGTTTGCAAATCTGCACTAACTTTCATTGTACTTATTCTTTTAATAACTAATCAGCCGATTCAGCATTCGAGCGATAACTGTTGGTTATGGGGGAGGGTACCTTATGAGAGTTAGGTTGATGGAGGGAAAAGCCTTCCTTTCCCTGGTGGTGCTGACAGCCTTTTTTGCCTTGATCTGGCTGCCTGATCCGACATGGGGAAAACAGCCGGGGAAAGAGAAAGCCTTGGGTGGTGAGTTCGATTCCTCCAGTGTTTACGAGGAGGTATACCGGGGAGTGGCCGAATCAGTTTACCAGGAAAACGTTGTATTGAGGTTCGGTATTCAGTCACAGGATTTTGCAGGCGGGATGGGAACAAAAGAAGATCCTTGGAAAATTGCCAACGCCTACCAGTTAAATAAGGTGCGCAGCAATTTAAGCGCTCACTACGAGTTAATTGCAGATATTGATCTAGGGGTGCCTCCATACAATGAGGGCGCTGGCTGGGCTCCCATCGGAACTAAGGATATTCCTTTCTCCGGCACTTTTGACGGCAACGGTTTTACGATCACCAACCTAACCATCAATCGTCCCGATACCAGTTATATAGGCCTGTTTGGCTGCACAGGCAGCGATGCTGAAATCAGAAACGTAAAGCTGGAAAACGTAATCATAGAAGGGGGAATATATGTAGGCAGCCTGGTTGGTTATAATCGAGGCACCATTACTAGCTCCGGCGCCACAGCAAATGCCAGCGACAGCAAGGTGGATGGCAAGGAGGCTGTCGGCGGCTTAGCGGGGCACAATGAAGGTACCATCACCAACTCCTGGGCTGGGGGAAAAGTGACCGCTAATCGTGGGCCCAGTCATATTGTCGGCGGCTTGGTGGGCCGAAATGCCGGTGCCATCACCAACTCCTACGCCGCAGGAGAGGTTTCCGGCGCAGGTCCAATAGTTGGTGGTCTGTCAGGTTCTAATACTGGTATCATTCAAAACTCTTACGCCGCAGCGGCCGTGACCGGCTCTAATGATGTCGGCGGTTTGGCGGGGATTAATAGGGGCACTATCACCAACTGCTACGCTACCGGTCAAGTGCCCGGAAAGAGCAGGTCCGGCGGCCTGGTGGGGGATAACACCAACGGTACCGTCAGCAACTCTTACTATGATAAGGACACCACCGGTCGAAGCGATACAGGCAAAGGCACGCCCAAGACCACCGGGGAAATGAAGCAGCTAAGTACTTTTGCAGGCTGGGATTTTGCCAGTGTATGGTACATCCACGAAAACAACAGTTGTCCCCGTTTGCGCTGGGAACAGGAGACCTGGCCGGATTATTCCGGGTTCCACGTTGCCCTGGAGATACCGGGCAGCAAAAAAGTCGACGAAGCTTTTAGCCTGCGCATTACCGATGCCAAAGGTATATTTGAAAATAGTTTGAACGGTGACATTAAAGTTACTATTACCAGCAACCAAAGCGGACAAGTCTGCAATGGCACCATAACCTTTACCGGTGGGGACGCCACTGTTCCAATTACTCTGAATGTGTCCGGAGAACATCATTTAACAGTTGAGGTGGATGCCGTCACTAACTCGCAGCAGGTTACAGTAACTGTAGTTGCGGTTTTGGAACGAATTGAAATCATCAAACCTCCGGCTAAGACCCAATACTTTGTGGGGGAAGCCCTTGATTTGACCGGTCTTGTTGTTGCCGGCATTTACAATGACAGCAAGACGAGGGAACTGACCATTACCGGGGCAAACATCAGCGGCTTTGACAGTAGTGCTTCTGCTGAAACCCAAGTGATCACCGTGACTTATGAAGGCAAGTCTGCCACCTTTACGGTTGCAATTAAACCAGACACAGAGGCTCCTTCCGCACCCGCCAACTTGCGCAGTACCGGCAAAACCACAACCAGCATCAGCCTGGCCTGGGACCAAGCCACTGACAATGCGGGAGTGAGCCATTACGAGGTGGAAATGAAACCGGACTCGGGCAGCTGGCAACAGGTAGCCGCTCCTTCCGGCACCGCCTATACCCAAACCAATCTCACACCCTCCACCACCTACACCTTCCGGGTGCGGGCAGTAGATAAGGCGGGCAACCCATCCTCCTGGTCGGCAGAGCTAATGGTCAGCACCGGATCCAGCAGTTCCGGAGGTGGCGGCAGCAGCGGGAGCCGTGACAGCAGCTATAATCTCCAGTCATTCCCGCTCACCGGTCTGGCACTGACAGAAGGAGACAAACTGCTGGGCAAGGCCCGGCAGGAAGAAGGCCAGGCCCGGCTGAGTCTGGCTGAATTTGATGGGCATGGCGTTATTTTATCTGTTCCGTTTATTCAGTGGTTGGTCCAGGAAAATCTACCATTGATCTTGGAAAATTCCGGCTTGGTTCTCCGCTTTCCTCCCTATGCCTTGGATAATGAACAAATATCTGCACTGGATAAAAACGCTTATGTCAAAATCAGCGGACGGGAAATAACCGGTGAGGAAAAGCAAGAAATACTTGATAATCTTTCCCCTGCCGGAAACGGCAGCCTGTTTGAGGTAGTGGGAGCGCTGTTCGACCTGTCCATTCAGATACTGAGCACCGGAGAAACCGGTGAGCAGGAAGCTGCCTTCATCACCGGTTTCAATGAACCCGTAACCATTACCATCAGCCTGGCTCACCTGGGGCAGCTTACCCAGGAGCAAATCGACCGCCTCAAGGGAGTACGCCTGGGAGCAGGCCCCGATGGGACCCTCATCCCCATTGAACTGGGCGGCACGTATGATCCGGAAACCCAGACCTTCAGCTTTATCACTGATAGGTTCAGCCTGTACACAGTTATAATGACGGAGAAGGAAACCCGTATTACCCTTACATTGGGTCAGCCCCGGGCTATGATAAATGGTGCGGCCTGTGAGCTGGACGCAGCCCCCTGTCTTAAAGCCGAAGTAAACCGGGCCTTGGTTCCAGTGCGCTTCATCAGTGAAGCCCTGGGAGCACAGGTGGAGTGGCAGGAGGAAAACCGGCAGGTGATCATCCGGGTTGTCCGTGACCAAAAACCAGGCGAGATAAGCTTGACCATTGGCTCTGCCGAGGCGATGGTAAACGGAACCCCGGTGCAACTGGACTGCCCGGCAGAACTGGCCTATCCTCCCGGACGCACTTTCGTACCCCTGCGTTTTGTCAGTGAAGCCCTGGGAGCCCGAGTGGATTGGAACTCTGCGACTCAGAGCATCACCATTACTATGATGCATTAAGACGGAACGAAACAGCACAGGATGAGCAGAATAGTGTACCAGGGAGCAGATAACAGCGTGAATAACGAGTAATGCCAAAAGAAGCAAGAGAACGGGGTTGTGTGACAATAACTCCTGAAGCCGTCAGCAACCCCGTTTTTGTATCTTTTTTAGGTTGACAAGGGGGATAAACAGCTTTCTTGCCAACCAGTGCTCTATATGTCCAGGCTCTGCCCGTAGCGGTCCAGAAATACGAATTCGGGTATTTCTTTGCGGGGCCGGGGATCGGGTGTTTGGGCCGGATATCCCAAGGGGATGATTTCCACGGATACGATATCTTCCGGCAGTCCCAGTAACTTGTCCACTTCTGCATGTTTAATATTGCCCACATGAACTGTTCCCAGCCCCAGGGCATGAGCTGCCAGGCACAGGGTCTGGGCTGCCAGGGCTGCATCAAACATAAACCAGTCGCCTTTATTGCCTGCCGGGCCTTTTTCGGTGTAGCCGGAAATACCCAGCTGGGCGCATAAAACCAGCAAGAGGGGAGCTTCCTGTACTCCCTTGGTGGCAGGATTGTTTTCAGACAACAGTTGGCTCAAGCTGGCTTTTATAGAAGGGTCTTTCACTACGATTATCCGCCAGCATTGAGTGTTGCGCCATGAAGGAGCCCAGCGAACGGCTTCCAAAATTTCTTTCAATACTTCATCGGACACCGGTTGATCAGTAAAGCGCCTGATACTTCTGCGGGTCTTAATACATTCAATGGTTTCCATGATTGGCCTCCTTTTCGATTTTTTTATCTATTGTAGCAAAAATAAGAATGACATATGTCGTCAGAGAGTGTCAAAAAATTAGCTAAAAGAGATCGCCACGTCGCTACGCTCCTCGCGATGACATACCAAAAGGCCGTCTTATGTGTCATTGCTGTGAAAATAGCTCCCAATTGTGTCATTGCTATGAAAACGGCTTCCCTAGTATGTCATGGCTGGGATAATAGCTCCCAATTGTGTCATTGCGAGCGCGTAGCGCGTGGCAATCTCTATGGCAACTAACGGTGTGAGTTAACAGATCGCCACGTCGCTTCGCTCCTCGCGATGACAGGCTTAAGTTTTCGTTTATTGTGGCCTGTGCTTCAGGTGACAATTGCGAGCCCCGGAGGGGCGTGGCAATCTCAAACGTCTAACCGCTAAAAGACTTCTTTGACAGTCTGGAACTACATATGTCGTCATTAATTCCATAGGAACTACTCTTTCGGAAATTAATTGACCAAACGGCTGGATAATAGTAAATTTTTGTTGAGGAATATTCCAGATTTGTACAATATGCAATTTCAAATCAGGTTGGGAAACAGCTGGCCTGGTGAGGAAGACAGCCAAGAAAACATGCTTTAAGGTGATGCAATGAACGTAATAGGTAGTTTCTTAAGCCTTTCCCGCAGCCTGGACTTTTCGCATCAGGGGATGATGCGTCACCACCGCCGCACAGCACTAATTGCTGCTAAACTTGGCGTGGCCGCTGGAATGGAAACTAACGAACTCCTGCAGTTGTTGCAAGCAGTGCTTATACATGATATAGGAGTAATCAGTTGGCAGGAAAAAATAGAGCTGCAGCATTTAGATGTTCAATCTCCCTGGGAGCACTGTCTCCGGGGCGAGAACCTGCTGAGGGGAAACCGGTCCTTAAAACACCTGGCTGGGGTCATAGCCAGTCATCATGACCGCTGGGCCGGAAATAATCCCTCTGGACTAAAAGGTGATAGTATTCCCCTGCACAGTCGCATCATACACCTGGCGGATCGCCTGGATGTCATGATTACAGATGAAACCAGCATAATGAATCGAAAAGACCGCATAATGCAAACCCTGCGTGACTTGAAAGGTGTTTTTTTCGATCCTGAATTGATGGATCTATTGGATGATCTGGCCAAGCACGACAGTTTCTGGTTAGACCTGGTATCACCGTGGGAAAACTATCTGCTGGATACCATAGTTCCTATTTCTTATATACCTTTGCAATTGGAATACTTGAGCGATTTAGCGAGCTTGTTCGCTCGAGTTGTTGACGCCAAAAGCCCCTATACTTACCAGCATTCCCGGGGAGTAGCCGGGCTGGCCCGCTTTATAGGAGAACAAGTGGGATTGTCCTCTGCAGAAGTGCAGCAGCTGGAAATTGCCGGATTGCTCCACGACCTAGGCAAGTTGTCCGTACCTAGCGAGATACTGGAGAAACCTGCTCCTCTGACCCCTGAGGAGTTCAATGCTATTAAACAGCACCCCTATTATACCTATTGGCTGCTCAAACCAATGACTCGAGCCTTTCCTCTGGCTGAGTGGGCAGCCTATCATCATGAACGTTCCGATGGATCAGGTTATCCTTTCGGAAAAACCGGTGATGAACTCTCCCTGCCGTCCCGCATTGTAATGGTGGCCGATACTTTTACCGCATTACATGAGGACAGGCCCTACCGGCCCGGCATGAGTTGGGGCCAAATAGCTGGGGTGTTAAAAAAGAAAGTTAAAGACGGGCAGTTGGATTACCACCTGGTATCCTGCGTGCTGGATAACCGGAGCCAGGTGAGGCAGATCTGGGAAGCTCTTAACGGCGCTGAAACGAGTGCCTAATCTTCGGAGTATTTGATACTACGGTATCCCCCAGTAGCAATATAGAGAACTACATTGGCGATGAGCAAGGTAATTAGGCCGGCGGCACCAGTAAGACCAATGGTCAAATCACTGCCTCCTTTTACCATCATGATGGCAATACCTACAGTACCGTTCAAGGTGCCGTGCATGATTGCGGCAGCTATCACTGACTGGGCTTTTAGGGTGACATAGTTTAGAAGGGGAGTTAACAGCAGACAAAACAATATCATCATAAAAACACCAGCTACCGGATGCTGTGGATAGTTATGACCCTGGAGAATCAAAGGTGCATGCCACAATCCCCAGATAATACCGATAAAAAGTGATGCCCTGGCGAAGCCCAGGGCTTTGAATTCCCGCAGCAGAAAACCCCGCCATCCCAATTCCTCACCGAAAGCAGCTAAAGCGTTGACGGTGATTCCAGCTATCATACCAGAAACAATGGCAAGCAACACCGGATGAACCGGCATTTGCTGTATGGACCTCTCTATCTCAGCCAGCTGTTCTGCGGTGAGTGTATCCCGGTAACGCTCCACCATTCCGGCCATATCAGGTGAATAGGAAACTCCCGGAAACAGCGTTTCCACAGGTATTGCTGCTAAAGCCAGGAGCACTGGCAGGATCCAGGCCAGAGCAAACCATTTGTCCAGCTTAAATGAAACTTTCAGCGGTTCAATTACCGGCTCGTGATAGAGGACTTTTTGGACGAAGATAGCTGTCAGGGCCGGGAACAGCATATATATTACGCCAATGACTGCTGCTGTGCTTCCCTGCCACTCCAGTTTTAATAAAGCCGGAATTGACCCGACCACAATAGCCAGGATAAAGGTTATTATCAAAAAAATCGCTATTTTTCTGGAGTTGATGGTTCCCTGGTTAGTATTCATAGGGCACCTCCATGGTGACTGATGAAACCGATTGTTTGGATTATACCATAATATTAGCTGTAAAAAGTCAAACCCTTTACTTGGCAGAATTTAGGTGTTATTCTGCAGTTAAGCTAAACTGACTTGGTTCGGAAATGGGGAAGAACAATGTGTCTTATACTTTTTGCTTATGATTGCCATCCAAAGTATAGATTAGTCGTGGCTTCCAACCGGGATGAATTTTACAGCCGTCCTACCTTACCAGCCGGTTTCTGGCAGGACAATCCCAGCATTTTAGCCGGGCGGGACTTAAAAGAAGGGGGCACCTGGCTGGGTATCACCACCAGCGGGCGCTTTGCCGCTTTGACCAATTACCGGGATCCTTCCCGGAACAAGAAGAACGCTCCCTCCCGGGGACATCTGGTATCCGACTACCTGGCAGGCACCATGACACCCTCTGCCTACATTGAAAACCTTCCCGAACGGGGCGAAGCCTATAATGGTTTTAACCTGTTAATTGGCGACTGTACCTCTCTATACTATTATTCCAACCGCCAACAAGTTTTAAGAAAGCTTGTCCCCGGTATTTACGGCCTGAGCAACGGCCTGCTGGATGATCCCTGGCCGAAAGTGGTCAAAGGGAAAAAGCAATTGCAGACGGCTCTCCAGGATGATGAAGTGCATGCCCAACAGCTGTTTGCCATTATGGCTGATCAGGAACAGCCTGATGACCAGGATCTGCCCCATACGGGAGTAAGTCTGGATATGGAGAGAAAACTGGCCCCGGCTTTTGTCACCATGCCTGGCTATGGCACCAAAGCGTCAGCGGTAATACTGATCGATCGCCACTGGCAGGTCCGGTTCTGGGAGAGGACCTTTCCCGAGGAAAGGCCTGATGTCTGGAAGGAAGTATATTATGAGTGCCAACTTCAAACGTCCTGCTGACAAATTGAAAACCAAGGAGAAGCAATGAATGGGTAATTTCCAGGAAAAACTGGCACGTTTCATGCGGGGCAGGTATGGTGTGGATCAGCTGTATTATGCTTTGATTGCCTTGGCTTTTGCTTTGCTGTTCGTCAATTTGTTTCTTCACTCTCCCTTTGTGGAGATATTGATGTGGATAATAATAGTCTGGACTATCTACCGGGCTTTTTCCCGCAATACCTATCGCCGGCAAAGGGAAAACCAGAGATTTCTTAAACTTTGGAACCCCCTCAGAAAGCAAGGTTCCCTGACCATGCGCAGGATAAGGGAGATAAATACCCACCGTTATCGCCGCTGCCCTTATTGTCAAAAGATACTTCGTTTGCCGCGCCGGAGAGGAACTCATGGTGTTACTTGCCCGGCCTGCCACCAGGAGTTCAAAGTTCACATTCCCTGGTAGCCTGCACCAGTTCCGGTTAGTTGCGCTGCATTTCTTTGGTACTCATTTAGACAGGAAAAAGGGAGGTAAGGTTTTGCACGAATTGATTGAAACGCTGAATGCCAACCGCAATCCACAACTAGCGGAGGGCATGGCTGCTTATATGAAGAACCAGTTTCCTTTCCTGGGGATACCTAAGCCGGTGCGCACAAAGCTGCAGAAAGATTTTATAAAGCGGGCCAAAAAACAAGGCCGGATAGAATGGCAGGATGTATATGCTCTATGGGACCTGCCGGAAAGAGAATACCAGTACGTGGCCCTTGATTACCTGGTAGAACTTAAAGAATACCTGCAGCCCGTCGATATATACCACCTCCAGACCTTGATCCTTATGAAATCCTGGTGGGACACGGTGGACAAACTGGCTTCCATACCGGTGGGAACCCTGTGCCTGAAACACCCTGAACTGGTAAAGGATTGTGTGGTGGCCTGGGCCAACAGCGATAATATATGGCTGGCTAGAACCGCTATACTCTACCAGCTTAAATATAAGAACAAAACCGATACTCGTATCCTGGCAGAGATTATCGAGAAAAACAGCGGTAGCAAGGAGTTTTTCATCAATAAAGCCATAGGCTGGATTTTGCGGGAATACTCCAAAACCGATAAGGAATGGGTACGGGAATTTTTAGATACTCACACCCTGGCACCTTTAAGTGTACGGGAAGCTTCTAAGTACCTATGAAAACGGGTTCTGACTGTTAGGCCACGATATTAATGAAAATATGGGTTGCAGGGGGCGACGACTCTGTAGCCCTGCTAATACTGTTCAAACGTAGGCCATCTTTCTTGTCATTACAGGAGCTCTTAGTTGCCAGTAGGTTACCCTTCGCACCGAAGTAAGCCGATGTGTTGCAGGCGAGGAGTCCCGGAGCGAACTGGCTAATACCCCTGCATCCCGGCAAACATTCCTGCCGAGCCGTGGTTAGCGTAAACCGGCATAGGGATTGCTTCGTCGCTGCGCTCCTCGCAATGACACATAAGAAGGCTTCGGGTTTGTTGAGCATTTTCACAGCAATGATACGAAAGACAACAGGTTTTAGTAAGAAAACCTTACCAATGAGACGAGGTTAGATATGAGGAATTTGTTATACCTGAAACGCAATCATCTATATAGTCTGCTGCTGGCTTGTTTGCTGGTTTCTTTATTGGCCAGTGGATGTGGGTCCGGCAGTAATGATTCTAACACCGCCCGGGTGGTTCGAGTTGTGGATGGAGATACTATAGAAGTAAGCCTCAACGGAACTACCGAAAAAGTACGTTTGATAGGAGTGGATACGCCGGAGACGGTCCATCCCACCATAGGAGTTGAACCTTACGGAAAAGAGGCCAGCAACTTTACCAAGGAGAAGCTAACTGATCAAACCGTAAAACTGGAGTTCGATGTGGAAGAACGGGATCGATATGGGAGGCTGCTGGCTTATGTGTGGTTGGATGAAGAGCTGTTTAATGAAGTACTGCTGAAGGAAGGCTATGCCCAGCTGGCTACCTATCCCCCCAATGTTAAATATGTAGAACGTTTTAAAGCGGCTCAAAAGGAAGCCCGTGAGGCAGGGCGGGGGTTATGGGGATATGTTGAAGAACCCCAGGATGAACCGAAGGATACGGACTGTGTTTCTGCCAAGTACATGGGCAATGCCAATTCCAAGAAATTTCACTACCCGGACTGTCCATCCGGAAAAAGGACCAAACCATCTAATCAGGTATGGTTTGCCTCCAAACAGGAAGCTCTAGATGCGGGATATGAGCCGTGCGGTTCCTGTAATCCCTAATATTAATACCCCTTTCTCTGACCGGGTGCTCTAAATTTCTTCGCGGCGTTTTTCGGCCTCCTGGATAAATGCCGGAATGAACTTTTCCAGGTCCTCCACTACACAGATATCTGAATACCTGAAAATAACCGCTTCCGGATCACGATTAATAGCTACCACTGTTTTCGAGTCTTTCATCCCCACAATGTGCTGGGGGGAGCCGGATATACCACAGGCTACATATAGCAGGGGGGCAACCTTTTTCCCAGTAAGGCCTACTTGTGCACTATACTCCAGCCATCCATTATCACACACTACCCTTGATCCGGCAATGGCCGACCTGTTGAAGCAAGCAGCCATAGAGCGCAGCAATTGAAGGTTTTCAGCTTTGCCGATACCTTTACCGGCGGCTATAATTACCTCGGCGTCTTCCAGCTCAGTATTGGACTGGTCCGGTATGTTAAACTGCAGGTTTGACGTAAATTGGGGACAGAAGTCCATATCAATAACGTTAATCACGCCTGGTTCTGCGAACTGGTCATGGGGAGGAAATGCCCCAGGGGCTACTGTTATAACCAGTGGAGGCTTCCCCCCTCTGTAAAGCAAATCCAGTTTGCCATGAAATCCGCTCCGGCGATAAGCTATGTTTCCTTCGAAGAATTCTATGCCGCATACCGAGGTTATACAGCATCCATCCATCTGTGCTGCGACTCGGGGGGCATAATCGGCTCCTGTTGAGGTATGGGCGATGATGATAATATCAGGCCTTATCTGCTCAGCAGCTATAAGGGCGGCTCTTTCCCATCCTTCGCAAGTGTACTGGGCCAGGCCAGGGCTGTTTATAACCAGCAGATCTGCTCCGCTAACTGCACCGGGATCAGTAATAAAGCCCGGCAGAACTGTCGTTATCCTGGAATGATAGTAATCAGCCAGCTGGGCTGCGCAGGAAATCAGTTCATATGTGATGGGAAGTATGCGTCCGCCACTTTGTTCACACATTATCATTATTGAGTTACCCATACTGTTCTCCTTTATATAAGGGATTTTTCATGCAGCAGCTGCCAAAGCGCTGCTGCCTTTTCAGCCGTTGATCCTTCCAGTCTTATTCCAGCCCGCTCTGAAGCAGCTTCCTGAATACTTGCAACTGTTTCATATCTTCCCGCCGGAACATTCATATCGTACCGGATCTCTTTAATCTCGGTGTTCTTAGCCCGCATAACATTTGAAAATGATGGGTACCGGGGCCGGTTGATTCCTGACTGGACTGCAATCAGAGCCGGTAGAGCCAGGTCCAGGGAACACCTGTGGCCTGCTTCCAGCTCCCTTTCCACTCGAATGTATCCACCGGTTGCATGGACATCCAGTTTAATCACCGAGGTAGCAGAGGGAATCCCCAGCCGGGCGGCGATCATCGGCCCGGTTTGGGCAGACATCGTGTCTTCAGACATAACCCCGGTTAAAATCAGGTCATATTTCCTGTTACGGCAGAATTCAGCAATCAGCTGTGACTTAAGCGATGGGCTGACATACTCCATGCGGTCATAGTAAAGGTGAAATCCTTGATCCGCTCCCATCTCTATACATCTCTTAATGGCAGAAGTAACCCGCTGGGGACCAATGGACACAATATCTATTGATGTTTCCGGCATTATGTCCTTAATACGCAGAGCCTCTTCTACCGCATGCTCATCGTAACGGTTGATCCAGTAAGCTGTTTTATCGCCATATTCAGCCCAGGTTCTTTGCACATTCACCATGGGCCGGGATTCCTGATCAGGAACCTGTTTTATGCATACCAAGATTTTCATGTCGTTCTATCCTTTTCCTTCAGCATTTGTCACCTGTAGGCAGCAGGTACGAAGTTGTTTTGAGCAACGACACTGTATTGCCAAGCCTATTTCCTGCGTATTATTGGATTATAGTCAATATATTCCAGGCTGGAAAATTAGTCAAGAAAAAAACGGACATCCGTCCTTTTTTTGTTGACATTATTACAGATATTAACTAATCTGGAGTTAGGGGGAAGATTTATGAGTGAGTTGATATTTATACGTCACGGGCAGGCTTCCTTTGGCCGGGGGGATTACGATGCTCTTTCTGACCGGGGCAAGGAGCAGGCCCTTCTAGTTGCCCAGTATTTATTGAACACCGGTGTATCATTTGATAAAGCTTATTCCGGGACCCTCAAACGTCAGGTGGATACTGCAGAGATTATCCTGGATTATTTGTGTGCCCATACTAGTGGAATTCCGGAACTCAGGAAGTTGGAAGGGCTGAACGAGTACCAGTTTGAGGGGGTAATCCAGCACTACCTTCCTATCGTAGCTGGAGAAGACGACTCTATTCATCCTCTGATCGAACAGTTTTACACTGACAATAAGTCATTTCAATTGGTTTTTGACAGGATTACCACCAAGTGGCTTGCGGATGATACCGATCCGGATGGTGTAGAGGGCTGGAGCAGGTTTAAGGCTAGGGTTGAACAGGCCCTCCGTCTGATCACAGCGGAAATCGATAAAAACAGCCGGGTAATTATATTTTCCTCGGGAGGGGTGATTTCCACCGCTCTGCATCTGGCTACTGGTATGTCTCCCTATAATGCTATCCGCACCGGCTGGAGACTGGTTAACACCTCTATCACCAAGTTTGGGTATGGAAGATCAGGTCTTGTTCTGCACACTTTTAACAGCTACCCCCATCTGGAGTATTGCCAATCAGGTGAACTTATTACTTACAGGTAAAGGAGGAGAGTTAATGGATTTTGCAGTGTCTGATAAGATGAAGACCATTGTCGGTATGATAAACGAGTTTGTGGACAAAGAGCTGATACCCCTAGAACACGAGTTTCTTACCAGGGATTTCACCGAGATGGAACCAGTATTGGAAGAAAAGCGCAGGATGGTCAAACAGATGGAACTGTGGGCACCTAACCAGGATAAGGAATATGGGGGCCTGGGTCTTAATCTGGTGGAGCATGGGTTGGTGTCAGAAGCTCTGGGCAGGACCCCTCTGGGGCATTATGTTTTTAACTGCCAGGCGCCGGATGCAGGGAATATGGAGATACTGCACAAGTACGGCACTGAGGAGCAGAAAGAAAAGTACCTGCGGCCGCTGATTGAGGGTAAAATACGCAGCTGCTTTTCTATGACCGAAGTAGAGATGCCCGGTTCTAATCCGGTCATGATGGAAACCACAGCTGTTAAAGACGGCGACGATTACGTAATTAACGGCCAAAAGTGGTACTCGACCGCCGCCGACGGCGCTCATTTTACCATATGTATGGCGGTAACCAATCCCGACGCACCCCCTCACCAGCGGGCCAGTATGATAATTGTTCCCACCGGTACGCCAGGTTTCAATCTGGTAAGAAACATCCCGGTGATGGGACACGCAGGCCGCGGATACTCCAGTCATGGTGAAGTATTGTTCCAGTCCTGCCGGGTTCCCCAGAGCAACCTGTTAGGGCCAGAGGGCCATGGATTTGCCATTGCCCAGGAAAGGTTAGGGCCAGGGCGTATCCACCACTGCATGAGGTGGATAGGGGTGTGCAACCGGGCTTTTGAATTAATGTGCCGCCGGGCTAATGCACGGGTGATAAACCCCGATGGCCGGACCCTGGCCAGGCAGCAGCTTATCCAGGCCATGGTAGCCGAGTCCGCAGCGGAGATACAGGCAGCCAAGCTCATGACTTTGCACGCTGCCTGGAGGATTGACAACCTGGGCCAGAAAGCTGCCCGGGTAGACATATCCCTGATTAAATTCTTTGTAGCCAACGTGATGCAGAACGTTGTTGACCGGGCTTTGCAGGTTCATGGCGGCCTGGGTATGACTGATGATACCATACTGGCTTACTTTTACAGGCATGAACGCGCCGCCCGGATATATGACGGTGCTGATGAAGTACACAAGATAAATGCGGGCAAGAGGATACTCAGAGAATATGAACCAAAAAATTAAAGAGGTTGGATTAAACCCATGAATTACAGCGAGTTTAAAAAATTAGTTAATCTATCCAAGGAAGAAATATCAGGTCAAATATTGGAGCGGAACCGTAATTCCATAAAAGTTAAGAAGGAAAAGAAAGTGATCGACAACCTGATACGGATCATTGATGCTACTCTAGCCATCTGCAGTAAAAAGAGCTTCCAGGCCATGAGCATCAGGGATCTTTCTGCTGAATCAGGTCTGAGCCGGGGTGCGCTGTACTCTTACTTTACTAACAAGGAGGAACTGCTGGTTCTTATACAAACTCAGGGCCGGGAGATCGCCTACCAGGTGCTTACCGATCAGATTGCCAAGGGAAGTGACCCTTTGGAGAAGCTAAGGCTGGCTATAAAGTCGCACATATATTTAAGTGAGGCCATGCGCAACTGGTTCTACTTCACCTACATTGAGGCCAGAAACCTGCCCAAGGATGAACAGAAGCGAGCCATAGAAAGTGAGCTTCAGACGGAGAAAATCTTTATTGATATCATCAATGAAGGCGTCAAGGAACAAGTCTTCCGGGATGACAACGTGGTTCTGGCGGCTGCCGTGATTAAGGCCATGCTGCAGGACTGGTATCTCAAACGTTGGAAATACAGGAGCCGCAAAGTGTCCGTAGACGAATATGCAGACTTTGTGATCCATGTAGCAGAGTCAATTTTGCTGATCAAATAATGTGAGGAGGGTTGGTATGGGTGATGTGATGGATCGCGCCACTTCGATTAGGAGTGGTGAGGAAATTGATGCTCAAAAAGTGTTGGAATTTCTGCATGACCATATTCCTGGCCTGGAGGGCGAAATCGAAATTCTACAGTTTCCCAGTGGGTTTTCCAATCTTACCTACTTGGTGAAAGTCGGGAACCGGGAGATGGTGCTGCGCAGGCCGCCATTTGGCCGGAAGGCCAAGACCGCTCATGACATGAAGCGTGAGTATAAAATACTCAGTGCTCTGAAACCGGTATTTCCCTATTGTCCGCAGCCACTGGTGTATACCGAGGACGAATCTGTCATGGGATGTCCTTTTTATGTTATGGAACGCATACAGGGTATTATTCTGCGCCGGGATCTTCCCCAGGGAATGGAATTCAATGCTAAGGAAGCCCGCACCCTTAGCGAAAACCTGATCAAAGCGCAGAGCCACTTACATTCGGTGGATTACATTAAGGCGGGTTTGGCTGATTTCGGCAAACCCGAGGGTTATGTAAGGCGCCAGGTAGAGGGCTGGAGCGGCAGGTACCGGGATGCCAGGACCCCCGACGCTCCTGATTTTGAAAGGGTGATGCAGTGGCTGCACGACAAGATGCCTGGTGAATCCGGGCTTGTGGGGATAATACACAACGATTTTAAGTTTGATAACGCCGTGCTGAATCCCAGTGATCCCACTGAAATCATAGGTATCCTTGACTGGGAAATGGCAACCCTGGGTGACCCCCTGATGGATCTGGGTTCCTCGCTGGGATACTGGGTAGAGAAGGACGACCCGGAAGAAATGCAGGTCATCCGCACGATGCCGACCCATCTTGAGGGTATGCTTACCCGAAAGGAACAGTTTGCCCTTTATGGTGAACTGATGGGTATAAAAACAGATAAATTCGATTTTTATTACTGCTTTGGTTTGTTCAGGCTGGCAGTCATCGCCCAGCAGATATACTATCGTTTCTACCACGGGCAAACCAAGGATCAACGATTTGGCATGCTAATGGGCCCAATTAGAGCACTGGAAGCAACCGCACTAAAGGTTATTGAAAAGTCGGATCTGTAATACACCAGATATCGAATTATCAAGCCCACGATATTCTCGCAGATTTGCACGCTTGCTCAAAAATGCACTTGTATTCCCATTAACGCTTTACCTTTCATTACTGTTACTAATTTCGAGTTGCCGGCAGTTTGGAAGCAGGATTGACCTGATATCCGCAGCCGGGGTTCATTCATCCGGAATTACTTAAAGAATCAAAGACAGGGGGAGGAATAATATGATAGTAGACTTCAGGTTAGATGGAAAGGTAGCCCTGGTGACCGGGGCCAGCCGCGGCATTGGCGCGAGCATAGCCAAAGCCTTGGCTGAGTACGGTGCTGAAGTTATCATTACCAACAAAACCATGGAAGGGCTGCCGGAAGTAGAGGAAGCTATCAAGACCGCTGGCGGTAAAGCAGTTTCCAAGGTATGTCACAATGGTGTCCTGGGTGACATTGAAAACTTGTTCAAGTTTATCGCCTCAACCTACGGCAAGCTTGATATCCTGGTGAATAATGCTGCCATGAACTTCTACTTTGGCAACATTATCGATGCCTCTGAGGATGTATGGAACAAGACCATGGAGGTGAACTTGAAAGGTACCTTTTTTATGTGCCAGTACGGAGCCCGGCTTATGATGAAAAACGGTGGCGGTTCCATAATCAACGTGGCCTCTATTAATGGTATCAGGCCTGCGGCTATGCAGGGTGTATACTCAATAACCAAGGCCGGGGTTATTGCTCTGACCAAATCCTTCGCCAAGGAATTGGCTCATGAGAACATCAGGGTAAACGCGCTGCTCCCAGGACTAACAGACACCAAGTTCACGTCCGTGATGATTGACAACGAAGAACTAATGGAGAAAGTCCTGTTACCGCAGATACCGCTGCACCGGGCTGCACAGCCGGACGAGATGTGCGGAGCCGTGATTTATCTTGCTTCTGATGCCTCATCATATACCACCGGTGCCACCATAGTTGTGGACGGAGGGGCTTTGGCCTAGATTTATACAGGGGGACGGTTTTCCTGTTTTAGCTGTTTTGGTATGGTATACAGCGAAGGTCACCAGATATAGCCGTTCCCCCCCTTTTTTAGGGAACCACCATTACTTTGATGCAGTTGTCTTTCTTATCTGCAAACATATGATAGCCTTCGATTATTTGCTCAAGCTTTATGGTATGTGTAATCAGAGGAGTTACATCCAAACGTTTTTCCTCAATCAAGGTCAGTAATCGTTTCATATTAACCAAAGGTACCAGGCCGCCTCGCAGAGTCAAGTTTTTTAACATAAACTTCATCATGGGAAATTCTAAACTGGCCGTTCCCATGCCAACTACCGACACCGTACCGCCTGGGGCAGTACAAGTAATGCAGTCTTTTAGAATACTAGGCAGACCTACGGCATCAACAGTTAAGTTAACCCCCACACCCAGAGTAGCCGCTTTGATTTCTTTAACCACATTGACCCGTTCAGGATTCAATAGATGGGTCGCTCCCAGCTGAGCACCAACTTCCAGGCGGTAATCTTCAATATCCACCAAGAAGATTTTAGCCGGGCTGAACAACCGGGCACAGGCTACTGCACACAGCCCTACCGGTCCAGCTCCAAAAACCGCTATATTGTCGCCGGGACGAGGAGAACCATTTTCTATGGCGAACAGACCGGTGGACAGTACGTCACCTACCAGCAAAGCTGCCTTGTCGTCAACTGAAGGCGGGATTTTAGCCAGACAAGCATCTGCATGGGGCACTCTTACATAGTGAGCCTGGGCGCCGGGAAGATTGCCCATCATTAAACCTGCGCCAAACATTCCTTTAACCGTCAAGCAATTATTTACCCGTCCTGCTTGACAATTAACACAGGTACCGCAAAAGGGGTTGGCCGGAACCGCTACCCGGTCCCCTTTCTGGAAGGAGCGGACCTGTGAACCTACCTCTATTATCTCGCCGACAAACTCATGACCCAGGATAAAATCAGGGATGCTGGGAAGATGGCCTTTCCAAAAATGCACATCACTTCCGCAGATGGAAGAGGCCGTTACCCGAACAATTACATCACCACCGTCTTGAAGGGTTGGGTCGGGTGTATCCTCTAAAGAGAGTTGCTGCTGCTCCCTCAAAAACAGTGCTTTCATACTTATTCCTCCTTCTGGAAATGTTTACTTATTTTAATATTAATGCCTGTGCCATTATGTGGAAATACCCCAAATACAATATTAAGCAAATTAGCAGATACGATTAATCATGATCTGAAAAAGTTAAGTATTGGCTTAAACTGCGAGTGCGGTAGCCGCGTTTGTTTATTTCCTGCAGAATTATGGGCAAGGCCTGGGTGGTAGAAGAGGAAACTTCGTGCAATATAACGATGGCTCCGGGGCGAAGATTCATTAAAACGTGGTCTATAATCTGTTCAGGAGTAGACCTGTAATCGCGGGGATCTACAGACCACATGACATTCCACTGAAATCCGGCCGAAGCCGCTGCCTGCAGGACCTTATTATTGTAAGCTCCATTAGGGGGACGAAAGTAAGGCCAGAACTGACCGGTAGCCTTTTGGATCAACATTTTGGTTCTCTCCAACTGCTGGACAATTTGCAGCTGCGGTAATGTGGTCAGACTAATATGATCATAACTGTGAACGCCGATATCATGTCCGCCCTGGTAAATTTGCGGCAGCAGATCTGGATAAAGTTCGGCTTGTTTGCCCAAAATAAACCAGACGGCTTGACTGTTGTATCTTTTTAATGCTGCCAGTGCCAGAGGAGTAAAGACTGGTTCCGGACCATCATCAAAGGAGAGAAATACCACCTTTTCAGTAGTCTCTATAAAACGAACCGTAGGAATAGCTATGCAAACACACCTTCTTTTAAACTAGTCATTGCATCTTCCCACCAAGTATACACGACTGATACTAATCTCTGTTGATAATACATATGATACAATTACCGTTGATAATAACCGGCTATCTAAATGTTGTTGATGTGAAAACTGCTTTCACGTCATACAAAAGACAGCTGTATTGTCATTGCTGTGAAAAGGCTTCCTTTTGTGTCATTGCGAGGAGCGCAGCGACGTGGCGATCTCTTTTTCGCAGCCTGGGAGCCTCGTTTGAGATTGCTTCGCTGCGCTCGCAATGACACAAATGGTGACTTTTCATTCCGTGGTCTGCACAACAGGTGACGATTGCTGTGAAAATGGTCTGTGCTGTGTCATCGCGAGGCACGAAGTACCGTGGTGATCTCTTTCAACATACCTTAAGGCACCGTTAGAGATTGCTTCGCTGCGCTCGACACAAATGGTGACTTTTCACTCGTCATGACCAGCGCCGCAGGTGACACTTGCGAGGAGTATCCGGATAATCTCTTTTGATAGCAGAGGAAAACGATATGAAAATTACCCTTGCCCAATTAAACCCCCTGGTGGGGGATATACAAGGAAATACTCAACGCCTGTTAACAGAGTGGGAACGCTGTAATAAAGAGGGCAGCGACCTGTTAATTACTCCGGAGATGTACCTGTGCGGGTACCCTCCCCGGGATCTGTTGGAAAGAAACAATTTCGTTGACCAGATGGAGGTAGCCATACAGCACCTGCGCCATGAATCCCGGCGCTTTTCCCGGTGCGGCCTGCTGGTAGGAACTGCGGTGCGGGACCATAAGATACCGGGGAAAGGGCTTATCAATGCCGCAATTTTAATCTATGAAGGAAATATCCTGCATATCCAGGGAAAATCGCTGCTGCCTACCTATGATGTATTTGATGAGCGCCGTTACTTTGATCCCGCTGTTCATCCGCAAACAGTTGCCTTTAAAGGTTTGCGCCTGGGAATATCCATCTGTGAAGATGCCTGGAATGCTGATGAGTTCTGGAAGGGGAAACTGCCCTATGACACAGATCCCATTGCTATTCTTGCCCAGCAGGAGGCAGAGCTGTTGATAAATATGTCCGCCTCCCCCTTTCACCGGGGCAAGGACACACTGCGCCTTAAGCTGCTCCAGTGGCACGCCCGCCGCCACCAGATCCCCTTTGTATGGGTCAATCAGGTGGGGGGAAACGATGAACTGCTTTTCGATGGAAACAGCCTGTTTATTGATGAACAGGGACGGGTGGTACAAGCTCTGCCCGCCTTTGCTGAACATATTGAAACTATAGACACCAGCCAGCGGGACAGTGAACAGAAGTACCCCTCTATGGAGGAAATTGAATCAGTATACGAAGCCCTCCTGATGGGTATCCGGGATTACCTGCGAAAAAACGGGTTTTCCCGGGCCGTTTTGGGTTTATCCGGCGGTATTGATTCCGCAGTAACTGCCGTATTGGCCTGCCGTGCTCTGGGACCTGCCAATGTACTGGGTATTACAATGCCTTCGCCTTTTTCCTCTCCCGGCAGTGTGACCGACTCCCGGGAACTGGCCCGGAACCTGGGTATGGCTTTCAAAATTATTCCTATTGAGCCTCTCTACAACTGCTACCTGCAGGCCCTGGAGAGAGACTTTGCCGGGCTGGATAGGGATATTACCGAGGAAAACATCCAGGCTCGTATCAGAGGCAACATACTCATGGCCTATTCCAATAAATTTGGCTACCTGCTGCTGTCCACCGGCAACAAGAGCGAGATGGCGGTGGGATACTGCACTTTGTACGGGGACATGAGCGGCGGGCTGAGTGTTCTGGCCGATGTGCCCAAAACCATGGTCTATGAACTGGCTGAGTATATCAATCGCCACGAGATCGTCATACCGCCGCAGATAACCAGCAAACCCCCCTCCGCTGAGCTAAGCTATAACCAGTTTGATCAGGATACCCTACCGCCTTATCCAGTGTTGGACAGTATCTTGGATCTCTTTCTGGAGAAAAACCTGTCCAGCCAGGATATAATTAAGCTTGGTTATCCTGCAGACACAGTCAATTGGGTTGTGCAGGCCCTGCGCCGCAGCGAATACAAACGCAGGCAGGCTGCTCCCGGACTCAAAGTAACCTCCAAAGCCTTTGGCATAGGCCGGCGCATGCCCATTGCCGCCCGCTACACCCTGTGACTCCTGCTCTGCTCGTGCTCACTTTTCCTCCCAGATCGTGCCCCTTACGCACCTTACACCCTGAAGCCATTCCTTCCCGCCCATCTCATCTCTGCGGTTGGATTACCTTATGTTACCTTTGACCCGTTTCAATCGCCCTAGGTAAAATGTTAATAGACCGAAAAAAAGCGAAATAAAGGGATATTGGCAGAAATAAGACAATAAACCAACATAAGGAGTAGGTCAATGCAGTACATATCAAAGCGCATAATCATTTCAGTAACTATAGCTGTTACCGCTGTAGCCTTGCTGCTAGTGCTCAAGTTTGCCTATGCTTCCTCACCCCCCCTGGTAGAAACGGGAGATTTCACTTTGAACCGGGACAAAGCCACCTTGATGGGTACTATAATCGATTCCGGGGGGCAGGATATCCGCCAGTACGGTTTTCTCTGGGGGACAAGCCCGGACCTGCAGGAGGCCGAGACCCTAATAGTTCCCGCCAGTGCGGAAGGCTTTGGCATGGAAATAAGCAATTTAGCGGAGGGCACTACCTATTACTATCAAGCCTTTGCCGTGAACAGCAAGGGAACCGGCTTTGGAGAGATTAAGAGCTTGACAGTGCCCGAAAATCAGGCTCCTGTTGTTGAAATTACCAGCCCGGCTGATGGAACCGCAGTTACTCAGGGAGAAACGGTTGCTTTCGCGGTAACCGCCAGGGATGACCAGCAAGTGACGAGTATTGTCTTGGAAATAGATGGGTCAGTCCACCAAGAGGTGCAAAAGGCCAGCCTTGAGTACCAGTGGGATACCAGTGAAGTTAAGCCGGGTACATATGAGGTAAAAGCTATCGCTACAGATGGTCAGAAAATCACTGCCCAAACCATAAAAGTAGAAGTTAAGGCTAAGCCGGTAAAGACAGAGATAAAGGCCAAACCGGTGCAGCCGGCCAAGGCTGCTTCTGAAGTCACTTCAACTGCCGTCAATACAGAGACGGTTTCCCGCGGGGCATCTGCCCAATTTGCACCTGCCTACAACAGCAGTTATCCCAAGCTGAGCAAAGTTAATGGCTATTTTGGCCAGTTTCGCTACCGGGATACCTATGGCGGCAGGATTGAAATTGATCCCCAATGGGTAAAAGAGAATATAGTAACTATTACTCTGCCTGGTGTAAACCGTCAGGTTCAGGTACATAAAGATGCCGCTCCGGCATTTATTAAAGCCTTCACCTATATCCAGAATGGTACGGCAGTTATTAACGGTAAAACCGTACCCCTGCTCAGCCTGGTAAAGACCATAGACGGTACCTGGGTTCCCCGCCACATCGGCTGGAATATCAACCGCAACCTGAGCAACCATTCCTGGGGCACCGCTATTGACATCAATGCCAGCGACCATTACCGCTATGTAAACCCGGCCAAGGAACCCTATGACCCCAATTATATTCTCTGGGAGAAAGCTTTTAAACCAGCAGGCTTCAGCTGGGGCAACAGCTACGGCGACGCCATGCATTACGAACTCCTGTGGTAAGAAACCAAGGGGACGTTTAATTCATCTTATCTGTCTTTGAGATCGCTGCGTCAATCCGCTTCTTTCGATGACACTGGTGATGGCTTTTTTTAAAAGCTATCTTATGTCATGGCTGTGAAAGGGCTCTCACTGTGTCATCCCGAGGAGGGAAGCGACGTGGCGATCTCCTCTTTCTGCATCTTTATTTCCAATTTTGGTTTCTTAAGCCCACCTATGTTACAATAAGATAACACCTATCATACTAATGCTCATGGAAAGTAGGTAGCAGCCCGTGATTTATTATTTACCCATTGCCCTTGCCATTGCAGCCAATGTGATCTATCACATTTGCCAAAAATCCATGCCCCAGCATATAAACCCGATGGCGGCTTTGCTGGTTACATACATCACTGCAGCGATATTATGCGGTGTGTTCCTTTTATTTGAACTGAAAGGGCAAAGCATTGCGGCAGAAATGGGCAAAATAAACTGGGCGCCCATTGTACTTGGTTTTGCCATATTTGGACTGGAACTGGGGTTTTTCCTGGCTTACCGGGTAGGCTGGAACATCAGCCTGGGAGCCCTGGTGGCCAACATTGCCGTATCGGTACTGCTGATTCCAGTAGGCATAGCTGTTTACAAGGAAACCATAACCAACACAACCGCTTTGGGCATTATTCTATGTATTGCCGGATTGATACTGGTTAACCGCTAAAGGAACCCATCTGTCATAGCCCCAAGGCACCGGATAGTATTCATTCTGTAAGGGGAATAATGAAAATATTCAGAGGGAGGTATGTTTTATATTCAAAATCCAGCACTCTCTCAATGAACCTAGATTCAGGATAAAACGAGTTTTCCTGGTCATCTTTGCCCTTTTGCTGCTGATCAACATCGCGGTGCCATTGCATGCTGCCAGCGACCAGCCCCTGGTATATGTTTTGGAAGTGGAAAAGACAGTTACCTTTGGCACTGCCCGCTATATCGAGCGGGGATTGGAGGAGGCCCAGTCCAAAGGGGCTGACGCCTGTATTATAAGCCTAAATACACCGGGAGGCCTGGTGGATGCCACTTTGGAAATAATACAGGACATGTCGGCAGCCAGGATCCCCGTAATTACCTATGTTAACCCCGAAGGGGGCATTGCCGCTTCAGCGGGGACTTTCATCCTTTTGAACGGGCATATTGCCGCTATGGCCCCGGGAACCACCTGCGGTGCCGCCATGCCGGTAACCATTTCTCCCTCTGAGGAGGGCACTCAGGCTGCCGATCAGAAGACCATCAACTTCCTGGCCGGGCATATGAAGAGCATCGCCGATCAAAGAGGGCGTCCCGCTGACCTGGCCGGCAAGTTTGTCACCGACAACCTGGTATTGAATAACCGGGAGGCCCTGGAGAAAGGCGTAATCGACTATGTAGCCGCCGACAAGGAAGAACTGCTCAATAAGATTCATGACACTGCCGTTACCATAAACGGGCAGGAGATAGTGCTCCGCACTGCCGGGGCCCAAATAGTAACGGTATCCCACAATACCAGTGAAAAAGTCACCAATCTCATCAGCGACCCTACCCTGTCCATGCTGTTCCTTACTATAGGCGTAATGGGGCTGCTCATAGGTTTCTATTCCCCTGGGTTTTTCCTGCCGGAAACCCTGGGAGCCATTTGCCTGATTTTGGGCTTATCCGGCGTTGGGCTTTTCCAGAGCAATCTGACTGCCGGTTTGCTGATCCTGCTGGGTATTGGCCTCTTAGTTGCGGAATTATTTACTCCTACTTTTGGCATTCTGGGAGTTGGCGGAGTAGTCAGTATCGTTATAGGTATATTGCTGTTCCCCAATGAACCCCTGATGCCGGGCCGCTGGTTCACAGCTTTTAGGTTTATGGCTCTGGGGGTTGGTTTGGTAATGGCGGGATTCCTGCTGATTGCAATTCTGGGTATCGCCAGGCTGCGGGGCAGGAAACCTGTCCAGGGTAACATGGAATCCTGGGAAGGAGTAGCAGCCACTGAACTGAATCCCAGGGGTTTAATCCGCATCAGTGGTGAAATATGGCAAGCGGAGACTAAAGATGGGAATACTGTTAAGGAGGGAGAGTTGGTACGGGTTGTGGAACGCAAAGGTTTGCTTTTGCTGGTTGAACCTGTCAAGCAAAACAAGAATGGAGGTTAGATTATGGAAAACCTGTTTTCCAGTATTGTAATCGCTGTACTGATACTCTGGATTTTAAGTGCTTCCATCAAGATTATTCCCGAGTATGAACGAGCCGTCCTCTTTCGGCTGGGGCGCCTGGTTGGCTATCGCGGGCCGGGGTTAATCTTCATCATACCTATAATAGACAGAATTGTGAGGATATCCCTGCGGACGGTAGTTATTGATGTGCCCCCTCAGGAGGTTATTACCCGGGATAATGTTACCTGCAAGATAAATGCGGTTCTCTATTACCGGGTAGTGGAGCCCGACAAGGCGGTAGTAAATGTGGAAAATTACCATGAAGCTACCAACCAGCTGGCCCAGACTACCATGCGCAGTGTGGCAGGAACCGCTGAACTGGACGAAATACTCTCTGAACGGGAAAAACTTAACCAGACCATTCAAAGGATAGTCGATGAAACCACTGATCACTGGGGTATAAAGGTGTCCGCAGTGGAGATCAAAGACGTGGTGCTGCCCACGGAGATGACCCGGGCCATTGCCCGCCAGGCGGAAGCCGAAAGAGTGCGCCGCGCTGCCATAATTCAGGCGGAAGGAGAACGCCAGGCTGCGGAACAACTGGCCCAGGCTTCGGAAATACTGACCTCTACCAAAGGCGGCTTGACCCTGCGGGTACTGCGGGCTTTGCAAGAAGTATCCGGTGCCCCCAGCAACACTATCCTGTTCCCGCTGCCCATGGAACTCAGAAAAATCTTACCGGGGGACGAATAAAGACTGCCTCATTTGAATGCAGAAGTATTAGCCGGCTCGCTCCGGGACTCCTCGCCCGGCTGATACTCCTGCATCCCGGCTGATACTCATATTTAAAACATGCAGCAAGGTTTTCCTTTATCGTGATCTATTGTACTGGTGAAAATTGCTGGGGGAAAAAACATTTGCCGTGTCATCGCTAGGCCCCGCCAGGGAACATGGCAATCTGAAAGGCCACGGTAGCGTGGGTGGGGGCAAAGCAGACCGCCATGCGCTGCGCGCTTGCGATGACACGACACTATGAAGCCAAGAACTTATGAAGCATGAGGCGACATATGTTGTTTTCGGTAAGAGAGCCTCAGGGGCCAAGTCCCTGAGGCTATTTGCTGTCTTACCAAATCTTACGGTATGTTTCTGCTTTGGTATTAAACTACCAGGAAGGTTAGCATGCCAAAGATAGACGACTGTCAATTACTCCGGCAGCTTGGGCTGATACCAATGGAACAAACATGCAGGCTGTACTCCAGCACTGGCTACTAACAGCAAAAAGGCAGATAACGTGCTTAATAATCTAAATTTGAACATCGTTTCCACCTCCTTCCAATTGATGGTGACCACCTACCGATATTTATAATAGTTGGGGTATAAGACACAATAGTTTTGAGCTGAAAGGGTCACAATCAGACTTGAATGGGTTATATTCGATATCAAAACATTTCAAAAATTAAAAAATACCGGCGAAAGCCGGTAAATAGTGTCAAATTATCGGAGGTCAGGGTTACTTTTGCAGTTTCATGCGGAAAGTTTTTTCCTGATTGCGGCTGAGGGGAATTTTTTCGCTTGTTTCCAACACAATCTGGAAAGTGCGGCCGGAAGGAACAATTTCTTTAATGCGTTTCAGATTTACCACATAGCTTCTATGGCAGCGGAAGAAGTAATACTGAGGCAGCTTGCTGTGAAGATCATTGATATTTTCTTTGGTAATATGAATCCCGTTAAGTGTCTGTATAATATTCCCGCTGGGTTGAGCTTCAATATATAAAATATTGCTGGGCTTTAAGAATACATTTTGTTTCACTGTCTTTATCAAAACAGGAACCTCATCTGAGTATCGTGATTTGTCCAGCAGCTTTTTTACGGTTTTCTTAATTCTCTCTTTATCGAAAGGCTTGAGAATATAATCGACGGAATACAGCTCGAAAGCTTCCAAAGCATAATCAGGATAAGCCGTAGCGAAAACAAAGGATAGGTCTTCATTTTCTTTCGCTAATGTGCGGGCTAATTCTAAACCGTTTATATCCGGCATATCAATGTCCAGAAATACTGCCTGGGGCTGGTTTACTGAGGCTTTCTTCAGGGCTTCCTCGCCGCTGGTGGCAATATCCGTAGAAACCCCAGGTACTTGTTCAATTATGGACTGAAGATATGTACCTGCTGCAAGCTCATCATCCACTATAAGGATTCTCATACCCCTTACCCTTTCGAAAAAGTCAAAATCCTGTCAACAAAGTGAATAAAATCGTAGCCAGCAGGTGATACCGTAAAAGCTTGGGCTATGATACCTATTGCCATAGGCAAAACCAAGAAGTTTAAGCCAGGTATAATGGCAGATATCACCAGGATAATCCCATAGGCAAACATAATGAATATTGACCAGTTCTTAAATTTCTTTCGTTCTTCTTCACTGCTGATAGGCTTATTCTCGGTTTCACCGGGAGCATATTTCAGGATTATTACCAAGGATACGGCGAACAGTATAGCTGCATCCCAATTAATTATAAACTGTGACAGAATAGTGTTGAGGACCTGTACTGCCCACCCCAGTACCAGAAACCAGACAGTCCCGCCGATAAGGCAGCGATAATATGCGCTGCAGTGCTCTCCGCCGGATGCCAGGCGTAAGATACCGGCAGTAAACATAATAATCAGGACTTCAGTTAAAATACCCAGCAGCCATGAGAGGGAAATAATCACGATAAACTTTATAATTTCACCTAAAAGAACCTCCAGACCATAGGCCATGCGCAGCTCCTGACGCTTGTCACTGTTAAGTTCCCGGGCCAGGTAGGCTGCAAATCTTACCGACAGTTCGTGAATACTCATGCTCCTTTCCTCCTTGGATAGCATACTGTAAAGCGGGTGCCGTATTTCGGGTGACTGCTTACCAGGACCATGCCGTTGCGCCTTTCAACCTGGTATTTTATTGAAGCAAGTCCGATACCCCGATCACCTGCTTTGGTGGAAAAACCAGGCTCAAATATCTTGTTTTTTAAATCAGGAGGGATATAACCGGGATTTTGAGTCTGGATCACATACAGTCCTGATTTTTCAAAGAACTTTATTTTGACAGTTCGCCGGAAAGGTTCACAGTCTTCCACAGCTTCCAGGGCATTGTTAAGCAGGTTTCCTACTACGGTTACCAATTCCATAGGCGGTACTTTAAGATACGATAGATCGGAGTTCTGCTTTATTTCCAATGAGATATTTCGTGCGGTAGCCACACCTGACTTTACAATCAAAAGGGCACTGAGTTCAGGATATGCCATGCGTAGCAGATTGTTGGTCACCTGTATGTCTTTATAGAGGGTGTTTATGTAATTCTTGCCCTGGTCCACCTGGCCTAAAGCCACCATCCCGTAAATCACCTGCAGGTGGTTGACAAAATCATGGCGCTGGGCTTTTATGACTTTCATCATTTCCTGCAGGTTATCTATATGAAACTGCTGGAGTTTCACATACTTTTCCTGCCTGGCCAGGGAAAAAGTTTCCCAGCTCAAAGCTATTGATAATAAAACTGCTACAACGATAACCAGAAACAGGGCCGTCAACATGGTGTCAAAAGAAACTTGCTGTTGTTCTTGGGATAGCTGATAGTGAAAGCCGAAAACCACTAATCCTACTGACAACCCTAAAATCGGCAATGATGTGATGTAAGTTTTGTTGGTTACGTCTGTCAGGTGGGGATTGGAAATGTTAAGAAGCTTAATATGTTTACGCCTGATGTAGATTATCAGCAAGGCAAGAAAAACAAACTCGGGAAAGGGGAATAGCAAGCGCCAAAGGGGATCGGCCAAAGCCTCTTGTATGCTGACTCCGCTGAGGTCTGACACTAGAGGAATGAACAATAATTCGGCGAAAGCAACGCCTAAAAAGCCCAGTATGATACTCACCAGCGAAAGCCATAGGGGAATTTTGCAGACTGAGAAAAGCAGAAGGGCCAGTAAAAATAGCTGGAGAAACGCATTGGACCCGGGCGGTATTGGCAGCATACGGATAAAATAACTGACAACAGCACCGAACAGAGCTATGGTTATTATATCTCGGTTGGACACTTTAGCTCCTATTAAAGATAAACCTAAATACAATAATATCAGGGTTTCCGGGAATGAATGTATAAAAACCAAATATAATGGCATTTGTACCATAGCATCCGCCACCACATCATTGTGATGCATCATTTGTATAGTATAGTGCGTGTGACTAAGTACCGACATATTTTCCTTATAATACTACAATAGCTTAAACATGGTAAAGACTTTGCGGGTGAATGTAAAAGCAAGGTATAGGTGACAAATACTTTCCCTGTTTTTAAATTTTGGCAGAAATATATTTTAAAATGGCCACAGCATGGTAGAATGTGACTAGTCATATCTTGCAGGGATGGGGATGGAAGAATGATTGGTGAGGTACATGCCGGCATCTATAGATTGCGTTTGCCTGTTCCCGGGGCCTTGAGAAGTATAAACAGTTATCTGCTCAAAGGGCGGGATGGCTGGACCGTAATTGATACTGGACCTGGTTTTCCCGGCTGTCGCGAAGAATGGGAAACCGGCCTGCAGGATCTGGGCATCGATTTCAGCGACATAAAACAGATTTTGGTTACCCACGGTCATATAGACCATGTGGGCCTGGCCGGCTGGCTGCAGGAAAAGACCGGAGCCAAAGTCATTATGACAGAAACCGAATACAAAGGGGCTTTTTATCCCGATGAAAAGGAACAAGTCGGTTCCCAGTATTACCGGGACGGCATGCTCAGCCTGGGAATCAAGGCAGAGGAAGTTGACCAATTGACAGCTATACTGCGGATAGCAACGGAGGTGGCAGAACCCTGGCCCCAGGTAGAGTTCCTGGAAGAAAAATCAATAGTGTTGGGAGACCGCGCCTGGGAAGTGGTTCTCACCACCGGCCATACCAATGCTCACGTCTGCCTCTTTAACCGGGAAGAAAAGCTATTGCTGTCAGGGGACCAGATTTTGCCCACTATCTCCACGGTGATCCGCTTCCCCACCAGTGCTGAAGACAACTCCCTGCAGCAATATCTTGATTCCCTAAGAATTATCCAGCAGCTTAACCCTGCCAAGGTACTGCCCGCGCATGGAGAACCCTTTTCTGACCTGGACGCTCGCATCGACCAGTTATTCAAACACCATGAGGAGCGGCTGGGGCTGATAAAAAGCTGTCTTAAGCAAGAACCCAGAATGGTCAGGGATATTGTCCACGAACTATTCGGGCCTAAACTGGATGTATTCAACTTGTTCCTGGCCACCGGGGAGATTACTGCCCACCTGCTGTTAATGGCCTCCCGGGGCGAGGTCCGGCTTGATCGAGACGAGGCTACCGGGATGCGGACCTTTTCCCTTATCTGACGGCGGCAGTTTGCCCTGAAACCGGAAAAAGCACTGTAGGGCTTTGGGACTGTCCCCCAAATGGCATGCAATGAGATCGCCACGCGCTACGCGCTCGCGATGACACAATGGTTGCCTTTTTACTAACATGAAAGCCATTTTCACAGCAATGACACTAAAGATGACTTTTCATTCATCGTGGTCTGCGCAGCAGGTGACAATTGCGAGGCACGAAGTGCCGTGGCAATCTCTAACCCCAAATGATAGTAAGCTTTGTTAACACTTTCAAAGCACTGTAGTACTTTAATGTTTCCCGCACGGTGTGTAAGAATTTTGCTTGTCCGCCGTAAAGGTTTACAAGGATGTTTGAGGAGGAAGGGGAATATGGTGAGACTTAAGGGCAGGCAGCAGCTGGTTAGCATAAGCCTGGTACTGCTTATTCTGGCAGGACTGGCGGCGGGGTGCGGCGGTTCCCAGCCGGCGGAGGATTTTATGGTTAAGGAACAGGTGGCTCTGGCTGCGGAATTTGCGCCCTATACTGAAGCACCCGTGGATGAGCAGCCCAGCCTGTCACGTTATACGATCGAAGCTGATCTCAGCAACGTGGAAAACAGCAGCCGTTTCCAGTTCAACGACCAAGCCCGGCAGCGCCTGGCGGAAAACGGCTTTGTAGTTATTCCCAGTATGGACACGGAATTTTTCCTGATCTACGAGTTTAACCGCTATGACAGCGTGCCCAATTTCGTCACCACCGATGCCATGCTGCACAACTATCACCTCTATTTCCAGCATCTTTTGAAAACTGTGGAAAGGGATAAATTGATTCCTGAATTGAAAAAGCTGAACCAGGGTATGATGGAACTTTCCCGGGAGCAATACCGCCTTTTGCGGGGCAGTTCCTGGGAGAATGCGGCCTTGCGCAATTGGGCCTTTTTCACAGTAGGCAGTTGTTTATTGGATCCCCAGACCCCAATACCGGCTGAGGTGAAAGAGGTGGCAGAAGCTGAATTAAAGCTCATTAATGCCCACCAGACTACGGCTGTGTCCCCGGTAATGAGCCTGGGCCGCCAGCCGGATATCTTGGAATCCTTAAAGGAAGACTATACCCAGTACATTCCCCGGGGTCATTATACATTCAGCGAGGAACTCGAAAACTACTTCAAAGCCATGATGTGGTATGGCCGCATGACTTTCCGAGCCAAGGATGAAGATGAAACCCGCTCGGCGGTTTTGACAACCATGGCCCTGCATGATGACAAGGTATTCGCTCCCTGGGCCAGCATTTATGATACTACCGCTTTTTTTGCCGGACGCAGTGATGATCCGGGTTTTGCCGAGTATGCTCAAACGCTGCGCAAGGTCTATGGAGAAAAACTCTCCCTGAAAGACATCAGCCAGGATGAAGCCAAGTGGCAGGCTTTCCTCACCGAAATCCACAAGGTAAAAGGTCCGGCGATAAATTCCATTCCTATATTTGATCCCAGCATACAGCCTGACCGGGAGGCGGAAATAAGCGGTTTCCGGTTCATGGGCCAGCGTTACACTGTGGATGCTGACATATTCCAGCGCCTGATTTACCGGGAAGTGGGAGAGAACCAGGACGGTGAACGGCGCATGCTCCCCAAGGGCTTGGATATTCCGGCCGCCCTGGGATCAGGGGAAGCTGCACAGATACTCAAAGAAATGGGTGAATTTGAGTATGAACGCTACCCGGAGAATATGAACAAAATACAGCAGTACCTGAATGGCTTGGAGGAAGCCGCCTGGCATCAAAACCTGTACTGGACCTGGATGCATACCTTAAGGTCCCTGATTCGCCAGGTTCCCGAAGGGTACCCATCTTTCATGCTCAACCAGGCCTGGGCCCGCAAAGAACTCAACACTTTCCTGGGCAGTTGGACCGAGCTGAAGCATGACACCCTTCTCTATACCAAGCAGAACTATGCGGAAATGGGCGGAGGCATGGAAGATTTTGATGACCGGGGCTATGTGGAGCCCAACCCCCGCCTCTATGCCCGCCTGGCAGCCCTGTCCGCTCTGACCAGGGACGGTCTGCAGGCCCGCAATTTGCTTGATGAACGGGATGCGGAAAACCTTACCCGCATGGAAGAACTGGCCTTGCAGCTGAAAACCATTTCCGAAAAAGAGCTGAAAGGGCAATCTCTTACCGACGAAGAATACGAATTAATCCGCAGTTTCGGCGGGCAACTGGAGCACTTCTGGCTGGAAGCCCTGCGGGACCAGGAAGGCCCACGTAACCAATTGCTGCTCAACAACCGGGCTCCGGTGGCGGCGGATGTGGCCACCGCTCCTCCCGACACAGTTTTGGAGGAAGCTACCGGTTATGTCAACTATATATATGCCGTGGTGCCCGTGGAAGGAAAACTGCGCATAGCCAAAGGCGGGGTCTACTCCTATTATGAGTTTCCCTGGCCGGCGGAAGACCGCTTGACCGATGAGAAATGGTGGGAAATGCTGGAAAACCGGCAGATTCCTGAATGGCCGGCCTGGACTGAGTCCTTTTTCGTTCCTGCCGGTGAATGCCGGGTGATCATGCCGTGGGACCTGCAGGAAGAACAATAAGTAAAAAGGGGTTCACCCTGCTGGCGACAGTAACGCTGGTGCTGGTATTGCTGTCAGCTATTTATCTAAACGCTCCTTCTCCTGCCAAACAGCTGACCGCTGACACCGATGGCGACGGGCGGATGGAAACCTTCCAGCTGGCTGGGGGTCGGGTGACCGTAAAATCTGGAAATACCTTGCTGTGGGAGTCGGATCCTGCCTGGACGGTAACCGATCTGGCTGTAGCCGATGCCGATAATGACGGGCAAGAGGAAATGCTCCTGGTACTCTGGAAAGAAGGCAGCTTCGGTACCTCCAGACCTTTTTGGATGAAGGAAGAAGACAGGGAATACAGCAATCACCTCTTTATGTACCGGCTTACCGCCGGCCGCATGAAACCGGTATGGTGTTCCTCGGCTATTCAATATCCCATACTGCACCTGCAGGTAACCGATCACGACAGGGACGGGCACCAGGAACTGCTGGTTACCGAAGGACCTGCTGCCGGACCTTTATTCTCCATCCGGCAGCTTTTTTTCAAGCAGCAGACCACCTGGCAGTGGCAGGATTGGGGTTTTGCTTTGGAGAATCAGTGAATAAGAAGTAGTTGTCTGCGTTGTAGTAATAAAGGGAGGAAATTGAAAGTGGGACTGCCTGTTAATTTCATGATGCTGGTATTTCTGACGGTGGGTTTACTGTTCCTGGTGGCCTGGCTGCTGCAGTGGCTGTGGAATATTACCATGCCCCAGGTGTTCGGCTTAAAAGAGATTACTTACTGGCAGGCTTTCCGCCTGCTTATTATAGCGGCTATCTTATTTGGCGGGCCCAACATAACGCTGGGATAACTATGTATCCCAGCGCCAGACTGTCGAAAAAGGCCATGTAAAGAGATCGCCACGTCGCTGCGCTCCTCGCGATGACATACCAAAAGGCCATCATATGTGTCATTGCGAGCCCCGGAGGGGCGTGGCAATCTCAAATGTTGAACCGTTAATAGACTTCTTTGATACTCTGACGCTGGGATAACTATGTATCCCAGCGCTAAAAGGTTGAAGGTATATTATATGGACCGGGCCACTTCGTTGGCACTGGTTACCGCTTCCCAGACCCGGCCCGGCTGTTGGCTGTCACCCACACAATAGATTTCCGGGGCCGCCTTTTGTTCCAGCAACTGGCGATAAAGGGAGTTGTCGCTCTGGCCGCCGGTGGCCAGGATTACGAAATCGCTCTCAATCACTATATCTTCGGTGTCCCCGGCCTTCAGCTTTTTGGCAAAGGGGTTGTGGACATTCTCCGGTATGAGGGTGCGCCAGGGGGTGTAGGGATCAGTACGCTGCCGGTGGGCTTTAAGATATATTTTATTGCCCTCGGCTTTTACAGCTTCCGTGCTGATATAGGCCTGCACCGGCCGGGGCAGAACATCCTGAGGGGAATCGGATGGAGCCCCATCCCCGCCAGCATCCAGAGCATCATGGCCCGGTTGGCATGCACTACTCCGGTCATCAGGTCGGCTTGCTTTTCCACAATGGTAACTTCCACCTCTCTTTGGCTGGCCAGGGTGTAGGCTACTTCGCAGCCCACCAATCCTCCGCCTATGACAGTAACTTTTTGTGCATTGGGCGGCAGCTCACCCCCTGCCCGCAGGAAATCTCTTACTTCTGCGTGAGGTATGGATTCCAGGCCCTCAATGGGAGGGATAGTGCCTTTCAGACCGCTGCAGCAGATGATGACATCGTATTTACCCGCCAATTCCTCCGGGCTGGCTTCATGATTGTACTCTATTTTCAAGCCCTGCTCCGCCAGCAGGTCCATTTGATACTGCAGGTTCTCCAGGTAACGTTTAACATCATGCTTGATAGGCATATTAATGGTCAGCCGCAGCTGCCCGCCCAGGGCTGCTTCCTTTTCGAACAAGTGAACTTCGTGTCCTCTTAAGAAGGCAGTCTTGGCTGCCTCACAGCCTGCAGGACCTCCGCCTATTACTGCCACTTTTTTGCCGCGCCGGGCAGGTTCCAGCTTTTTGGTATCCTCAAAGCCGGTATAAGGATTCACCGCACAGCAGGGATGACCGCCCATGATAAAGGACTGGATGCAGGCTTCCTGATCACCGATGCAGTGAGTGATTTCCCGGATCCTGCCTTCTCTTACCTTGTTTGGCCAGTGGGGGTCAGCCAGCAGGGGACGTCCCAGCATTACGAAGTCAGCCCAGTTCTCCTCCAAAACCCTGGCGGCTGCTTCGGGTTTGCTCATTTTCCCCACGGCGATGACCTGGGCGTTTATTCCCTTGCTTTGGAAGTACTTTTTCAGAGTACCGGCCATATCCCGTACATAGGGGATATCATCAAAATAAGCGGGAGGATGAGGATAAAACCAGTTGTCGTAGCAGCCTTTGTCCACGTCGAATCCCTCCACACCCGCCTTGGCCAGTTCACAGCAGAACTCCAGCCCTTCCTCCACAGTGCGTTCCCTACCCCGGAAATGCTTCTTAAAGATCTGATCTCCATAACTGGCCTGCAGAGCCTGGGTGAGATCCAGGCGATAGATAATAGGGAAATCTTTCCCGCACACGGCTTTTATTTCGTTCACCACATCCAGGGCAAACTGGAAGCGTTGCGGTAGCGCCCAAATTTGCGGCGGTTCCAGGGCAGGGAGGTAAGCTGGTCCATCATATAGCCTTCGTGACCGTGCAGGTGCACTCCGTCAAAGCCGCTCACCTTGGCATTGATGGCTGCCTGGCCGAAGGCTTTCACAATCTTTTTTATCTGGCGGTCAGAGAGGGGTACATGAGGTACCTGGGGAACATAGAAATTCCTGTTCCAGGAAGCAGATTTCAATATTTTGACCTTCAGCATAGCTTCAGGAGAGCCGACCCGTCCCAGTCCAGCGGTAAGTTGGATAAACAGGCGGCAGTCATAAGCATGAACTCCGGCTGCCAGGTCCCGGAAGCCGGCCAGACGAGTGCGCGAGGAACCATCAATGCGGGGAAAATAGGTGGTGTCATTATCTTCGCTTACTGTAGGATCAATACCAAAGGAAACCGGTATAAGCCCGGTGATCAGCAAACCGGTTCCTCCCCGGGCTCGTTCAATGAAGTACTCAATCATTTTCGGCAGGGGCCGGCCAATTGGGTCTGCCATATTGATATTGCCCATAGGAGCCATAATAATCCGGTTCTTGGTGGTGCAGGTTCCTATCTTTCCCGGCTGAAACAACACGTCATAGGCCATAATAACACTTCCTTCCCGCTGGAATTTTAAATGTTTATTCGGCAGCAGCCGGGAATATACCTTTTTACGCCTAATTCTCCGGGGATGGCGCCGGTTTCAATTTTGACCGCCACAGTGCTACAATGATTTACAAAACGCAGGTGGGGAGCTAACTGTATGGAACCTGTAGCTGTTTATGAGAAAGCTTTTACCGTGGGAATGCGGGATGTGGATTTTACCGGGAGACTGAAACTAAGCGCTTTGTTCAGCTTCTTCCAGGAAATAGCCAGTCTGCATTCTGCCAATTTGGGGACTGGCCTGGAGACCATCATGCAAAAGGCCGGAGTAACCTGGGCTTTGATCCGCATACGGGTTGAAATAACCAGGTATCCGGTGATGAATGAAGAGATAATCCTGGAAACCTGGCCCCAGCAGCCCAGAAGCCTGGAGTTCAGCCGGGATTTTCTGGTGAAAGACCGGGAGGGCAATATCTTAGTACGGGCCGTTTCCCTGTGGGCCATCATTGATGTACATACCCGGAAATTAAAGAGGAGCAAGCTCATCGCGGTAGATTACCCGCCTTTGAGAGAAGAGAGAGCCCTGGACTGCAAATTAAGCAAGCTGAAGCCCTTTGGGCAGTTGGAGATGGTCTACAAGCGTACTATCGCTTACAGCGATGTGGATGTCAATGGACATCTCAATAACACCAGATACGTGGATTTTATAATGGACTGTTTCAGTCTGGAAACCCACAAAGCCTACATGGTCAAAGCCATTGAATTTAATTATGCCCATGAGGCCTTGCCGGGGGACACCGTGGTTTTGTACAAGGATGTGTCTGCTGCGGCTGATGGTCTGGTTTACATTGCAGGGGTAAATGAACGGGATCAGCGTACGGCTTTCCAATGCCGTCTGGAAATCTCCCGGCGAACCGGGCTATAAGCAAAAAAGCCGCAGGTCGGGGCCTGCGGCTTTTGACAAGCCGGTTATGTTTTAACTAATCCTTCTGCAATGCCTCGGCTAGTGCCTGGACATAACGGTAGAAGGCCTGGGTTTTCTCTCCTCCGCTGAAAAAGGCATTCCGCTGAGCTGTGGAGATTTCCAGCTGGACCCCTTTTTTGACCGCATTTTTGTTGCAAATATTGTATTTGCTGTCACCGTTCAGGTTGTCCGGTGCCGTACCAACTTTGAACCCGGCTTTCTTCAGACTTGCTTTAACTTTAGCCGCCAGCTGCTTGTCCCTGCCTCCCACATATGTAATCATGCTGGAGCGCTTGCAGCCATGTATGGACAGAGTCTTTTTCGACTTGGCCACTAAAGCTTTGGCAATGGGTTCATCAAAACGGGAGGAAGTTATGTGCAGTACCCTGTTGTTGCTTTTCTTGATACCTTCGAAGGAATACCAGTCTGAACCGGTTCTTTTTGCTACTTCCTTGGCTATCTCGCTGGTACCTATTTCGATTAGACCGCCATGAATGGCAATAACTGCTGTAGATGAGGGGCCGTCGTAAAAACTGATGCGATAGTCAACATTCTGGGTCTGACGGGCTTTTAACTGTTTAAAGTTCTTGTACACATCAGCTTGTGCCGTTGCGGGCCAGATTAAGATAGTTATCATGAAAACTGCAAGTAAAAGCGAAATTTTCTTCAATCTCTCCCCTTCTTTCTCTGGTTTTTGGTTCGCAACAGAGCAATCATCTTACCGGCTTGTTTCCTTTTTACCGGAAACAGCCGGAGAGTGTCAAAGTTAGGTTCTGTCAGGGGAGAAAAGATGTGGCCATGAGGCCAATTTGAGGAGAAGCAGCGGCAATAATCTCTTTGGGCCTTAGAGCCGGTATGACGGGAAATGAATCAGGGAGGCTGGATGCCTCCCTGTTGGCAGGTTTTTCTGTCTAAATCCAACCCAATACTCCGCCAAAAATAATCAGACATGCCAGGTCAAAGCCAAGGATGGCAGCAACTGTAAGGGCCTGCTTTTTCGTACTTTCCATATCATGCACCCAGAAGCTGACAGCAAAGAAGGGCAGGTAACCGATCAGGAAGACCAACCAGGGGCACCGGGCACTCCACCAGGAGTATTCCCAGGTAAGGGCTCCGGCTGCATTCAGTATTATTTCGATAATTACAGCCAGAATGCTGTATCCGATGGCGAAGACTACCCGGTTGTTAATTCCCAGGATTTTCATGTGCTTATCCTCTGGCAAACTATGGGCGGCGGCGATACCCATTATGGCAAACATCATGGTGATCTCGATATTAAGTCCCACCAGGATTAAAAAGGCTGTGTTTCCCCCAGGTGCTCCCCATACCGGGGCATAGTTGGTGAAATGAAAAACCAAGGCGTTCCAGATCTCATTGAACCAATCCATTCCCCACAGAGCCAGACCGGCAAAAACGATGCTCCAGTTTTTCCTGCCGATTTCCACATTGTAAATATAGATTACAATTAACAGGAGCGGGATCACGTACCACTGGAACTGGGAGGGATCCCTCAGGATGGATAAGGCCTGGGCAGCTGACTCGGTCATGACACATACCCCCTTGAAAGAATTTGGTATTTAATAATATTGCAGCGCTAATGATAAAATACGTCAAGCTTAAGGGGGAATATCGGGGAAAATGGGGAAATTCACCCTTGTGTTATAATGGCGAAGGATATTACAGTCGGGAGGCATTATCAGCATGACTATGAATCGCTTGGAACAGCAAATGGCTTTTATACTGGAAGTGGACCAGCTCAAAAATGTGGAGCGGCAGACCCTTATTGTGGACGGAACCCGCCGCGAGAACAGCGCTGAGCACTCCTGGCATATTGCCCTGATGGCCCTGCTGCTGGCTGAACATGCAGACCACCCTGATCAGCTGAATTTGCTTAAAGTGGTGAAAATGCTGCTGGTGCATGACATTATCGAAATAGACGCTGGCGATGTATTCGCCTATGCTCAGGACGATGAGAGAGAAGAGAGGGAAGAAAAAGCTGCCCGGCGGCTTTTTGGACTCCTGCCCCGGGATCAGGCGGAGGAACTGCACAAGTTATGGAGAGAATTTGAAGAGCGCAGCACTCCTGAAGCCCGCTATGCCGCCTCATTGGATCGCCTGCTGCCCCTGGTGCAGAACTATCTTACCGGCGGCTATACCTGGGTTAAATACCATATTCCCGAAGAAAAAGTGCGGAAAAGGAACCAGGTAATCAGAGAAAGTTCCCAGGCACTCTGGCAATATGCCCAAAGTATCATCGATCAAGCAAGAAAAAAGGGCTATCTTGAAAGATAGCCCGAGAGTGTCAAAAAATTAGCTAAAAGAGATCGCCACGTCGCTACGCTCCTCGCGATGACATACCAAAAGGCCGTCTTATGTGTCATTGCGAGCCCCGGAGGGGCGTGGCAATCTCAAACGTCTAACCGCTAAAAGACTTCTTTGACAGTCTGGGGCTATTTTGAAAGATAGCCCTTCAGACAGGCATTAAGGTATTGTAACTTCCAGATGAAAAGGGGACGATGACCGCATTATCTGCAGGCATCGTCCCCGAGAAGTTTTCTGCCTATTGCACTTTCAGACTTCTTACAATGGTATATGCCGCTTCTCCCCGGGTAACCTTTTCATCAGCCTTGAATTCCTTATCCACATGCAGCAGGTTCATTCCGTGGGCCAGGGCAATGTAGCCCAGCTTGGATTCATCGATGGACTGATCTTCAGGAAAAGGATTCTTATACAGCCCGCCATAACGGGCAGCTTTATCCAGCCCCATGCTGCGTATCACTGTTTCCGTCATCAATTGGCGGGTGAGAGGAGCTTGGGGATCAACTTTTTCCTTCAGCCAGCCCCGGAACAGGCAATCGCTGATCAGCTTGTTGTCCTCTTGACCGCTGATGTTCCACACTCCGTCAACGGCTCCCGCCAAAGCCCGCAGGAAAACAATATTGGTGATAATTTCATCCGGTTTGAACTGGCTGCCATATTCATTCATAAGGCCGGCCTGGCCCATAGCCTGGATTTCTTTTTCCGCAAAATGCCCGCTCACATCGGTGAATATACGGGGCATGGGCTTTTTATCCAGAGGTTCACCGGCAGCATTAAGGGCTTCACCGCTGATGGCATCTATCATGGCAAAGCCGGATTGCTGATCCTTGACAATCGGTTTGTAGACCAGCTTGAACTCGCTGGCTGTTCCCGAGGTAGTGATAGGTGAGTAGCACAGGGTGATGGGGGCCAAAGCCAGGAACTTTTCGTTGGCCTGGACCGGTCCCATAGCTTTATTTATCGGAGGAAAACTCTGTTCCGTCCAGTTCAGTTCATAGCTCATAATCTTTCCCGTTACACCGGAAACGGTCACCCGCATACCGTCATTGGGGAAGGGGACCCCATTTACCTGGCGGGTAAACTGTATCGTCCATTGAGGGGGCAGCTTATCTTCCGCCACAGGGCTGACATTCCAAGCTTCAGAAAGGTTCAGCTTTACTTCCTGGGATAATTGGGGCTCAATTTTCTTGATAAATTCCTGGGCAATGGCTGTCGCCTGCTCCTTGGTCAGGCTGCCTTTAGCGGCATTATCGTTACTGGAATACTGGCTGAAGGAGTAGATCCTGCCGCTGGTGGCGTCCACCCGGGCCCATAGATCATAATAGTCACCTTCGGGGGCAGCTTGAATACTCCAATTTAGGCTCCAGGTGCGCAGGTCCTTGTTCTGCCAATCCCGGTTCAGGGAGGCATGGATCAACTTCGCTGCGGCGGGAATGTCCACATACTGTTTTACCCTGGCAGCAGCTTCCTTCTTGGTGATAATGTTTGCATGTTTCTCTAATTCCGCTATTTCCTGAGGGGTCAGCGGCGGGGCGGCGCTTTGTTCAGCCATGCCCATGCCCCCGATGGACATTTCTTTCAAAGCCAGATCACTGGCATACATTTCACTCTGGCCGTCCTTCAGCACCAAAGGCTTGCCGGTGAGAGCATCGATGGAGCCGTGGGAAGGATGGTCAATGCGATAGATCAGACGAACCTGTTTTTCCTGGGGAGAAGAAGGTCTCAGCCAGGCATAGGGAAGGAAATACTGCATTTTCAGCATATTCTCCGCCTCAAAAACCCGCCGGGCTTCGCTGGCGGAGACAACCCTGGCAGGATCAGGCAGGGGCAGATCGGTCCAGGTGAGGTAGTAGGAAATAAGGTCACGGGTACGGGCATCTATTTCCATGTTGACCGTATCTCCCAGAACCGGCAGCCCGTTTTCCGTACGCTGGTATTGAACCTGGATAGTACTGTAATTACTGCTGTTCAGGGGCAGGACAGCAGGACTGCTTATCATTCGAAAGTGGGATGATTTTTCCGGAAGTATGGTCTTAAGCCAGCGGTTGGCGATAGCCTGAGCTTCCGCTACCGACAGGGATGCTGCTCCAGGCGGGTCAGCAGTTTTTTTCCAGCTGTACATATGTATTACATCACCGGTTTGAGCGTTGATCTGCACGTTGATGCCGCCCTCACCCGACTCACCTGCTGACCATTGCAGGTTCCAGGTTGATGTCTGGAGTGAAGTGCTGAACTCCGACACAAATTCAGGGTACTGCGCGGTAGCCGGGAATAAGCCTTTGGCGATCTGGATGGCTTCCTCCAGAGTGATGTTGGTGTCTTGAGCCATAACCGGCATAGGATTAAAACTTACCAGAAAGGCTAAGGCTACCATAATTGCCAGCAGTTTTTTAAATCTCATAATCCTCTTATTCTCCTTTCCCTATATGCGCAGGTGAAACGAATTCATTTCTACTATCTATACGCAGCTTTTTCCCAAAGCTGACAAGGTGGAGAGCCTTTCTTTCAAGTCATCACCAGCACCAAGTCCTTGGCGATCAGAGGAAGCTTATCGTATGTGTCATCGCGAGGAGCGCAGCGACGTGGCGATCGTTTGACTCAAACCGTAAGAAGACATAGAGATTGCCACGCCCCTCACGGGGCTTGCAATTATCACCTGTGACACAGGCCATGATAAATGAAAAGTCACCTTTTGTGTCATTGCTGTGAAAATAGCTCCCAATTGTGTCATTGCTGTGAAAATGGCTTCCTTTTATGTCATCACGAGGAGCGAAGCGACGTGGTGATCTCAACCGGTTGGCCCGGCTGATTTGAATGAGATTGCCACGCCCCTGCCGGGGCTCGCAATGACAATTAAGAATTCCTTTCATAGCGATGACAGGCTTAAGTTTTCGTTTATCGTGGCCTGTTATTCAGGTGACAATTGCGAGCGCAGCGAAGCAATCTCAAACAGGATAGCAGGTCTGTTGGATGAGATCGCCACGTCGCTGCGCTCCTGGCGATGACACAGCGCAGTCATTTTCACAGCAACGACACCAAAGGCGACTTTTCATTCACCCTGATCCGTTCAACTGGTGACAATTACAAGGGCAGCGAGCTTCTAAGTATTCCCTTATCGAGCATATATTTTTCTCAGCTTGAATGAGGTGGAGCAAAACATGCTGCTGGATCTGCATCGTTATCGATGGTTCCTGGTAATTATTATAATGCTGACCGCCCTGGCCATCACCCTGGGGATACGCCATGACAGGCCAGCCGAACCTCCAGCAGATAAAGCCATGGAGGAACTCTCATTTTACGGGGAATTGGTTCCCTGGGAGGAAGCTGACAAGCTCTTTCCCAAGTATGCCCGGGTCCGGGTCATCGATGTGGACACCCGCCTGGCTTTTTGGGTTCAGCGCCGGGCCGGCAGTGACCATGCTGATGTCCAGCCTTTAACCAAAGAGGATACCGAGATAATGAAGACCATATACCAGGGGAAATGGAGCTGGCAGAGGAAAGCCATCCTAGTGGAACTGGAAAACGGCCGGCGCCTGGCGGCATCTATGCACGGCATGCCTCACGGAGCCGGAGCCATACAGGGGAATAACTTTAAAGGGCATTTCTGCATTCATTTTTCCGGCAGCACTACCCACGGCAGCAAAAAGCCCAACACTGCCCACCAGATAATGGTGTGGAAAGCGGCTGACCAATTTGACCGGCAGCTGGCAAAAGTCTCTGCTCCCGAAGCTATTGACATATTTTTTACTGCCGTAGATCAGGGTGCCACCGCTCTGGCCTCCCGTCTGCTGGATGATTCACCCGAATCCCACCTGCTCCTGGCCCGCTCCTGCCAGGTGCAAACCGCCCGCATAGATTCCATCACAGAACAGGAAGACCACAGCTACGAGGTCAAACTGACCCTTATTTTCAGCGGGGAACAAAAAGAGCACAAGAAAACCCTTAATTTACGTTTTCAAAAACCTGCTGCACCCTGGGTCATCCAAACCGATTCCATCAAAGGCTGCTTTGACAAGCCAAGTTGACATAAACAGAACAGTGCTTTCTTATATGTCATCGCGAGGAGCGGAGCGACGTGGCGATCTGTTAACTCAAACCGTTAGTTGACATAGAGATTGCCACGCGCTGCGCGCTCGCAATTGTCACTAGTAGAACTAGCCACGATGAATGAAAACACCATATAAGAGGTAAGGGGCGACGACTCTGTCGCCCCGCTCTGGAATACGGGGAAACAGGGTCGTTTGCCCCTACACAGATACGGCATTTCTGCGTCGTAGGGGGCGATGCCCACATCGCCCCGAGAGGCTTTCTAAACTGATACTTGATCTGGTTCTGATTTCCTGCCCCGGGCCAGGGAAGCCAGGATGCCCAGCAATGACAGTGCGGTGAAGATTATGAAGGAAATGCGGGCTGCCTGTATGAATGACTGGCTGTAGGCCGGGGACAGTTCCACATTGCCTATAGAGGAAGTCATAATCAGGGTAACCAAAGCCATACTCATCACCTGACCGGTTAAACGTGCTGTGCCCAGCATTGAAGAAGCTACGCCTAAAAACTGCTTGTGCACCGAACTGAGTACCGCATTGTTATTGGGAGAAGCAAACAGGGATGCACCCAGACCTACCAGGATCAGTGTAGTTATGACTAATGCTACCGGCATTCGGGGATTAATGAAAATCAGTATGAAAAGCCCCAAAGTGCTGATTCCCATACCGGTGGAGGCCACAATACGCGGCTCTATTTTGTCAGATAAACGGCCGGCATAAGGAGAGACCAGGGCCATAACAATGGGCTGGGACAATAGAATGAAACCTGCCACCTGGGAATTATAGCCCAGAGAAACCTGTAAAAACAGGGACAGCAAATAGCCCACGGCTGAGATAGCGCAATAATTGATGAGTGCCGCCAGGTTGGAAAGAGCAAATACGGTGTTGTGGGCAAGAAGCCGCAATTCCAGAATGGGGTAAGGGATTCTCAACTCGTGCCGGGCAAAGAAGATCAGGATAATGATTCCCAGTGCCAATATGTACCAGGCCCAATGAGAAGTGGTCAAAGCGGTTATGCCGTAAATAAAGACCACCAGACCTGCTGTATAGAGCGCCGCTCCCCGCAGGTCATATTCTTCCCCGGCTGCGCCGTACCATTCACCCTTAAGTTTGACCAGTGTCAGACCTAAGATAGCAAACCCGAGAAACGCGCTGAGATAAAAGATATACTGCCAGCCTAGATTGTGGGTCAAGGCGCCACCCAAAACCGGCCCCAGAGTTCCCCCGAGATAAACGGCTGTCCCATTGATACCTAAGACCCGACCTCTTTCCTGGGGAGGGAAGACGGAAGTGAGCATAGCCATACTGGTGCCAAACAGCATGGCACTGCCAATACCCTGAAAAACCCGGCCTATAAGCAGCATTTCCATTGACCAGGCTAATCCGCACAGCAAAGAAGATATAGAAAAGGCCGTAATACCCACAATGAAAATCTTTTTGCGCCCTTTAATATCGGCCAGTCTGCCAAAAGGAACCAGAAAAGCTACCGAAGCCAAAAAGTAAATGGTTACCACCCAGTTCAGCATCAGGGTTCCACTGCCGAATTCCAGACCAATAGCTGGAATTGCCAGATTGATTGAGCTTCCCATAAAAGGTCCCATGAATGCAGTTGTACAAGCTACCAGCAGAGTATACCGTTTAAGGGATTGTTCTCCTCGGCCTTCTATCATTAATTTGCCTCCATTATGCAAATACAGAATGTATATAACCACATTATGACCACGTTATGCCCTTGTCAATAAACAAAATGAGTTACTTGCCGATGCCCGCTGTACTTGCAGGGTGCCATGACCCAACTGTCAGCCAGTGGCAGGGGCGCCTACCTTTAGAATCATGACATGCCAAAATAAAAGGGCGATGAACACATCGCCCTGCTAGTATTTGCCTTCTAGGCTGACACCTGATCCCGGTCGGAACTGCTGCCCCGGGCCAGGGAAGCCATAACGCCCAGCACTGACAATACTGTAAAGATTATATAAGAAACACTGGCGGCCTTTATAAAAAGATGGCTGTAAGCCGGGGACAGTTCCACATTGCCAGTAAAGTGGGCAAGAATTAACGTAACCAGAGCCATACTGGCCACCTGCCCGGTTAACCGCATGGTGCCTAAAGTAGAGGAGGCCACACCCAAAAACTGCTTGGGCACCGAACCGAGTATGGCATTGTTATTGGGAGATGCGAACAGAGCCGTGCCCAGTCCCAGCAGAGCCAGGGTGAACATGACCACTGCCAGGGGCATCTGTTCATTGATAAAGATCAGGATAAACAGGCCTATGGTTGATATGCCCATGCCAGCGGAAGCTACTATGCGGGGGTCAATCCGGTCTGACAGCCTCCCGGCAGCCGGAGACACAATCGCCATAATGATAGGCTGAACCAGCAAAATGAAACCGGCTACCTGGGAATTGTAGCCCAAGGACACCTGTAAAAAGAGAGACAGCAGGAAACCCACGGCAAAAGTAGCGCAGTAATTTATCAAAGCTGCCAGGTTGGAAAAGGCAAAAGTGGGGTTATGGCTGAAAAGCCGCAGCTGTAAAATGGGATAGGGTATGCGCAGCTGGCGGCGGGCAAAAACCACCAGGGTTATAACGCCCAGTGCCAGCACATACCAGGCCCAATGAGAGGTGGCTACCGTGGAAATGCCATAGGTGAAAGCCACCAGCCCCACCGTGTACAGCACCGCTCCGGGCAGGTCAAAGCTTTCCCCAGCGGCACCGGTCCATTCTCCCTGGAGTTTTGCCAGGGTAAGGCCCAGCACGATGAAGCCGATCAAAGCACTGAAAAAGAAAATGGAATGCCAGCCCAGGTTATGGTTTAAGGCTCCGCCCAGAACCGGCCTCAGGGTCAAGCCGGCGTAGACCACCGCGGCGTTGATACCAAGAACTCTGCCCCGTTCCTGAGGAGGGAATACCGACGTAAGCATAGCCATACCGGTTCCAAAGACCATGGCACTGCCAATACCCTGTAAAACCCGGCCTATGATCAGCACTTCTATGGACCAGGCCAGCCCGCATAAAACCGAAGCCACCGAAAAAGTAGTTACTCCGGCCAGAAAAACCCTTTTGCGGCCGCGAATATCGGCCAGCCGTCCTAAAGGCACCAAAAAAGCTACTGAAGCCAACAGGTAGCTGGTTACTACCCAGCTGAGCATCAGGGTTCCGCTGTTAAACTGCTGTCCGATAGACGGGATGGCCAGGTTGATGGCGCTGCCCATGAAAGGAGCCAGAAAGGCGGCCATAGTTGCGGCCAGCAGGGTATAGCGCTTGAGAGATTGGTCGTCCGGTTCTTGCTTCATTATTACCTCCGTTATGCCAACACTGGTATGTATGTAACTATAACCACATTATGCCCACAAATTCCCCCTGTCAATGAGCAAAATTGATTAGCCCCTGCCAGCCGAGCAGCCATAGGCAAATCATCTGCTATCTATAGTTCAGCTTTTTAATCTCCGGTGAGTGGATAGATAATCTCCAGATGCGTTTTACAAAGGGAGTAGGCGGCCGGTTAAGCTGCTGTTTCATTCTGCTAAAAATCTCCGCATTGTTCTCAGAGATAATAGGCTGACCATGACCGCGCAAGATCACCCGGACGGGCAGTGAGCCCAGGCGGTCAAAGGATTCAGCCATTTTCTTTGGAAACACAATGGGCAGGGGAAGGTGCGGCTGGCCCTTTACGTCGCAGATCAAATCAGCAATGTAGAGTACCTGCTCCTTTTCATGGTAAAAAGCCAGGTCATGAGCAATATGTCCCGGTACATGCATTACTTTCCATTCCGGGAAAAAAGGCAGTGTCTGACCATCTTCCAAAGGATAATCAGGATTAATTGTACGGCTGTAATGGATTTGCTCCAGCCGGCGGCGATTGCGAAAGGCCACACTGGTAGCCAGGTAGCAGTCCAGCTGGTGCTGCAGCAACCCGCCCAGCCCCCTGTACCATCGATCCACATCCTTATGAGCGGCAATAGGAATTCCGAATTTCTTGCGCAAGCACACGGCTCCTCCGGCATGGTCCGGGTGAATATGAGTTACCGCAGTCAGCTTGATGTCAGCCGGCGACCGTTTTAAGCTTTCCCGGCAGTAGCGTTTTATTCTTTTAACATCGTTGATGCAGCCGCTGTCAAACAGCAGCAGACGACCTTCCTGTTCAATCAAAGTGATATTCTGTATATAACCTTCCAGTTGGTGAATCCGCAGTGAGTTTAAATCCAAAACGCGCGACCGTGCCATTTGTGATACCTCAAATAGTAAAACTATTCAGTTAATATTTCGCAAGCCATCACCTTATTCCTTCTTATGATCAGATCTTAATAACTCCTTAATTCTAAATCTTACCCGGGGGTGAATATGGATAAGTAAAAGGCGGGAGGAGAAGGGAAAAAATGCTTAAAGCTGGTGAAGTAACCAGAAAAGCCGTTGGCCGGACCGGGGCCATCATAGCCATAGCCAGCATGGCCGTATTGCTGACGGCTTTGTTACCGGTACAAAGTCCCCAGCCTGTGGTTGACCTGCAGGTTGCCAACACCCACCTGTCGCCGGAAGATCTGGTGATGGTTAACCTGAAAGAATACATCCCCAGCCTGCACATAGATATGCGCTACGCCGGTGAAAACAATATCCTTGGCCGGCCCATATACAGTTCACCTCATGCCTATTTACGGTTGGGAACTGCCAAAAAACTGAAGAAAGCCCAGGAAGAGTTCCTGCGCTGCGGCTATAGCCTGAAGATCTGGGATGCTTACCGGCCTCCCCAGGCCCAGTTCGAACTCTGGGAAAAGTTCCCCGACTCCCGGTTCCTGGTAAACCCCAACCTCCGTCCCTCCCAGCATTCCCATGGCATTGCCGTAGATGTGACCCTGGTGGATAAAGATGGAAAGGAACTGGATATGCCCAGCGACTTTGACGATTTCACCGCCAAAGCCGACCGGGACTACAGCGATGTCTGCGAGGAACAGGCCAACAATGCCCTGCTTTTGGAAATGATAATGAAAGAAAACGGTTTTGACAGCATTTTCTACGAATGGTGGCACTTCATCGACCATGACCGGGCTTACTACGATGTAGTCCAGCCGGATATGCTGCCGGAAGAACCGCAGCCTTCCAAGTCTAAGGATAAAGACAAAGATAATTCTATCTGCGATATCTAACCCCGGGAAGACAGTTTATGGTTAACCTGTCTTCCCCTTGAGGTTACTGTAATTGCGGTGCATTTTCCTGCAGCATTTGCTGGGCTTGGGTAAAATGCATCTGTTGTACAGCACTGACATAGGGCAAGTGCTGCTGGGCAGCCTGTAATTGCTTCATAGCCTTTTGATACTCCATTTCCGCATGCTGTATCTCATAGGCTATTTGGCTGGCTTTGGCTTTCTCCAGGGCAACATAAGCCTTCTGAGCCGCTCTTATGGCATCCCGGATAGATTGATCGGCCGCTTCCATTTGCGACGAATATTTTTCATGCAATGGCAATCCAATCACCTCCAGGTATATCTTGCCTGATTCCAGCGCATTTTATCACATGCCTCTCAGAACGGAGGCTAATAACCGGATATTCAGCACCGTATATGCCCACATATCCCGGCAGGACTGCCAGATCTGGTTATGATTGATTGGCGCGAATCTGCTAAATAGTGAAGCTTGGTTTAAGACGGGATCTGGCGCTTGGCTTTCCCCTGGCTTGACCTCTGCCAGGCAGAGATATCTTGCCTCCGGCAGAGCAGCAAGGCTGTACTCGCACTGCTGGTACCAGCAGCCCTGCCAGCGCTGGCCGGATTGGCGGGGAAAAATGGAACTCTCTATAACCACAATTTTATGCGGATATACCTCCTCAACCCAGGCCAGGTGACCATATCCGTCTGTAATTCCGCCTTTAAGCTGCCGGCTGGGGGGAAGTATCATGATGCTGTCCGGCTGCGGGGTGTCTTTTACCGCCAGTCTGGCTATCCGCCCCCTCTGCTGCAGGATGATACCATCCAGTGATGTCCACTGGTGGGCATGACCCGCAATTGGCAGTATGAAGCCCCACCTTTGCCAGGCCATCTCCCATGCCAGCCAGACACAGTTGCCTCCTCCTACAATGCGCAGGGGATAAGGAGGCTGCCGGAAATCATCCTCACCAGCAGCCGACCCGCTTAAATCCCAGGTGCGCAAGAGAGCCAATAAGGCAATCATGACAATCCAACCCGCGTTAGGCCGAACCGTAAGCCCCTCCTTTCTCGGGCATAGTTTGCCTGAATCCAGGGGAGGTATGCTGCCTGGAACATGGTATTTGGAGGCAGAACTGGGAACAGGACCCCGGGCAGGTCCTGATTTGCATTTGCTTACCATTAGGGAGCCGCATGGCTCTTTTAAAGCAACTATAAGGCAGGCAATAAAGAAATTCGTCAGTGGCATAGCCACTGTTTGGTAAGTAAAACTGGGGTTGAGCCGGTTCCTTTTGGAGAAAACTGGCATAAGTTATCCTAGAGGAGGTGAAGCTGTGGTTCAATACCAGATCGAATGGGTAGGTACCCCTAATTACACCCCCGGCCGGGGAGGCAGAAAACCTCTGGCTATCGTTAACCATATAACTGCCGGGAATTACCCGGGAGCCCTGACCTGGATGCAGAATCCGGCTGCCAAGGCCAGTGCCCATTACCTGATCCTGCGAAACGGGCGCATCCTGCAGCTGGTAAAAGATGAGGATACCGCCTGGGCTAATGGCATAGTCAACCGTCCCAACTGGCCTCTCTATGATGGGACTAACCCCAACCGCTACACCTTGTCTATAGAACATGAGAGCCTGTCCGGAGGGGATTTGACTGAGGCCCAGTATCAGGCCAGTCTGTGGCTGCATAAGCAGTTGATAGAGCGCTGGAATATTCCGATTACCCGGGATAACATTATTGGCCACAACAGAATCGACAGCGTAAACCGGCCTAATGATCCTGGTCCCTATTTTCCCTGGGATCGTCTCTTTGCAGACCTGCAGAAATGGCGAGGAGGTGAGCAAGTGGCTGAACCCTGGAAAGAAAAGCTTGTGGAACAAGCCCGGCAGGAAGGATTAATATCCGAATATCACAATCCTGATGATCCGGCTCCCAAATGGTTCGTACTGGCAGTAGCCTTAAACCTGCTGAAAAAAATCAAATCCTAAAAAAGAGCAATCAGGAAACTTCACGTTTCCTGATTTACATATTAGCCGATTCTATTTCCCGGCCAATTCCTGGTAGAGGAAGTGATACTGTTCCCATTCCGCAGATGCCGGGTAGTGTTCCTTGACCAGGCGGGCTGCGGCAGAACCCATTTCCCGGCGCAGCTGCTTATCCTCAGCTAAACGCAGCATGGCCAGAGACAATTCCTGGGGATCATGAACATAAAAGCCTTCCCGGCCGTTGGTCATTATACCCAGATTGCCGGTAACCGCTGTCATAATAGCCGGCAAACCCAGGCTCATTGCCTCCAGTGCGGCCTGAGGCTGCCCTTCTGACTGTGATGTGTTAAGCACTATATCGGCGGCAGCATACAGTCCGCCTATTTTCCGGTGCTCCACTTCTCCTAAATAGACAGATCGAGGAATATATTCGATTTGCCTCAGTATGGTGTGGGCATAGCGTTGGTCAATAATAGGGCCGACAATCACCAGCCGCAGTTTGGGAGCATAGACCGCCGCGGTCTCCATAGCCTCCAGAGCCCACTCAATCCGCTTAACCGGCCGGATACCGCTGGGCAAAACCGCAATTATATCATCTTCCTCCCACCCCATGGCCGACCTGCTCCAAGCCGGACCTTCAGGCAGAAGCACTCCCTGGGGGATCACCCGCAGCTTGGCAGTGATATCCGGGATGGCACCAGCCAGTAAGGAAAGGAAAGCGGGACTGAAAACTACTACCCGATCAGCCTGCTGGAAGGCCTTTTCGATTTGGGACCGCTTTGGCCCGGATAAATCCACATTGATATCGGTCCCGGTGGAAGTAATAACCAGGGGCAAGCCCGCAGCCTTAGGCAAGCGCTGCAGCACCCCTTCCAGAGACGCACCATGCAGAACGTGCAATATGCCATAATGCCCCCGGGCTAGACGGGCCTCTGCCTCAGACCAGCCTTCCGCTTCATCCAAAGACAGCATATCTATTGCATAGCCCATCTGGGACAGCCCCATTTGCAGCCGCTGGCTGGTCACCGTGTTTCCCCTCAGCTGTTTCTTATAGGGAGTAACCAGCAGTACCGGTGGTTTTGTCATCACACACAAATCTCCGCAGTTTGATAAATACAAAAAGCCTCTCCGTAGGTCCCCCGGCCGCTGGTAACACCCCGGTAACGGTTCAGGCCCCGCACCGCATCCTCATAATCGTAAGCGGATACCTGGGAGAAGTGCTGCTGGAGGGCTTGTATTTTCAGTTCCATAACCCCAGTTATATCCTGGACATAATTAACCTGCTGGATAGGAGTCCACACTTCGTAACCCAGGATAGTACTTACCGTCCAGGGAGTAAGACCGCACTCTTTGAACCAGGGACCACCAGCCCGGCGGCAGGCATCAATACCTATGCGAAAGGCTGCAGCATGGTCGCGATGAGCTTCTTGCGAATGGGGCAAATATATGGTGGAAAACTGGCGGGCTCGTATCAGCCGCACCAGTTGATTAATCAACTCCGGCGTTTCTCGCAGAAAACCATCAGGCTGGCGCCAAAACAAAAACTCTTTTACTCCCAGAAGCCGGCCGGCCTTCCGGGCTTCGTCCTCCCGGATGCGGGCTAATTGATCGGGGTCTATTTCCAGACTTCCTGCCTCACCGGAAGTCAGGTAAAGGGTCACCACTTCGTGATCCTGTTGTGCCAGAAGAGCGATGCTTCCTCCGCAGCCGATAATGTCATCGTCCGGATGAGGAGCTATAACCAGTATTCTTGCCATAGAATCCTCCCCATTTAGAAAAAGGATAAAACCCCCAGTCCCAATCCACTGACCAGAAGGCCGGCTATGACAACCCCTCCGGCAATGCTCAGGAGTGAAGGCCAAAAGGACAGGCGCAGGACTGACGCTGCCAAAGCCCCGGTCCAGGCGCCCGTGCCCGGAAGGGGAATAGCCACAAAAATCAATAATCCCAGCCATCCCCATTTTTTCATGGATTCATAAAGCTTGTCCCCGCCGCGCTGGGCTTTATCATCCAGCCAGGCATGAATCGCCGGGATTTTCTTCATTTGCTCCATAACCCAGCCGATAGCCAGCAAAATGAAGGGGACAGGCACAACATTGCCTATATAAGACAAAATCAAAACAGTAGTAAGAGGAAGCCCCAAGGCCAAACCCAGGGGAATTGCTCCCCGCAGTTCCAGAACCGGTGTGGCAGCAGTCACCAGTACCATCCATTCTTGCTGACCCACCTATTCACATCCCTTCCCGCAACTAATACAAATACCCATTATCCTCTCCATTGTATATCAAGTCCTTGGGACCATAAAGCACAATTAGCATGCTCAAAATCAATCTTTACAGGGCAATCCGTACTTTATCCCGTTGGGACTGGTCTTTTGTATCGACCCAATAGAATTCTATATGGGTGGCACCCTGAGGCCGTTTGACATCGTCCAGCTCAAAAGAGCCCCAGTCAGGAGCAGTTGCTGCAGCAGTCACCTTGCCCTCAGAGACAGTTTGCCCTGCTCCATCGGTAAAACGGTAATGAATGGTGGGATTATCAACCCGGGCAATGCCTTCCACGTCAATCTCATTCTTATCCATTTCCATTTCTACAATCTTGATGTTGCTGCTGCCGTCCAGGAAAAGATCGGTGGGCTGATCGCCTATTACTTGAGGAATTCTTTCATTGTTTGCAGAGTTTATAAACACTACTTTTTTGTTATCCTCTAGCTCCCGGTCCAGGACGTAAACTGCATGAGGATAACTGATCACCTGAGTTGCCGGTCCATCTGGCTGGGTCATCTTTACATTAACTGTCAGCTGGTTGCCGGCATCCCTTACACCGGTAATTTTCACCTCATGACCGCCGGTGCGCTGTTCCCCTCCGCTAACCAGCAGATAGGTCTTACCGTCTTCTTCAACTACTCCCGCTACCAGATAGGATTTCATATTGCTCAGCCAATTGCGCACCTCAGCCGGATACTTAGTGGAATCAGTGGTTTGTTCCGGTTTCTTGGCCGGTTCCATTGGCTTGCTGCTGGTCTGGCAGCCTGCTGCCAGCAGCATAACACCAATTAGCAGTAAAGGTATGAACTTGTTGCGCATAAAGCATCCTCCCATTTGAAATTATCTCTTAATTAATGTGACCGCTAAGCAGGAAAAGGATGCGTTGCTGAGATTTAATCTTGTTAAAGACGTTATATTGTTAACCCCAGACTTTTAATTATGTGATACTTATTCAATCGAAAACTTGCAAAGCTGGGTTATAATGGGTGCAGATGTCAGACAGCACATTTGGGGGAAGGTATGGAAAGGTTATTTCCGCGCATATCATTGCTCAGCAATGGCAAATTCACTCTGCCATATTGCAACTGCCTGTGGATAGAGGATGATATCAACTGCCTGGTGGACTCCAGCCCGCCGGAAGAAGATTGGCAGTGGATTTCTGACCATCGCATAGACTTAATAGTAAACAGCCACGGACACAGCGACCATTGTTCCCGCAATTTTGCTTGCCCGGAAGCCCAAGTACTTATGCACCCTGCTGAGCATGAACGGGTCGTCAACGGTGAGATTTATTTGCGCGATTACGGTTTTGATCTCTTTCCTGATGACAGCGTACGTCCCCATTATCTGGCCGCAGTTAAGTATGCTCCCCGTCAGGCAAATGGTGAAATCCAGGATGGACAAACCATTTCCACCGGCCGGGTCTCCTTTAAGGTGCTCGGTTTACCAGGTCATAGTGCTGGTCACTGCGGGTTCCTGTTCCCCGAACAGGGATTTGTCTTTACCGCTGATATAAACCCGGATGCCAAACCCTTCTTTGCCATGCTGGACAGCGATGTGGACGATTTCATAAACAGTATTGAAAGGCTGCGCAATCTCAACCCTGAGTTCCTCATCACCGGGCATGGTCCAGCCCTTGTCAAAGGTAATATTTCCAAACGCCTGGCGGCTTATCGAGACATACTGTTTGAGCAGGAGGAAAAGATCCTGGCCCTGCTTAATACAGGCAAGCGTACCATTCGCGATCTGGCCAAGGAAGCAGTGTGCTATGACGGGCGCCTCCCCCAGCCCCAGGCGGTCTATTACATCCACGAGTGCATGATGGACTGGAAACACCTGCAGCGCCTGGAGCGGCTGGGAAAGGTAATCCAGGAAGGAGAACACTATTACCTGGCTCCCGGCCAGCGCAGTGTGTTGCAGACTTTGGGATAACCAGCAGTAACAAAGAACATCAAAGTAGAAATTGTGATCGCACTATTTTGTCTCAATAGCCTGCTAGCAAGTCTCTAGCGAGAAGAAATGTCGTCGACCATAAGTGAAGTAAAAAACCCCAGTCTGTGACGACAGGGTAAACCTGTTGGCAAGCCCCATGTATTGATGTTTTTATCCAAATAAATATAATTGAATGCAAACCTTTACTGATAAAAGAATGCCCAATATTCTTTTATCAGCACGGGTTATTGACCCGATTTAAGGGGATTGAAACGGGCTTCCTCTTCCAGAGGTCCGCGATCCCACTTAGTTATTGACCCGATTTAAGGGGATTGAAACTGGCGTAGCTTTTGCCCCGCACCGAGATTTGCACTGGTTATTGACCCGATTTAAGGGGATTGAAACAATGCTCAAAATCACGCAGACTTAAACCCCTCTCAGTTATTGACCCGATTTAAGGGGATTGAAACATATAATGGCCACCTGCATTACACATCACCACCCAGTTATTGACCCGATTTAAGGGGATTGAAACTCGAATATTTCGATCTTCACTCGAACCAGGCAACCCGTTATTGACCCGATTTAAGGGGATTGAAACAAAGCAGTCTCTCATGGTTTAATTCACGGTATTTCGTTATTGACCCGATTTAAGGGGATTGAAACTCGCTTCTGTCAGAATCGCCTCCGCGCCATCTCTGGTTATTGACCCGATTTAAGGGGATTGAAACCCGATGTTGGTAAGGAATTGGCCAAGCACTTCATTGTTATTGACCCGATTTAAGGGGATTGAAACTGTAGATGAAATTGGAGACGGGTATTTTGTTGTTAAGTTATTGACCCGATTTAAGGGGATTGAAACCTCAATCCGTGCCTTTAGTTCCTCACTGTTGCCGGGTTATTGACCCGATTTAAGGGGATTGAAACCCTACCCATATTCCCGCCAGCGACTCCTTGTGCTCTGTTATTGACCCGATTTAAGGGGATTGAAACAAGGGAGGCGTTGCAAATGCAGATAGTAGAGACCAAGTTATTGACCCGATTTAAGGGGATTGAAACTCTTCCTCCTTTTCACCTTTAATGGCCGGCGGGATTGTTATTGACCCGATTTAAGGGGATTGAAACATTGCTCCCGGGCAGATTCAATAGACTGCGTCCTTTGTTATTGACCCGATTTAAGGGGATTGAAACACTTCGCCCCGCTTGAATCGGTACCCGGCAACCGCGTTATTGACCCGATTTAAGGGGATTGAAACTTCTTTACCCACATAGATAACACCCGCTAACTATGCGTTATTGACCCGATTTAAGGGGATTGAAACCTTCTCCTTTTCTTCCTTAAGCCTGTCAGACACCCAGTTATTGACCCGATTTAAGGGGATTGAAACTTGCCTGCCGGAGGGCTTTTTCTTTGTCTGCGTCGGTTATTGACCCGATTTAAGGGGATTGAAACCAGCCTCCATAAACTCCCGATATTTCCCAGATTTGGGTTATTGACCCGATTTAAGGGGATTGAAACTCCTAACGAATTCGGGGCGCGGTATGATGATACTTCGTTATTGACCCGATTTAAGGGGATTGAAACAATTGCTCCTGTACGCTCTGGGCATAAAGGATATTCGTTATTGACCCGATTTAAGGGGATTGAAACCATGACAGTGTCAAAGCAATACGAGAATGAACATTTAGTTATTGACCCGATTTAAGGGGATTGAAACCCCAAATGAGCCGGGGAGCCGGACCGGCTCATTTGGTTATTGACCCGATTTAAGGGGATTGAAACCGGCAACCAAGCCGTTGAACTTGATTGCCCTTCTTTGTTATTGACCCGATTTAAGGGGATTGAAACCTGGAGGGCTTTTTCTTTTGTGCTTTCGTCTGCTTGGTTATTGACCCGATTTAAGGGGATTGAAACGGGGTCATGGATTTACAAAGACGCAAAGGCTTGAGGTTATTGACCCGATTTAAGGGGATTGAAACTCGAGAGTATGGCAGGGTTGCCACTCATAGTAAAAGTTATTGACCCGATTTAAGGGGATTGAAACAGGCGTGGTTTATATGAGCTCACAGAAAAATTTCCTGTTATTGACCCGATTTAAGGGGATTGAAACATCAATGGGATAGGCAAATAAGGATAAATGTTGGTGAGTTATTGACCCGATTTAAGGGGATTGAAACCCTTCCTATTATCGTGTCAACATTATGGAGTCTCAAGTTATTGACCCGATTTAAGGGGATTGAAACTTCAGGGTCTACCGCCACAGTACCAACAGCAGGTAGTTATTGACCCGATTTAAGGGGATTGAAACCAGTTCCAGAGCCTCAGTTACGTGGTGCATGGCATAGTTATTGACCCGATTTAAGGGGATTGAAACGCGATTTAAGCGCGTTTGAATTGGTCGCTGGTACTAGTTATTGACCCGATTTAAGGGGATTGAAACGTATAATTATCCTCCAGCCGCAAGGTCCTGGACCGGGTTATTGACCCGATTTAAGGGGATTGAAACCCGATAAACTCACAGCTTTCAGCTGTCTCATACATAGTTATTGACCCGATTTAAGGGGATTGAAACGTTCCTTGCTTGGAGAACGACTCGAAGTTCCAATAGTTATTGACCCGATTTAAGGGGATTGAAACCTGCCCAAGCTCCTACCTCGCAAAACCGGGTTCTGGGTTATTGACCCGATTTAAGGGGATTGAAACAATTTAATCTTCTCTCTTTCTTTCAAGTCCCACAAGTTATTGACCCGATTTAAGGGGATTGAAACCCAGGAACAACAGGACCCCATGATAACACAGACTCGTTATTGACCCGATTTAAGGGGATTGAAACGAATCAGTCTGTGATATTGTATAAACTGAATAGAAAGGTTATTGACCCGATTTAAGGGGATTGAAACTTTGCTGAACTTCCAGGAAAAGTATATACGGTGTTCGTTATTGACCCGATTTAAGGGGATTGAAACATCCGAAAAACACTGAACTCCTCGCGCAGAAGCAGGTTATTGACCCGATTTAAGGGGATTGAAAC
>LFRM01300828.1_pt1 | contig 76612 bp, 84 predicted proteins | sample 618341 | NCBI WGS metagenome assembly LFRM01 (sample SAMN03654438, study PRJNA283298) | anaerobic digester metagenome | isolation source: pool of bioreactors CSTR01a, CSTR02a, and CSTR03a thermophilic anaerobic... | place: Denmark: Kgs. Lyngby | collected 2014-05-21 | reverse complement strand
TGCAGGACTTTGGACATCAAAATTTCTGTAAAGGCAAAACCGCTGAAGGTAAGAACTATAAAAAGATATTGCCCGCCGTAAAGAATAGTTTCTGGGTCATCCGTGAAAGCGCTTACGAAAGGCTTTGAAGCGAATACGCCTATCAATACAAAAATAAAAGCGCTGATGAATGTCAAAAGCATGCCCGTTTGGGCGGCGTTGGAAGCGTCGCCATATTTCTTTTCGCCCAAGTTTTTTGCCACCACGGCATTGGCGCCCACGCCTATCCCCGTAGCGAAAGCGATAATTAATATTTGCAATGGAAAGGCAATGGCTATGGCGTCAAGCGCTTTTGTGTTATAATGCGACACAAAAATGGAATCTACAATATTATATAAAGCGTGCACAAGCATGGACAGCATGGCGGGCGCGGACATTCCGAAAAGCAGCTTTGGAATGGGCGTATATCTTAATTTGTCCGACCTTAACGCATTGCTTTTATCCATTTACCTAAATTCTCCTTGACTTTCAAAAACGATATTTTTATCATGTAATTAAGACTTATTGTATTATTAATGTGTTAAAATGTCAAAAGATATATATGGATAGCCAAAATGTTTGCTTCCCATAAATCATACTCGTTTTTAATTCAAATAAATGTTATATAGATTGTGGAGGTTTATATCATGGATTATAACTATTATAACTATAACGAAAACGGCGGGAATAAAAGCTTAAACAAGAAAACCATTCTATATATTTCAATTGCCGCGCTTGTTGTTTTGCTGGTAGCCAATATCATTATGTTTACGGTGATATCAAGCAGCTTAAAGAAGTTGGTCGTTCAGGAAAGCCAAAAAGCTTACGACAGATTAAACGAGCAAATGGACGATAAAGTGGACGAAGCGCTTGCCGACAGAATTACCACCACGATTTCGGACAGAGTGGCAGAAAATATAACCGAAGATGTGGTAAACAGCGCCACGCTTGCCATGCAAGGAATAGTGGAAAAGCAAGTAATAGAAAATTTCAAAAGGGAATACAATCTTCCCGATAATTACGCGGGAATCGGCGTTATCGCGGCCGCCGAAGTGGGCTCGGTATTGGAGCTTACCGCCAGCGCTTCGGGAAGCTCTTCGCAGTCTTCGGCGTTTATATTGAATAAAGACGGCTATGTGATAACCAACGCCCATTGCGTTACTTATGAATACAAAATATGGCAGACCCCGTTTTTGTATACTACCGAAACAAGAGTATATTCGGACATAAAAGCCAATTTCAAAGGCAGCGACACCAAGTATAGCATGTCGGTTATAGCTTACGATACCAATAAAGATTTAGCCATAATAAAATTTGACAATCCTCCTTCCAACCTTAAGCCGATAAGATTCGGCGACAGCGCTTTGGTAACCCTGGGAGAGGAAGTGGCCGCCATCGGCAACGCGCAGGGACTGGGCACATCTCTTACCACGGGCGTGGTCTCCAATCCCCCTCAGCCTTACAAAAATGTCAAAGTAATACAGACCGATACCACAATAAACCCGGGCAATTCGGGCGGGCCTTTGTTTAATATCTACGGGCAGGTTATAGGCGTGGTGTCTTTTAAGATAATAGAATCTCAATTGAATGAAGGCTTGGGCTTCGCGATAGCCGCCGAGTCGGTAATAAGCTATATAAATCAGGTTGAAAGTCAAAAAGGCATAAATATTGAGTATACGCTGGAAAGTTAAATAGTTATGGTTATAATATATGGATACTATGTATAAAAAGAAGGGGCTGCCGTTTGCAGCCCCTTTTGAACGAGGCGTTGTTTACCAACTCTTAAAAGGGAACTTACAGCAGCATATAAAGGGGAGCAAACAACAGACGGACTTTTGGGAACAGTAAGGCTTAAAGGGTTTGCATTTGATTTCGCATTCAAAGCAGTTTTTTTCTTTTTTGTCAAAATGGCCGAAATCTTTTGATTTATCAAATTTCCTGAAATCGTCAAAAGCAAAATGCTGGTCCCTTAAATTGTCATCGCCGTCAAAACAGCATATGAACTTTTTGTCAAAACATTTATTGCCGTCAAATCTGAATTGTTGTTTCTCAAAAAAGCTTTCGCCGCAGCAAAAGTTCTTGTGGTCATCATAAAAGTAACTCATATTTTTTCTCCTTTGCGACGCAGGTTGCGCCAATAACATATTATTAATTTGCCATTTTTTTTGTTACATAAAGCCGCGTCTTGGAGGATATTGTAGAAAAGCAAGAAATCGCCCCGCCGTCTTGACAATTTATGGCAATAAGGTATACAATGAATCTAACGGAATAAAGGGTTTTTTATTGACCAAAATTATTAAGGTGCAAAATGAAAGACAACAAAAAGTTTAAGAGGGCGATAGCCCGTTTCGTACTGTTTTTATTGGGAAGGGGGCTTAAGACCGCTTATAAGTTGGACAATGAGGTAAGAGAAGAGTTTAAGGCGTTTCCCGACAATACTTTTATACGAATGAACATCGCTCCTTACGGGCCGGCGCTGGCGTTTTCGGCAAGCGGCGACAGGCTTTGCGTATACGGCGGCAAAAAAGCCAAGGAAGTGAAACCGTTTATTGAAATTGAGTTTAAGAACATAGACGGCGCTTTGCAGGTGCTCTTAGCAAGAATCGGCATAGCCGAGGCGTATTGTCAGCACAGAATGCTGGTATACGGGGATCTCTACAAGACATTGGGCATTATCCGCATTATGAACAAGGTGGAGAATTACCTTTTCCCCGGGTTTATCGCCAAGAAACTGCTTGTCAAACGCCCCGAAAAAGAAGTGTCCTCGCTCAGATTTTATTTGAAAGTGTTAACAAATATATAATTTTGGAGGAATTATGATACCGAAATATTATGAATTTTTGAATTCGGTAAAGATACTTTCCGGCGACAAAGCCTTGGAAAATATCCCTTATGAATTGAAGCAATTCAATGCCTCAAAGCCGATTATTTTATCCGACGCCATGCTGCAAAAGATAGGTACGGTGGACATAGTTATCAAAGCCATAGGCGACCAATTGGATACAAGCACGGTGTTTGTCGATATTCCTCCCGATTCTTCTTATAAGGTAGTCAACGCAATACGGGAAGTTTATACGCAAAACAATTGCGATTCCATAATAGCCATAGGGGGAGGCTCGGTTATAGACACCGCCAAAGGCGTAAGGATGCTCATAAGCCAGCAAGCTGAGGACATTAAACAGCTTGAAGGCAGCGAAATCCTCAAGAAAGGCATTAAAGCGCCCTTTGTGGTTGTGCCCACAACCAGCGGTACGGGCAGCGAGGCCACTTTGGTGGCGGTTATCTCCAATCCCGACGAAGGCACAAAAAAGGAGTTCGTATCGTATGAGCTGTTGCCCGACGCGGCGGTGCTTGATGTCAGAATGACCGAAACTCTGCCCCCAAAAATTACGGCGTCTACGGGCATGGACGCTCTTTGCCACGCGCTGGAGGCGTATACCTGTCTGCAAAAAAATCCCGTCAGCGACGCTTACGCCATATCCGCGATGAGACTGATAGGCGAATATTTGGAAAAAGCCGTCGATAAACCCAAGGACAAAAAAGCAAGGATAGCCATGGCCAACGCTTCTTTGCTTGCGGGAATAGCTTTTTCAAACTCCATGGTGGGGCTTGTTCACGCCATAGGGCATGCGGCGGGAGGCGTCAGCCATATCCCTCACGGCAACGCCATGGCCATACTTCTGCCCCATGTTATGGAATTTAATATGCCCAAATGCGAAAAGCTTTACGGCGATGTTTTGCTGTATTTGTTCGGGCCCGAAGTTTACGCTTCCGCGCCCGCCCAAGAAAGGGGCAGGCTGTGCGTGGAAAAGATACGCCAAATGCTCCATAGGTTTAACGAAAAATGCGGTTTGCCCACGAGGTTGAGGGATGACAAAGTAAAAGAAATAGACCTCTTGCCCATCGCCGAAAAAGCCATAAACGACGGAGCAATTGTGGTAAACCCCGTGGGAGCGACCAAGGAAGACGTGCTGGAAATCCTTAAAAAGGCTTATTGATACAGACGCCATATGTAATAAGGATATAATATATTTATATATGCGCATATATAAAAAACATTATAAAGCCGCCCATACAAGGGCGGTTTTGATGTTCTTTTGACAAAAATTATTAAAATGCGCTGTTTTAATCACAATGAAGCGGTACATAATTATGTTATGAAAAAAGACTGCAAGAAATGCGACATAATAAAGAAGAATAACGATACCATGCGGGAGCAGGCCGCAAGGATTGTGGAATTGAAGAAGCAGGTCAACAATTTGTGCGTGGAGCTTGAAGAATACAAGAAAAAAGAAAAGCAGATAATACAGGTATTGGCGTTTGCCAAGGAAAAGGCGGAAGAAATAATTCAAGACGCCAAAATCAAATACGCGCTTGAATGTCAAAGGTTAAGGCTGTACCGCAACAAATGGATGAGATATATTAAAGACAAAAACAGGGAAGGCAAGCTTGCCGCCGACATAGAAAAAACCAACGAGGTGCTTAAGGAATGCCAATCCCAGCTTGAGGATATGCTTTATACGGATTTGGGCATAGACAAAAGCGTGGTGGACAGCTATATATACGAAAGGGAAAGAATTGACGCCGAGCCCGCATTGAATTATAAGGCGATTATAGAGCAAAACCTTAAATTGGAAGAAGATGACGAGGAAGACTTTGACGGCGAGGACAAAATTACCGACGAGGAACTGGAAAAAATGTTGGAAAAATTAAGAATGTAGATATTTTGAATTTTTTATTGAAAATATTTAAGATATCCTTAAAAAAGTTATAAAATTTGTTTGACAAGGTGTTTTTTACTGTGATATATTGATTAGGCTGCGTCATTATGGGATGAAGCGAAAGGTTACCCGCCAAAAAGGGATAGTTTTCGCGGACAAGCGTTTCGACAAGATCGAGGCGACTAACTCAAAAACAGGTAAAAAACCTTTTTTTTTAGAAGCGGCATGACACACACGGATAAGTGTAAGAGTTAGGTAAAGTAGGAGGTACATCAAAATGGCAGGTCAAAAGATCAGGATAAAGCTTAAAGCTTACGACCACAATCTCATCGATAATTCCTGCGCGAGAATCGTTGAGGCGGTAAAGCGTACCGGCGCCGGCATTTCCGGACCGATACCGCTACCCACGGAGAAAGAAATCATAACAATCTTGCGCGCTCCCCACAAATATAAAGACAGCAGGGAGCAGTTTGAGCTTCGCACTCACAAGCGCTTGATTGATATTTATAATTCCACATCAAAAACAGTTGAATCGTTAATGAAGCTGGATTTGCCGGCGGGCGTTGACATTCAGATAAAGTTATAACGGGAGGACTTATATGAAGAAAGCCATATTAGGTAAAAAACTCGGTATGAGCCAAATATTCGCCGCTGACGGCGCCGTTATACCGGTAACGGTGGTGGAGGCCGGTCCTTGCCCTATTATACAAATAAAAACCAAAGACAAAGACGGATATTCCGCCATTCAAATAGGTTTTGGCGAAAAGAAGGAAAGACGCGTCAACAACCCTCTTAAAGGGCACTTCAAAAAGAGCGGAGTAACCCCCAGAAGATACTTAAGAGAATTCCGTATCGAGGAAGGAGATAAATTTGAAGTAAGCCAGGAAATCAAGTGCGACATCTTCGCGGTTGGCGACAAGGTGGACGTTACCGGCATTTCTAAGGGCAGAGGCTTTACGGGCACTATCCAAAGATGGAATACCCACAGAGGTCCCATGGCTCACGGTTCGGGATACCACAGAGGGGTAGGCTCATTGTCGGGGTGCTCCAGCCCTTCAAGGGTGTTCAAAAACAAGAAGATGCCCGGACAATACGGCAACGAGCAAGTTACAATCCAAAATTTGGAAATAGTCAAGGTTGATACCGCGAGGAATTTGCTCTTCATAAAAGGCGGAATACCCGGAGCAAGGAACGGGCTGGTTTCAGTCAAGCAAACGGTAAAGGCATAAAGGAGTATGGAGATGGAACTTAAGGTATTTAATCAAGAAGGAAAGCAAACGGGCGCCATGAATGTCAGCGAAAATGTTTTCGGCGCCGAATATAACGAAGCCCTTATACATCAAGTAATAGTCGCCCAGCTTGCCAACAAGCGTCAAGGCACAAAATCCGCTCTTACCCGCGCCGAAGTGAGGGGAGGCGGAGCCAAGCCTTACAGACAAAAGGGCACGGGCAGAGCAAGACAGGGCAGCATACGCGCTCCTCAATGGAGGAAAGGCGGCGTGGTGTTCGCGCCCAAGCCCCGCGATTTTTCCCAAAAAATCAACAAGAAGATGAAAACCGCCGCGTTAAAGAGCGCCTTAAGCCAAAAAGTTCGCCAAGACGAATTTTTGGTGCTTGAAGAAATCAAGCTTGCCGAGGCAAAGACAAGATTAATGGCGGAAATTTTCAAGAATTTAGATATAAAAGGAAAGACGCTGATTATAACCAACGAACACGACGAAACAATAATGAGAGCGGCCAGAAACATTGAAGGCGTTACGATTACCGAAGCAAGACTTCTCAATGTTTACGATTTGGTCAGCAACGGTAAGTGCATAATCACCAAAGAAGCCGTTAAGACACTTGAGGAGGTAAACAATTAATGAAGGCGTATGATATCATCATTAAACCGGTTTTATCGGAAAAGAGCTATGACGGCATAGCGGACAAAAGATATACCTTCATCGTCGCCAAGTCGGCCACCAAGAGCCAAATAAAATCGGCGGTGGAAGAGATTTTCCGCGTGAATGTGGAAAAGGTCAATGTAGTTAATTATCAAGGCAAGCTCAAGAGAATGGGAAGAAACGAAGGCAGAAGGCCTTCTTATAAGAAAGCTTATGTCAAATTGACGGACGGCAGCAAGCCCATCGAATTCTTTGAGAGCTTGTCATAAAAAGCAGGAGGAGAGGCAAATATGGCTATTATAAGATACAAACCTACCAGCCCGGGACGCAGATTTATGTCGGTATCGGATTATAAAGAAATCACATCCGACAAACCCGAAAAGAGTCTGCTTGTCTCCAAGAATCGCACTGGCGGCAGAAACAACAGCGGCAGAATTACCGTACGGCATATAGGCGGCGGCAATCGCAACAAGTACCGCATCATAGACTTTAAGAGAGATAAAGATGGCATACCCGCGAAAGTGGCTTCCATACAATACGATCCCAATCGCAGCGCCAACATAGCTTTGCTTAATTATGTGGACGGCGAAAAGAGGTATATACTTGCCCCGCTTGGTTTGACGGTGGGCGACACCGTGATAAGCGGCGCGGGCAGCGACATAAAAGTAGGGAACGCGCTTGCTTTGGCGGATATCCCCGTGGGCACCATGGTGCATAACATAGAATTGCAGCCCAACAGAGGGGGACAGATTGCCAGAAGCGCGGGGACTTCGGCGCAGCTGATGGCAAAGGAAGGCAAGAAAGCCACGCTGAGAATGCCTTCGGGCGAGATGAGATACGTGCCTTTGGCCTGCAAAGCCACAATCGGGCAAGTGGGCAACATTGAGCACGAAATCATCAATATCGGCAAAGCCGGGCGCAAGAGACATAAGGGAATAAGGCCGGGCGTAAGGGGCGTGGCCATGAATCCTTGCGACCATCCTCACGGCGGCGGCGAAGGCAAGAGCCCTATCGGTATGCCCTCTCCGGTTACGCCTTGGGGCAAGCCGGCTCTTGGCTACAAGACTCGCAAGAAGAAAAAGACAACCGACAGAATGATAATAAGCAGAATTAATTAGGAGGAGCATAGCTGATATGAGTAGGTCAATAAAGAAAGGGCCCTATGTGCATGAGAGCCTAAGAAAGAAAATAATAGCGCTCAATGAAGCGGGAGAAAAGAAGCCGATCAAGACCTGGTCAAGAGCTTCCACCATTTTCCCTGAGTTTGTGGGGCACACCATAGCGGTGCATGACGGAAGGAAGCATGTTCCCGTATATATAACCGAAGATATGGTAGGTTTGAAGCTTGGCGAATTCGCGCCCACAAGAACATTCAGGGGGCACGCGGGCAGCAAATCTGCGGGTAAGAAATAAGGAGGTAATGATTAATGGCAACCAGAATCAGGGAAAAGGCTAAATTAAGAAAAGAAAATGCCGACAAGCGCCCCATGGCGAAAGCAAAATACATTCGCATTTCTCCTTATAAAGTAAGAGCCGTACTGGATTTAATCAGAGGCAAAGACTATAAAGAAGCTGTGGCTATATTGCAGAATCTCAACAAATCGGCTTCACTGCCTGTTTTGAAAGTGGTCAAATCAGCGGCCGCGAACGCCGAAAACAATCTTAACATGAACTCGGACGAACTTTATGTTGCGGAATGCTTTGCCAATCAAGGGACCACCTTAAAGAGGTACATCGCGAAATCTCACGGCAGAGCGGGGAGAATACTTAAGAGAACAAGCAGCATAACTGTTATACTGGATGAAAGGCAGTAGGAGGAATATAGAATGGGTCAAAAAGTAAATCCGCACGGTTTAAGAATAGGAATAATAAACGGTTGGGACTCTCAATGGTACGCGGACAAAAGGAATTTTTCCAAGAACATCAGCGAGGACCACAAAATCAGAACTTTGCTTAAAAAGAAATATTATTCGGCCGCCGTATCCAAGATAACCATTGAAAGAGCGGCGAACAGCGTTACCGTAAATATGTTTTGCGGCCGTCCCGGCGTAGCCATCGGAAAACAGGCGGCGGGCATACCCCTAATCAAGAAAGAAATCGAAAAGATATGTCCGGGCAAAAACATAAATGTGAATATCCATGAAGTCAAGAAAGTGGATATGGACGCTCAGCTGGTGGCGGAAGCCGTAGCCGCCCAGCTAGAAAAAAGAGTGCAGTTCAGAAGAGCCATGAAACAGGCCATGCAAAAGGCCATGAGAAGCGGAGCCAAGGGCATTAAAGCAATGGTAAGCGGCAGGCTTGACGGCGCCGAAATCGCCAGAACGGAATTCTATCACGAAGGGTCCATACCTCTTCAGACTTTGAGAGCCAATATAGATTACGGCTTTGCTCAGGCCGAAACGACTTACGGAATTATCGGCGTTAAGGTCTGGATTTATAAAGGTGAGGTTTTCACCAAAGCAGGAAAAGGAGGTAATGACTGATATGTTAATGCCTAAGAGAGTAAAAAGAAGAAAGCAGCAAAGAGGCAGAATGAAGGGCAGCGCCAACAAAGGCAATACCATAGCTTACGGAGAATATGGTTTGGTGGCCCTGCAACCCAGCTGGATTACCTCGAATCAGATTGAGGCTGCCCGTGTTGCCATGACAAGATATATGAAGCGCGGCGGCAAAGTATGGGTAAACATATTCCCCCATAAGCCCGTAACCAAGAAGCCGGCGGAAACCCGTATGGGAAGCGGAAAGGGCGCTCCCGAATATTGGGTGGCCGTAGTAAAGCCTGACAGAGTGCTTTTTGAAGTAGGCGGAGTCAGCGAAGAAGTGGCAAGGGAAGCGTTAAGATTGGCTGCCCACAAATTGCCCATTAAATGTAAATTTGCGAAAAAAGCTGATTTGGCAGCAGAAGGTGGTGAAGCATAATGAAAGCGATAAAGTTTTTTGAGATGAGCACAAAAGAGCTCCAAGATAAATTAACCGAATTGAAATCAAACCTCTTCAATCTTCGCTTTAAGCATGCTACCAACCAGTTAACGAACAACATGGCGATGGTGGAATGCAAAAGGGATATAGCAAGGGTAAAGACTATATTGCGCCAAAGAGAATTAAACATTAGCTTTGAGCCCGAAACCAAGGCCAAGAAAGCCAAAAAGAGCACCAAATAGCAGAGGGAGGAATGATGGAAAGGAATTTGAGAAAGACCAGATTGGGCACAGTGGTAAGCGATAAGATGGATAAGACCATCGTAGTGGAAGTTGTCAGAAAGGTTAAACATCCTTTATACAAAAAATATATCAAGACAACAAAGAAGTTCAAGGCGCACGACGAGGAAAACATTTGCCGCGTAGGCGATTTTGTGGAAATTCAAGAAACCCGTCCTTTGTCTAAGGATAAGTGCTGGCGCCTTGTAAGAATAATAGAAAAGGCGAAATAGGAGGAGCAAGCAAATGATACAACCACAATCGAGGTTAAAGGTAGCCGACAACTCCGGCGCCAAAGAAATCATGTGCATACGGGTATTGGGCGGTTCCTTCGTCAGAAGCGGCAATATCGGCGATGTAATAATCGCTTCCGTTAAATCCGCTTCGCCGAACGGGAACATAAAGAAAGGCGATATCGTTAAAGCGGTTATCGTCAGGACGCATAAAGGCATAATGAGAGCGGACGGCTCGCATATTAAGTTTGACGACAACGCCGCCGTAATCATCGACAATCAAAAACAACCCAGAGGCACGCGCATATTCGGGCCGGTCGCGAGAGAGCTCAGAGAAAAAGACTATATGAAGATTATCTCTCTTGCCCCCGAAGTGTTATAGGAGGAATTCAATGGCTAAATTAAGTGTGAAAAAAGACGATTATGTAATGATTATAGCCGGAAAAGACAAGGGTAAGACGGCCAAAGTGCTTGCCATTGACACAAAGAAAAACAGGGCGGTAATAGAAGGCAAGGGCATTACCACAATAAAGAAAGCGGTAAAGGCAAGGAAAGCGTCCGATAGGAGCGGCATCATAGAAATGCCCGCCACAATAGACATTTCCAACATAATGCCCATATGCGGCGCTTGCGACAAACCCACCAGAGTGGGCTTCGCCGTAATCGACGGCAAAAAGCAAAGAGTGTGCAAGAAGTGCGGCGCCGTGCTTGAAACCAAGAAAGCGGCTGACAAAAAGGCCAAAGCGACAGTGAAGAAGAGAAGCAAAAAGGCCGCAACCGCCGAAACCGCCGAGGACACCAAGCAAGTTAACGACGGAGCCGAGAAGGCAAGAGTGATGGAGGCCATGGACACCGTCAAGGAAGAACCCGCCAAAGTTTTGGTTAAAGAGGAAGCGGGCAAAGCCGAGAAAGACGCGGCGGCAAAGGAAAGCGCTCCCAAGGCCACGGCCACCGCCCGCAAGCGTGTAAAGAAAGACGAGCAAGCGGACGGAGCCGAAGAGGTCAGAGTGATGGAAGCCATGGACACCGTTAAAGAAGAAACGGCGAAAGTAGTCGTTAAATCCGAAGATAAGATAGAAGATAAGGAATAAGAGAGGAGGTAATAAGCAATGGCAAAAGCTAAAGAAGCTGCCGCGACGCAGAAAGTTCAATACGAAAACAGACTTAAGACTCGTTATAAAGAGGAAATTATTTCCGCTCTTATTAAGAATTTCGGATACAAAAACATCATGCAGGTTCCCAAGGTAGAGAAGATAATATTGAATATGCGTTTGGGAGACATTAAGGACAACGCCAAGAGCGTTCAAGGAGCGGTAAAGGAGCTTGAGAGCATAGCCGGACAAAAAGCCGTTATAACCAAGGCCAAGAAATCGGTTGCCAACTTTAAGTTAAGGCAAAACATGACGGTGGGCGCCAAGGTTACCCTCAGAGGACAAAGAATGTGGGACTTTTTGGATAAGCTTGTATCCATAGCGTTGCCGCGCGTAAGAGACTTCAGAGGCGTCAGCCCCAAATCCTTTGACGGCAGAGGCAATTATTCTTTGGGGATAAAGGAGCAGCTTATTTTCCCGGAGATAATTTACGATCAAATCGAAAAGGTCAGAGGTTTTGATATATGCATAGTAACAACCGCAAAAACCGATGAGGAAGCCAAAGAGCTTTTGCAGCAAATCGGTATGCCTTTCAGGAAGTAGGAGGATAGACAATGGCAAAGAAAGCATTGATAAATAAGCAGCAGAGAAAACAAAAATTTTCCACGAGAGAATACACCCGCTGCTCAATATGTGGCAGACCGCATGCTGTTTTAAGAAAATACGGCGTTTGCAGAATATGCTTCAGGGAACTGGCCTATAAGGGACAAATTCCCGGAGTAAAGAAATCAAGCTGGTAACGGAGGTGTAAAATGGCTATGACAGATCCCATTGCAGATATGCTGACCAGAATAAGGAACGGTTTGACTGCAAGATACGAAAGCGTGGATATTCCCGCGTCAAAAGAAAAAATGGCGATAGCTCAAATTCTCGTAGAAGAAGGTTATATAAAAAGCGCCACGCTTCTTAAAAAAGAAGATGTAAAGGCCGCCGATAAAAAAGAAGAGAATCAGCCGCGCAGCAGCATTGAGAGAAAGGCGGCTGTGAGGAACAAGAAAAGAAGGCTGTATGACAATATAGTCATAGAGCTTAAGTACGCTCCCAACAATCAAAAGGTAATAACGGGACTCAAGAGGATATCAAAGCCCGGTCTTCGGGTTTACGCGAAATGCGACGAGCTCCCCAAGGTACTTAACGGCTTGGGAATCGCTATCGTTTCAACCTCAAAAGGAATTATGACCGACAGCAAAGCAAGAGAATTGGGCGTAGGCGGCGAAGTGCTTGCCTATGTATGGTAGGAGGTAGAAGATGTCAAGAATAGGAAGATTGCCGATAGCTTTACCCGATAAAGTAACAGCCTCTATGAGCGGCGACACCATAACCGTGAGCGGACCTTTGGGCGCGCTTACGCAAAAAATCGCCAATTCGGACATAGAAGTAAACGTAAGCGAAAAAGAAATTACGGTTACCAGAAAGAATGACAAAAAGGAAACCAAAGCCGCCCACGGGCTTTACAGGTCTTTGATAGCCAATATGGTATACGGGGTGGAGAAGGGTTATTCCAAGAATTTGATACTTAACGGCGTGGGCTACAAAGCGCAAATGCAAGGAGATAAGCTTGTCCTCAACGTAGGCTATTCCCAACCGGTTACCATTGCTTCTCCCGAGGGCATTAAGATTGAATGCGTATCGGCTACCGAAGTTGTGGTGAAGGGCATAGACAAGACCAAAGTAGGCCAATGCGCCGCCGACATTAAAGCGGTAAGGAAGCCCGAGCCCTATCACGGCTATGGTATCCGCTACAAGGATGAAACCATACTCAGGAAAGAAGGCAAAACAGCAGGTAAATAAAGGAGCGATATAGATTATGATAAAAAAAGAAAACAAAAATATGGTCAGAAAAAACAGGCATAATCGTATGCGTTACACGATCAAAGGCAATGCCGAAAGGCCCCGTTTGAATGTTTACAGGTCTTTGAACAATATTTACGCCCAGATTATTGACGACACAGCCAACAACGGCAGCGGCAATACTCTGGTAAGCGCTTCTTCCACCGAAAAGGCGATAATGGCGCAAACAGCCGACATGAAAAAGACGGAAGCGGCAAAGGTTGTGGGAAAGATTATAGGCGAGAGAGCCCAACAAAAAGGCATAAAGAAGGTTGTTTTCGACAGAGGCGGATACATTTACACAGGCCGCGTAGCCGCGGTTGCCGAGGGCGCGAGAGAAGCCGGATTGGAATTTTAGGAGGCGGACATGGCATTTGAGAATAACGAACAAAAGACAGAGTTTAGACCAAGCGAAAGGTTCAGCAGGAACAGAAGAAGATACGAACAGGAAAGGGACGAAGGCATAGTGTCCAAGACTGTTTCGGTCAACCGCGTAACCAAGGTCGTCAAAGGCGGCAGGAACATGCGTTTTTCCGCGCTTGTCGTTGTGGGCGACGAGAACGGCAGAGTGGGCGCCGCTTTAGGGAAGGCAAGGGAAGTTCCCGAAGCCATCGAAAAAGCCACGAAGGCGGCCAAGGAATCGATGTTCACCATAGCCATGGACGGCACTACCATTCCCCACGCCGTTGAAGGCGTATACGGAAGAGGAAGGGTTTTGCTTATTCCCGCCCAAGAAGGAACGGGAGTTATCGCCGGCGGCGCGGTGCGCGCGGTGCTTGAAGTAAGCGGCATCAAAGACATCAGAACCAAATCCATAGGTTCGCGCAATCCCATTAACAGCGTCAAAGCCACAATCGAAGGATTGAAGTCGTTAAGGACGGCGGAAATGGTTGCCGCGCTCAGAGGAAAGCCGATCGGAAAAGGAGAGTAAGATGAGCAAGATTAAGGTTACTTTGATAAAATCGACTATAGGATGCAGAAGCGTCCAAAAAGCCACGGTTGAAGCGCTCGGACTCAAAAAGATAGGAGCGAACAGGGAATTTGAGGACACTCCCGCATTGCGCGGAATGCTCAACAAGGTAAAACACCTTGTCAGAGTGGAAGAAGCTGAATAATTAGTTATTAAAAAGGAGGTTGCAGGTATGAGGATACATACGATATCCCCCCAAGAAGGCGCAACAAGAAGACCCAAAAGAGTAGGCAGAGGAATAGGCTCCGGAACAGGCAAGACAAGCGGCAGAGGGCATAAAGGCCAGAAAGCCAGAAGCGGCGGCGGCGTGCGCCCCGGATTTGAGGGCGGACAAATGCCTCTGATCAGAAGACTCCCCAAGAGAGGCTTCAACAACGATAGATTTAAGAAAGTATATTCAATAATAAATATCGAAGACCTGAATGTTTTCGAAGACAATACCGTAATTAACGCGGATTTGCTTTTGCAAAAAGGGATTTTGAGCAAGATAGAGCCGTACGGGCTGAAGGTGCTGGGCAACGGCAGCCTTACAAAGAAGCTTACCGTACAGGCCAACAAATTTACCCAAACCGCCCAAACGAAAATAGAAGAAGCAGGCGGGAAAGTAGAGGTATTATAAAATGCTGCAAACATTAAAGAATGCTTTTTTGGCGCCCGACATAAGGAAAAAAATGCTTTTTACCCTTATAATCATATTCATTTACAGGATAGGGTGTTTTATCCCCATACCCGGTATTGACGCCACCACATTCACGCAGACCACCCAAAACGATTTTATGCAAATGCTGTATATGATAACGGGCGGCTCTTTGCAGAACGGAACTTTGTTTGCTTTGGGAATTATCCCTTTCATAAACTCTTTCATAATTATGCAGCTTTTGACTTTGGTTATACCCAAGCTTGAAAGGCTGCAAAAAGAAGGAGAGGAAGGCAGGAAGAAGATAACCCAATATACCCGTTATCTTGCCATATTGCTGGGCTTGATTCAAGCCATCGGCGTAATGTTCAGCTGGAGAAGCGCCATAGTGCCCGTATTCGGCGACAGCACGGCAAGCGAGATTTTCACCATGATTTGCATAGTGATTATATTGACGGCGGGCTCTTCATTGGTTATGTGGCTGGGCGAAAGGATAACGGAATACGGCATCGGAAACGGCACTTCGTTGATAATTTTCATCGGCATAATATCTTCGCTGGGCCTTTCCATCGGCAACGCCATATTCAGCACCATACCCGGACAAATCAGAGCGGGCGAAGGCACGGCGGGGGTATGGTTTTTGCTTGCTTTTATAATACTGGTCATATTGCTTTTCTTCATAATAGTGTTCGTAGACTTGTCGGACAGAAAAATAACGGTGCAATACGCGAAAAGAATAAAAGGGAACAAGATGTACGGAGGACAGTCCTCCTACATTCCCATTAAGGTCAACAGCGGCGGGGTTATGCCCATAATTTTCGCAAGCTCGTTGATTATGTTCCCGCAAATGATAATGCAGTTTGTGGGCAACAATTCCTCAAAATTCGTGCTTTGGTGGTATGAATGGATGGGCGTGGGCAGCAAGCTTTATCCGTTGTTCATGTTCCTGCTCATCATATTCTTTGCATATTTTTATTCCCAAATACAATTCAATCCCGACGACATAGCCAAGATGATACAGCAAAACGGAGGCTTTATACCGGGAATCAGACCGGGAAAATCCACCAGCGACCATTTAAGGAAAATCAACAACCGCATTACTTTATTCGGAGCGTTGTTCTTGGCTTTTGTGGCGCTGATACCCACATATATTTTGAAGATACCGGGATTCGCCAGCTTCGGCTTCGCGAACGCTTTCAGCGCGACGGGATTGCTGATTGTGGTCAGCGTGGCGCTTGAATTTGAGAAACAGCTTGAATCTCAATTGTTAATAAAAGCAAATAAAGGATTTTTGAAATAATGAAAATTATATTATTGGGGGCGCCGGGAGCGGGCAAAGGCTCTCAGGCGGTGAAGATATCAGCCGAATACGGTTTGCCGCATATCGCTACGGGTGATGTGTTCAGGGCCAATATAGCCAAGGGCACCGAACTTGGGAAATATGCGCAAACTTTCATTGACAAAGGCGAGCTTGTGCCCGACGATGTCGTGGTAAAGATAGTGGCCGACCGCATAAAGCAACCCGATTGCAAGAACGGATTCTTGCTGGACGGCTTTCCGCGCACCATCGCTCAAGCGCAAGCGCTTGACCAACTTACCGAAATTGATTTGGTAATCAACATCGATGTAAGGTTTGAGCTGATTGTGGCAAGGATAAGCGGACGGCGCATGTGCGAATGCGGACAGACCTACCATATTTCCACATACGACAAGGATACATGCGCTAAATGCGGAAAGCCCTTGTATCAAAGAAAAGACGATACCGAAGAGACGGTAAAAAACCGCTTGGAAGTATATCAAAAGCAGACCGCGCCCTTAATAGAATATTACAAGAAAAAAGGCATACTTGTCGATGTGGATGGCAACAGGACGGTGCAAGCGACCTTTGACGACATAAAAGAGCTACTGAAATGATGACCGTCAAGAACCAAAACCAAATAGCGCTTATGCGCAAAGCGGGCATAATAGTCCGCGACACGCTCCAACTGTTGGAGGAGCACGCCAAAATAGGCGTTACCACAAAGTACCTTGACGAACTTGCCTACGAATATATCAGGAAACAGAACGCGCATCCGTCTTTTCTCGGGTTCCGCGGTTTTCCTGGCTCAATATGCGCATCTATCGACAACGAAGTTGTGCATGGCGTACCCTCAAAAAAAGTAAGGCTGGAAGAAGGCATGCTGCTTAAGATAGACGCGGGCGCTTGCTTTGAAGGCTATCACGCCGACGCCGCCAGAACCATAGCCATAGGCGCGGTAAGCCCCGAAAAGAAAAAGCTCATGGATGTTTGCAAGGAAAGCTTTTTTGAGGGCATGAAGGTTTTGAAGGAAGGGGCGAGATTGGGGGATTTGGGGCATGCCATTCAGCGATATGTTGAAGCGCGCGGCTTCAGCGTGGTAAGGAATCTTATAGGACACGGCATAGGAAACGAGCTGCACGAAGACCCCGCCGTTCCCAATTACGGCGTGCCGGGGAGAGGAATGAGAGTTTTCGCCAATATGACCATAGCCGTCGAGCCCATGATAAACATGGGAGACAAGGAAGTAATCTTTACCGAAAACAATGTCGCTGTTACCAAGGACGGCAGCCCTTCGGCGCATTACGAGAACACAGTCGTAATACTTCCCGACGGAGTGGAAATTTTGACTTTGTGAGAGGTGACTAATTGGAAAAACCAATTCAAATCGGCTCAATAGTTTTTTCCAGAGCGGGCAGAGACGCCGGCAAGTTCTTCATAGTGGTGGAGATAGTGGACGATAAGTTCGTAAGGATAGCCGACGGCAGAATGAGACCCTTAAGCCGCCCCAAGCTGAAGAAAATAAAACATCTTAAAGCAACGGGAGACATACACGAAAAGCTGCGCGAAAAATTATTGAACGGCAGTGTCGTATACGACGCTGAGATAAACAGTGTAATAAGAAAATATAATTCATAGAAATGGAGGTTAAAGCGAAGCGTGTCGAGAGATGATATTATCGAAGCTGAAGGCGTGGTAACCGAAATCTTACCGGGAACGAATTTTCGGGTAAAACTAACCAACGGCCATGTGATTACTGCTTATCTGTGCGGCAAAATGCGGCAGCATACCGTTAGGGTGTGCGTGGGCGACAAAGTAAAGGTAGCGATGAGCCCTTACGACATAACCAAAGGCAGAATTACTTATCGCAACAGACAATAACAGACAAACAAACTTGTGCAGGAGGACATAAAAAATGAAAGTCAGACCGTCGGTAAAACCGATTTGCGACAAATGCAAAATAATAAAAAGAGAAGGCAAAATAATGGTTATTTGCAGCAAATATCCCAAACACAAACAAAAACAGGGATAAAAGAACTTATAAAATAATTGCTAACAAATCATATATTTGATATAATATGCAAGTTAGCCCTTGAACTCAATCCGAAGGCGGCTGGATTATCTTAACGATAATAATCTTCGGTGGTTTATATAGATAAAACACAATAAAAAGAGTGGAAATGGAGGTTATAATTAATGGCTCGTATAGCAGGTGTGGATTTACCGCGAGAAAAGAGAGTGGAAATAGGTCTGACCTATATATATGGCATCGGACGCCCGACGGCCGTTAAGATTCTTAACACCGTAGGCATAGACCTTAATACGCGTGTAAAGGATTTGAACGAAGAGCAGGTGGCCAAGATCCGTGAGTATATAGAAAAGAATTTGCATGTGGAAGGCGACCTGAAAAGAGAAAGGATGATGGACATAAAAAGACTTATGGAAATAGGTTGCTACCGCGGAATCAGGCACAGAAAGGGTTTGCCGGTAAGAGGGCAGAGCACCAAGCAAAACGCCCGTACCAGGAAAGGTCCCAAGCGCACTGTGGGACGCGGTAAAAAGAGCAGCTAAGGAGGCGCTATAAAATGGCAGTAAGAAAATCAACGATAAAGAAAAGGAAAGACCTTAAGCGTATTGAGAAAGGACAAGTACATGTTCATACCACCCATAACAATACCATCGTTACCGTAACCGACATGAACGGCAACACGATAGCCTGGGCTTCTTCGGGAGTGCTTGGACTGAAAGGAGCGAGGAAAGAAACGGCTTTTGCCGCCACGCAGGTTACCGAAAGGGCCATGAACGAAGCCAAACAAAACGGTATTCGCAAGGTGGAGATATACATTAAAGGCACCGGTCAGGGCAGGGAGCCGGCCATTCGCGCCGTGCAAGCCGCGGATGTGGACATTACCATGATAAAGGACGTGTCCCCCATACCCCACAACGGATGTCGTCCGCCAAAACGCAGAAGGCTGTAATCAGGAGGTAAAGTAGAAATGGCAAGATATACGGGAGCGGATTGCCGCTTATGCAGAAGAGAAGGCGAGAAATTGTTTTTGAAAGGAGACAGATGTTTTTCCGCCAAATGTTCTATATTAAAACGCCAGTATGCGCCGGGAGCGCACGGACAAAGGAGGAAAAAACCCACTCCTTACAGCGTGCAGCTTCGCGAAAAGCAAAAAACAAAGAGAATATACGGCCTTACCGAAAAGCAATTCCATAAGTATTATGTTATGGCGGAAAGGCTGAGAGGCGTTACCGGCGAGAACATGCTTATATTGCTGGAAAGAAGACTGGACAATGTGGTTTACAGAATGGGCATAGGCGTATCGAGGGATCAGGCAAGACAGCTTGTAAATCATGGACATATAACCGTTAACGGTAAAAGAGTGAACATACCTTCGTATTTAATAAAGGTAGGCGACGAGATTGCCGTAAAAGAAAACAAAAAGGACAAGACATTCTTTAAGGAATTGAAGGAATCCAATTTCAAAAATTCTTTGAAATGGCTGGAATTCGATCCCAAAACCTTAAAAGGCAAAATCTTGGCCATGCCTACCCGCGAAGATATAGATATGAATATAGCCGAACATATGATAGTTGAGTTATATTCCAAGTAATACGCCTTAAATAAAGGAGGAACCGCCATAATGATGGAAATAGTGAAACCGAAAATTACCGAAATCGAAAGCGCAGATAATTCTCAAGCCAGTTTTATCGTAGAGCCCCTTGAAAGAGGCTACGGCATCACGATAGGCAACTGTTTGAGAAGAATAATGTGCACGGCTTTGCCGGGCGCCGCCATAATCGGCTTGCAGGTGGAAGGCATAAAGCATGAATTCTCAACCATACCGGGAGTAAGGGAAGATGTCGCTGAAATAGTGCTCAACCTCAAAGAAATCTTTGTAAAGGTGTATTCCAACGATCCCACATATACCCATGTGGTAAAACTTAAGACCAACAAACCCGGCAAAGTGAAGGCGGGAGATATCGAGCTGCCGGGCGACATCGAGATTAAGAATCCCGAAGCGCTTATTTGCACGCTTGAGGAAGGATGCGAGCTTAATATGGACTTGACCATCGGAGTGGGCAGAGGCTATGTGTCCGCGCCCCAGAACAAGCCCGCCAAAGCACCCATAGGCTATATCCCCATCGACGCGCTGTTTTCGCCCGTAAGATCGGTAAGTTATTCGGTTGAAGCCACCCGTGTGGAGCAATCCATAGATTATGACAAATTGACCATAAATGTAAAGACCAACGGCACTACTTCGCCCAGAGAGATTGTAAGCTTGGCGGCCAAGATAATGAGCGACCATTTGAAGCTATTCATAAATCTTGTGGAAGACATGAATCAATTGGATATTCTTGTTACCCGCGAGGACGAAAATCAGCAAAAAGCTTTGTATATGAGCATTGAGGAACTTGACCTTTCGGTGCGTCCGCTCAATTGTCTTAAGCGCGCGGGAATCTTTACCGTTGAGGATTTGGTAAAGAAAACCGAAGAAGATATGCTCAAGGTGCGCAACCTTGGCAGGAAGTCGCTTGACGAAGTCATAAGCAAGCTGGCAAATCTGGGTTTAAGTTTACAAAGTAAAGACGAGTAAGGAGAAAAGACAAAATGGCAAAACACAGAAAATTAGGGAGAAGAACGGACCAAAGGGTACAATTAATATACAGTCAGGCATCCCAGTTGCTTTGGCACGGCAGAATCGAGACCACCTTGGCGCGCGCCAAAGAGGTCAGGAAAGCCGCCGAAAAGTTGATAACTATGGCGATAAGGACATATCAAGATACCGTAACGGTAACAAAGATGAAGAGGAATCAAAAAGACGAGCTTATCCCCGTAGAGTATACGAACGACGGCCCGCGCAAGCTTGCCGCCCGCAGAAGGATAATGGCGAAAGTGGCCGACCTTAAAGAAATCAAGGATCCCAAGGAGTCCAAAGAATCTTATAGGGAAAGGACAAGGGACATCAAGCATCCTCTTGTGGAGAAAATTTTTGGGGAATACGCTCCCAAATACGATAAAAGAGCCAAAGAGCTTGGGCAAGGCGGCGGCTATACCCGCATTATCAAATTAGGCCAAAGACGGGGAGACGGCGCCGACAAGTGCATACTTGAACTGGTGTAATCATTCAAAAAAACATCATGCAAAAGACCGCCTTTCAAGGCGGTTTTATAATGCCATAAAATTTATGTTATCAATAAACAAAAACAATTTAATATGAAAAAAACGGCTTTTTTGGAGAAGCCGTTTTTTTCCGTAAAAAGGCTTATTTTTTACCAAGCGGGTTTAATGAATATTTGAGTGAAATAAAGCGTGCCGTTAGATTTTTTGGCCACTCCCACGCCTATTTGCGTAACGTTCGCGGACAGTATATTGGCTCTGTGCCCCGCCGAATTCATCCAAGTGTTGACCACTTCCTGAGCCGAACGCTGTCCGTAAGCGATGTTTTCGGCGACCGCCGAAAAACGCAGCCCGTAAGATTCCAGCATTTTGAAAGGCGAACCGTAAACGGGGGAATTATGCGAAAAATAATGGTTATTTATCATATCTTGCGATTTAATTCTGGCCACTCTGGCCACCTCCCAATTGACGCTTAACGGCTGCAGTCCCCGTTTTGTCCTCTCAAGATTGGTCAGCCTTACCACTTCGTCTTCAATGCTTTTTAAGGGAGCGGCATTGGGAATGGTTATACGCTGCCCGGGATAAATCAAAGAGGGGTTTTTAATGTGGGGATTGGCTTTGATTATTTCCGACAGTCCCGTTTGATACCTTACCGCGATTTTCCACATGCTGTCCCCGGGCTGAACGATATGCGTTTTCGATTGGGCGTAAACGGTGTCGTCTTCCGAGGGAGTTAAGGGCGAGTGGATAAACGCCGAAAAAAACATCAATAAAACCAAAATCGTAATGATTAATTTCTTTTTCATATTTATCTATACCTCATATTTATTATTTTTCATATGCGCAATAGTAGCTAAGTTAAAATATGGAAAAGATACGCAGAAACAGCGTCGTTTCTGTTCCGCTGAGCAAGCTCAGCGGACCGTTTTCTTCTTTAACGCCGACCACAATAATCTTTCTTTAACAATTGGAATATTTGTATTATAATAAGTATTATTCAATGCGGCTTTGACTTTAAGCTTATCGCCGCTTTTTGTTATAAGAAAGGAACGCTTTATGATAATTGAAGGAATAGAATTTGAATTAACAAGAAAAAACATTAAATATTTACGCTTGACGATAAGGGAGGGCAAGGTCAGAGTATCGGCGCCGCTTCTTGCGTCCGAAAAGGAAATTTTCGCGTTTATCCATAAAAAAATGCATTTGATAAAAAAGCATATCAATTCATGTTCCGGCATGGCAAGATTTGAAAAACGCTATGTCGAGGGCGAGCGTTTTCAATTGTGGGGAAAGGATTACACTCTCAGGCTGAAGCTTGGCCATGCCGCCAACGCATGCCTTTTGAGCGGAAACGAGATAATTTTATGCTTAAAAAGCGATAATATTGAAATAAAGAAAAAGCTTGTCAAACAAATGTATTTGGAGCAATTAAGGGAAAAAGCCCAAGAATATTTACGCCGCTGGCAATCCGTTACGGGGCTTGAAAGCGACAGTCTTAGGATAAGGGATATGAAAAGCCGCTGGGGCAGCTGCAATATCCCCAAAAAGGACATATGTCTAAATTTGAAACTTGCCTGTTTTGAAGAATTGTGTCTTTCCTATGTAACTTTGCACGAGCTTTTGCATCTGAAAGAAAGAGGCCATAATAAGCGTTTTTACGCCCTGCTTTGGCGTTATATGCCGGAATGGCAAAAGGCTCGTCAAACGCTGAACGGCCGCGCTTGATAAGTTGACAGCATACCTTTTTTGTGATACGATAAATGAATAACATTGACGGTTTAAGGTGATTTAATGATATTATTGATGGACGCGGGCAACACCAATATTAAGATAGGCGTTTACGACAGCGAACAGATTTTGTATACTTGGCGCATCGCCACCGATTACAGCAAAACGGCCGACGAATACGGCATGATAATGTATGATTTGCTGTCCAAAAACAGATATAAATTCAGCGATGTGGAAGGCATCATAATGTCATCGGTAGTGCCCTCGATAAACTATACCATTGAACATATGTGCACATATTATTTCAATATAAAGCCCATATTGGTTTCCCCCGCCATAAATCTCGGCATTAAGATAAATTACCGCCGTCCCGAAGATTTGGGCGCGGACAGGATAATAAACGCGGTGGCGGCTTTTTACGAATACGGCGGCCCTGCCATTACCGTGGATTTTGGCTCTGCAACCACCTTCGGCTTAATAAGCGAAAAGGGCGAATTTTTGGGAGGGGCCATAGCCCCGGGCATAAAATCAAGCACCGAAGCATTGGTAAACACGGGTTCAAAGCTTCCCAGAATCGAGCTTGTCAAGCCTTCGGGCGTGGTGCAAAACGACACCATCGGGAATATGCAGGCGGGCGTTATTTACGGCTTTACGGGCATGGTTGACTATATTCTGCATAACATAAAGAAAGAAACAGGTTACAATAACGCCAAGGTTATAGCCACGGGCGGCTTGAGCATGCTTGTAAACAACGACTCAAAAGAGATAGAAATAGTGGACAGAGCTTTATCGCTGAAAGGACTTAAATGCTTATATAAATTGAACAGCAGCAAATAGATAAAAATAAGGAGGATTTATGAAGAAAGTCGGAGTAGCATTGTTGGGACTGGGCACGGTCGGCGGCGGCACATATAAGATATTGACCAAAAATCGCGACGACATCAAGAAAAACTACGGCGTGGATTTGGAAATAAGGCATATTCTGGAAAAGGATATGTCAAAGGTTAAGGCGTTGGGCGCAAACCCCGATATTGTGTCATGCGACATAAACAACATATTAAAAGACCCCGAAATAAAGATTGTGGCTGAGTTTTTTGGCGGAATAGAGCCGGCAAAAAGCTTTTTGGTACAATGCTTGCTGGCGGGCAAGAGCATAGTTACGGCGAATAAAGAGATGTTCAGCCAATATTGGCACGAGCTGGAAAGCGCGGCCAAGAAGGGCAAGGCGGGGGTGTATTTTGAAGCAAGCTGCGTGGGCGGCGTGCCCGTTATCAGAACGCTTACCGAGAGCATGCAAGGCAACAACATAAAATGCATTATGGGCATTGTAAACGGAACCACCAACTATATTTTATCGAAGATGGCGGACGAAGGCTTGGAGTATGAAACCGTGCTCAAAGAAGCGCAAAAGCTGGGCTATGCCGAAGCAAACCCCACCGCCGATGTGGACGGATACGATTCCATGTATAAGCTGAGCATATTAAGCTCCCTTGCATTTCATACCAAGGTGCCCATTGACAAGATATACAGAGAAGGCATATCGAATATCAGCAAGCTGGACATAGAGTACGGCAAAAAATTCGGGTATACGCTTAAGCTGCTTGCCATTGGCAAGAAAGAAAACGGCAAAATCGAAGCAAGAGTGCATCCCGCCTTTATTCCAAGCGACCATCCGTTGGCGGCGGTTAAAGAGAGTTTCAACGCCGTCCATATAGTGGGCGACAATGTGGGCGACATTATGCTTTACGGCAGAGGCGCGGGAGATTTGCCCACGGGCAGCGCCATAGTGTCGGATATAGTGTTCGCTTCTCTGCAAAGCAAGCATAAGTATTCCTCTTTTAAGAACAACACGGACAAGGTGTCGGACAGGGGCTTCAATAAGGATTTCCAATGCGAATACTATATGAGGTTGACGGTAAAAGACGTGCCGGGAGTGATAGCTTCCATTTCGGCGAAGCTGGCCAAGTTCAAAATCAGCATAAACTCCATACAGCAAAAGGTGGAAGGGGATAAGGCCTCAGTAATATTCATGCTGCACAGAACCAGCGAAAGCAGCGTAAAGAAAGCCGTGGAGGCAATTAAGGAAGTGGACACCGTTTACAGCGTGGACGCCATAATCAGGGTGGAAGAATAACCGCTTAAGATATTTCAATTGAAACAAAAACTCAAAAATTCAGGGTTGCCTGAATTTTTGTTTTATCATTGCGAGAGCGGCAAATTTCATGGAAACAGCCATGGCTTGGCTTTATGCGGTTAAACGCGTCTTTAATTGACATTGAGAATTATTATATGTTAATATGTATGTAATTACGAAGTAGGTGTAAAATTATGTTAGACAAAAGGTCTTATTCCATACTTGAGAAAATAGTTAATTCGTCGCAGGACGGAGACTCTGTGGTGCTTGAAAAAGAGGAGCTTCTGAGCGCGGTGGACAACGAGATAGACGAGGACGAATTGGCTTATTATATAGAGGATTTGGCCTTAAACGAGATGATATCCGTAAAGTACAAAGACGACAACCTTTATGTCATTACTCCGTTATCCAAAGGCAGAGTGGCGGCCGAAAAGAAAGCCAAGGTAACCAAGCTTGCCGAAATCGTGCATAAAGAAATACAGCAAGCCGAAGCCATAAATTACAAAAAAATTGGCGCAATAGCGGGTTTTTGGGCATTCATCGGCGGAATGTTCGCCGCCGCCGTCGCTTTTTTAGTAGCGAGGTTTTCGTAAAATGGTATTGAACAAGAAAGAGAAAGCATTGCTCAATGTAGTATACCGCACGGCGGTAAATAAGAACGGGCAGTGTTTGCTCACTCCTTTGGACATATTAGAAAAGATATCTTATAAACTTGAGTTTACCGAAAACGACCTTGAAAGGGTGCTGAATGACCTTTCGCTGGACAACTATTTCAGCGTGGACAAAGCCAAAAGGCGGAACGAGCTGATTTATGTGATAACGCTGAAAGAAAAAGGCCTTTCATATATCAGAGACAAAAAGAAAGCCAGAAGAAAGCTTTATATAAGAATAATAACCGCCATATTGATAGCCATACTATCCTATGTGGTCAAGCTGATTTTACCTTATATATTTAATTAGATGGACAAATTTCAATTATCCTCAAACTACAAGCCTCAGGGCGATCAGCCTCAGGCTATAGAAAAGCTTGTGCAAGGCTTGCTTGACGGCTTCCGCGTTCAGGTATTGCTTGGCGTGACCGGCAGCGGCAAGACATTCACCATGGCAAATGTCATTCAAAAAATAAACAAACCCACGTTGATTATCGCGCATAATAAAACGCTTGCCGCCCAGCTCTGCAATGAATTGAGGGAGCTTTTCCCCAAAAACAGAGTGGAATATTTTGTGTCTTATTACGATTATTATAAGCCGGAAGCGTATATCCCCAGCACCGACACATATATAGCCAAGGATTTGTCCATGAATGACGAAATAGACAAGCTTCGCCACAGCGCCACGGCATCGCTGGGGGAAAGAAGGGATGTGATAGTGGTGTCTTCGGTGTCGTGCATATACGGCTTGGGCGCGCCCCAGGAGTATTTTAAGAACATGATATCCTTGCGCCCCGAAATGAAAATTGACAGAGACGAGCTGATAGACAGGCTGGTGGCTTTGCAATATAGGAGAAGCGATATAGACTTCGCGCGCTCCACTTTCAGAGCGAGAGGGGATATCCTTGAGATTTTTCCCTCCAACTATTCAAACCTTGCCATACGCGTGGAATTTTTTGGCGATACGGTGGAAAGGCTGAGCGAATTTGACATTACCACCGGAAAGGAAGCCAATATTTTGGAGCATGCCGCCATATTCCCCGCCAGCCATTATGTGGTGGGCGAAGAAGGCTTGGAGAGCATTTTGGCAAGGATAAAAAAAGACATGGAAAAAGAAGTGGAAGCGTTTAAGAAAAAGAACAAGCTTCTTGAGGCTCAAAGATTGCTGGAAAGGGTAAGCTATGATATAGAAATGATAAGGGAAATAGGTTATTGCAACGGCATAGAGAATTACTCCAGGTATTTTGACGGCCGAAAGACGGGAGAGCCGCCCTTTACTTTATTGGACTATTTTCCCGACGATTTTTTGCTGTTCATAGACGAATCGCACATGACCTTGCCCCAGATAAGAGCCATGTATAACGGCGACAAGGCCAGGAAGGACAACCTTGTCAATTACGGCTTCCGCCTAAAAGCCGCTTACGACAACAGACCGTTGAATTTTCAAGAGTTCACCCAGCGCTTTACACAGCTTATATGCGTGTCCGCTACGCCGGGGGAATACGAAATGGAGCAGCAGTCGCAGGTGGTGGAACAGCTTATCCGCCCCACGGGTTTAGTGGACCCCGAGGTTTTTGTAAGGAAGACAAAAGGGCAGATAGACGACTTGATAAGCGAAATTTATATGGCCATGGAAAAAGACGGCAGAACGCTGGTAACCACTTTGACCAAAAGAATGGCGGAAAGCCTTACGGCGTACTTGAAAGAGCACAAGATGAAAGTAAGCTATATGCACAGCGACATAGACACCTTGGAAAGGGTAGACATAATATCCTCTTTGCGCAGAGGGGAAATAGACGTGCTTGTGGGCATAAACCTTTTGCGGGAGGGGCTTGATTTGCCCGAGGTGGCGCTTGTGGCCATACTTGACGCCGACAAGGAAGGCTTTTTGCGTTCCCGCTCCTCTTTGATTCAAACGATAGGCAGGGCGGCAAGGAACAGCCAATCAAAGGTGATTATGTACGCGGACACCATTACGGACAGCATGAAAGCGGCGATAGAGGAAACCAACAGAAGAAGGGAATACCAGATAGCGTATAACAAAAAGCACAACATCACGCCCAAAACTATAAAGAAAGACATAGTGAATACGCTTATGATAAGCAGGAAGATTAAAGACGCGGACAGGAAAAAGCTCAGCCGCGGCGAGATAATAAAAGAAATAGAGCGGCTTACGGGCTTGATGTCGGTAGCCAGCCACAATTTGGATTTTGAAACTTGCATACAATTGAGAGACGAAATAATGCGGCTGAAAAAAGAAATAAGACAATAGCGCCGACAATCAAACGATATATGCGCATATGCGAAAAAATTGGAGAAAGCGACGGAGATGAACGACAAAATAATTATCAAGGGAGCAAAAGAGAATAATCTTAAAGACATAAATTTAACTTTGCCCAGGGATAAATTTATAGTGTTTACGGGACTGTCGGGCAGCGGCAAGTCTTCGCTGGCTTTTGATACCATTTTCGCCGAAGGACAGAGAAGGTATATCGAGAGCTTATCCTCTTACGCCAGACAGTTTTTGGGGCAGATGGACAAGCCCGATGTGGAGAGCATAGAAGGCTTGTCGCCTTCAATATCCATAGACCAAAAAACCACATCCCACAACCCGCGTTCGACGGTGGGGACGGTTACCGAGATTTACGATTATCTAAGGCTGCTGTTCGCCAGGATAGGCGTGCCCCATTGTCCGGAATGCGGCAGGGAGATTTACGGCATTACCGTGGACCAGATAGTGGACAAGGCGCTTATGTACGCCCAAGGAACCAAGATAATGGTAATGGCTCCCATAGTGCGGGGGAGAAAGGGGGAATACAAAAAGCAATTTGAAAATTTGCGCAAAGACGGCTACGCCAGAGTAAAGGTGGACGGAGAAATCCGCATGCTTGACGAAGATATTGAGCTTGACCGTCAACGCAAACACGACATAAGCGTTGTGGTGGACAGATTGATAATCAAAGAGGGCATAAACAGAAGGCTGACCGACAGCGTGGAATTGGCGCTTAAACTTACCGGCGGCTTGGTGTCCATAGACTATGAGGGCAAAGAGGAGCTTTATTCCACCCGATACGCTTGCCCCGACTGCAATATTACGCTGGGGGAGATAACCCCAAGGAGCTTTTCTTTCAACAGCCCTTACGGCGCTTGCCCCGAATGCACGGGATTGGGCTTTAAGAATGAAATCGACATAGACAAGCTTATTCCCGACAAAACCAAGAGCTTGAGAGAAGGCGCGATTAAAGTAAGCGGCTGGAATTTGGATATGGGCAGAATTTCCGCCATGATGTTCAAGGCGCTGTCCGAAAAATATAAGTTTTCACTGGACACGCCGTATAAGGATTTGCCCAAGCATATACAAGACATGATTTTATACGGCAACAACCGCGAAACAATGCGCATGGAGTGGCAGAGCGCCCGCTTTTCGGCGGAATACAATTCCAGCTATGAAGGAATAGTGAACAACTTGAAAAGAAGGTATAGGGAAACCGCTTCCGAGGGCGTAAAAAGGGATATAGAAAGACTGATGACCACTCGCCCCTGCATGTCTTGTTCGGGGAAAAGGCTGACAAAGGAAGTATTATCCATAAGGATAGACGGCAGGAACATCAGCGAGGTGGCCGATATGCCCATTTCGCGCTTGCCCGTATTCTTTGGTAGCCTGAAACTGTCCAAAAGGGATGCCATAGTGGCCACTCCGATATTAAAGGAACTTAACGAAAGGGTTAATTTTTTAATAGACGTGGGGCTGGGGTATTTGACCTTGTCGCGCTCAAGCGCCACGCTGAGCGGCGGGGAAGCGCAGAGAATAAGACTGGCCACGCAGATAGGCAGCGGGCTTATGGGGGTGATATATATTTTGGACGAGCCCAGCATCGGCCTGCACCAAAGGGATAACGGCAGGCTGATAGCCACTCTGAAGAAATTAAGGGATGTGGGCAATACTTTGATAGTGGTGGAGCACGACGAAGAAACAATCAGAGAAGCCGATTATATTGTGGACATAGGCCCGGGGGCGGGCATAAAAGGCGGCGAAGTGGTGGCGGCGGGAAGCCCCGCGGACATTATGAATAACGAGAAATCCCTTACGGGCTTGTTTTTGTCGGGCAAAAGAAAAATAGCGCTTCCCGAAAAGCGCAGGGATTGCTGCAATAAATATCTCAGCGTATTGGGAGCAAGACAGAACAACCTTAAGAATATAAATGTGGATTTTCCTTTAGGTTGCTTTGATGTGGTTACGGGCGTGAGCGGCAGCGGCAAGTCTTCTTTGGTCAACGGTATTTTGTATCCTCATCTTGCCAACAAGCTTAACGGGGCGCGTTTGGATGAAGGGGATTTTGACGAAATCGAAGGGATGGAGCATTGCGACAAAGTCATCGCCATAGACCAAAGCCCCATAGGCAGGACTCCCCGTTCCAACCCCGCCACTTACACGGGGGTATTCACATATATAAGGGAATTGTTTTCCTCCACTCCCGAAGCCAGGGCAAGGGGGTACAGAGAGGGCAGGTTTTCCTTTAATGTCAGCGGGGGCAGATGCGAAAACTGCAAGGGAGACGGCATAATAAAAATAGAAATGCACTTTTTGCCCGATGTGTATGTGCCCTGCGAGGTATGCCGCGGCAGAAGATATAACAGGGAAACCTTGGAAGTAAAATATAAAGGCAAAAGCATTTATGACATTTTGGAAATGACCGTTGACGAAGCGTGCGAATTCTTTTCCAAAATACCGAGGATATTCAATAAACTTAAAACTATACAAGATGTGGGACTGGGGTATATAAAATTGGGACAGCCCGCCACCACTTTTTCGGGAGGGGAGGCTCAGCGCATCAAGCTTGCCGCCGAATTGAGCAAAAGGGCCACAGGCAGGACGGTATATATATTGGACGAGCCCACCACGGGATTGCACGCCGCCGATGTGGAGAAACTGATTATGGTATTGCAAAGATTGGTGGACAGCGGCAATACCGTAATAATAATCGAACATAACATCGATGTCATAAAGACCGCCGATTATGTCATAGATTTGGGCCCTGAAGGGGGCGATTTGGGAGGGAATTTGATAGCCAAAGGCCGGCCCGAGCAAGTGGCGGCCACGCCGGGCAGCTATACCGGGGAATATTTGAAGAAAGTTTTGTATAAATAATTCAAAAGAGCATATTTTTTCTTGATAAGAACAATGCTAAAGATATGCTTGTAATTATCGCGCGTTCTCTAATAATTCTTTTGGTGCTGGTAGCGGGGTTAAGGTTTATGGGCAAGCGCGCCATAGGCGAATTCCAGCCTTTTGAATTTGTCATAGTGCTTGCGGTGGCCGAGCTTGCCAGCACTCCCATGCAAGAAATCACCACGCCCATTTTATACGGCATAGTGCCGCTCATAACGGTGTTTGTCGCCCATTATATAATTACCTCCATAAGCTCTAAGTCCATCAGATTCCGCAAATTTTTCAACGGCAAGCCCATGATTGTCATAGACCAAGAGGGCGTAAACAACGAGAATTTAAGAAAACTCAATCTCAATGTCAACGATTTATTGGAAATGATAAGGGAGCAGGGCTATTTCAGCATAGAAGAAATAAATTACGCCATAATCGAAACCAACGGCAAGTTATCGGTTATGAAAAAAGAAAACGCGCCTTCGCCGCAATCCATACCCATGACGCTTATATGCGAAGGCAGGTATTTGGAAGACAATTTGTCAAAAATTAAAGCGAACAAAGAAAATGTGCAAAAAATTCTCAACAAAAAGAATATCAGAATGAAAGACGTATTGCTTATGACCGCCGATTCCAACAAAATATTTTTACAGCCCGTCAAAGGGAAATATATGATTTTCGAGGCGGACGATGAAATATAAATTGATTACCGTTATCGTGCTTTTGGTTTTGATGCTTGCGGGCGGCATTTGGGAATGCGTTTATATAACCAAGACTTTCAGGGAGCTTGAGCAAAGAACAAACGAGATATTAAGCGAAGACGCCATAGACAAGCAAAAGGTTTTGGACACCGCCGAATGGCTGGACAAGCAGCATAAGCGTTTAGAGTTTGTGGTGCCGCATTTTCAGCTTAACGAAGTATCCTTTACATGCGGCGAGCTTGTGGGCGCCATGCGCAGCAATGACGAGAAAGCGGCCTATCCGCTGCTCTATAAACTTAGGGAAGTGGCAAAAAGAATGGGGGATATCTACCGCTTCAGATACCAAAACATAATTTAATCACAATTTATCGAAGCTGATTATCACCGAGCTCAATATGTATCTTAAATCGCTAAGCAATTGCACCCTTGTGGCGCCGGCCACATCAAGGGAGGCCAATCCCCCCGCGAACAGCTCAAGGATGGCCGTATAATGGCCGGAAGCGTTTTCTTTGACTGCCCTTTCCTTTTCTTTTTTTATGTTCGATTGGATTTGATTGCATTTTTCAAGAAATTGGGATTCGTATATTTCGCCGTTTTCAAACTGCAAAGCGGCGCTTAATAGCTCATTCAAGGCGAAAATCACCTCCGAATACTTTTTGGCGTCAAGCCTTTTGACGATAATTTGGGCGTCTTTGTTTTTGCTTGCCACGCTTTGGGCGTCTTCTTTATCGGCAAAAAGCGTATATGCCACAAAATAAGCGTTTTGTTTTTGGTATATATATCCGCCGCCGCCCGACTGCCGCACAAGCAAAGATTGAGCGTAAGCCTTATCCCGACTGTCGAAGCTTTTGACCACAAAATAATAATGGGCGTCCTTTTGCTTGGCGAACAACTCCTTTGCCCAATCAAAGCCGATATTGCCCAATTTGACATTGGCGTAAACAAGCGCAGCAATCAGTATCAGCGCCGCCAAAAGATAAACGCCTATTCTCCGTTTTTTGACGGGCTTAACGATTATATCGGTTTTTTTGTTTTTTTTATCCGACAGATAGTTTTTTATATAGAATTGAGTATAATCTATCTTGGACATAATACCATTATATGATGGCGCCTTTAAGCTAATAACCGCCTTAAAATACCCAAAAAAATTTATTTTTTAACCTCATAATTTTATTTTTTGCCAAAAACGGCCGCCGCTTGCAATTATGACAAGCTTTATGATATTATTAAACGGTAAAAAAATTTAAGGTTTAAGCAAAAGGGATTTATTATGAACAAATGGGACAAAAGGTTTATGGAAATGGCCGAGCTTGTCAGCAATTGGTCTTCGTGCTATAAGGACAACAGAAAAGTGGGAGCCATTATCACAAGGAACAAAAGAATCCTTACCACAGGCTACAACGGCGCCAGCAGCGGCATAAAGAGCTGCCGCGAAAAAGGCGAATGCATGAGGAATAAGCTCAATATACCTTCGGGCACAAGACACGAGCTTTGCTATGCCGTGCACGCCGAACAGAACGCCATTATCCAAGCGGCGAAAATAGGCGTAAGCGTGGAAGGGGCGGTGATGTATTGTACCCATCAGCCATGCACGATTTGCGCCAAGATGATAATAAACAGCGGTATAAGGAGGGTGGTCTATAAAGAAGGCTATCCCGACGACTTCTCAATGGAACTTTTCAAGGAAGCGGGAGTGGAAATAATAAAGTATCGCGATTTGGAGAATCAAGATTAATCCCCTTTCATTAATTTAAGCAAAGCCGAATTTATTGTTTCGTTAGATATGCCTTTGAGGGGAACAAAACCTTCGGATTTTTGATTGTCTTTTTGATTTAACATTGACGCCACCATGGCGGCGAGGGGAGCGCCGCCGCCCATGGCGCTGTTACCCATTAGTTTTGAAAGCATGCCCGACATATCCGAAGCGTTTGCCCCGCCTTTGCCGCTCATCATATTGGCGATAAGGCTTGCCATATCGCCGCTTTCGGATTTTTGGTCATTTTGTTTATTGCCCCCCATCATACCGAGCATGGCGTTGAGCATAGGGTCGCCGCCGCTTTTATTGCCGCCAAGCTGGGACATAAGCAAAGCGTTCATCATATCGTTGCCCCCGCCGCCTTTGCGCCCCATCATCATAAAGGGCAGCATCATCAAAAAAGGATTGTTCATATCAGCTTGTCTTCAGCCGCGCGATAAGGTCTTTCATTTTTTCTCTTTGCTCGGCAGTCAAAAAGGATTCTATTTTGGCGTAAAAGGCGTCCAATTCTTGGGGGGAGGTATTGCCTTTTGAACATGCGCCCACATTAAACAATTCCCGCATCAATTCTTCTTCGCTCATGTCCGAATACTTATTTAAGGCTTCTTGAGGGGAAAGAGGCTTTTTTTTGTTTTTTATGTAATCTTTAATGTTCATGACGCCTCCTTTTTTTTATTTTATGCGCGCAAGGCGTGTTTTGTGCCATAAAAATAAGCAACCGTTAAGGGGCACACAATGGCCTAAGCCATAATATAAATATACTAAGACGGTGTATGAAATCCCAAAGAAGAGTCGCTTTGGTTTAAGGCAATGAGCTTGCGACAGATTCAAGGCAAGACAAGGAATAAGCATTGCCTAAGATAAAACACCCTCCGGCCGAAAACCGCGCTTTATTGTTGCGTGGTTTTTTGGCGTTCGGTTTGCAAGCCCGAGTAGGCTTCCAAGCGCAAATATCCCGTCTTGAAAGCTTTTTTGACGCCTTTGACATAAAGCTTTGATTTGAGCAAATTCTTCTTCTTGTTAAAAATCGTATGGGTAAGGCAAAGCGCTTGAACCGAGCTTTTTTTGGCGATTAATTTTCGCCAAAACATGCCGCCCGCCGCCGCTTCCACTATATTGCGCCCGCAATAAAAAGAAGTATTGAAATATTTAAGCCTGCAGTCCAGAAGAACAAGGGTGTTCAACAATACAAACACGGGGAAAGCAAGCGGCAAGCGTTCATAAAACGCAAAGAAAACCATTAAAGGCGCGGCTATGAGGTTAAACCCAAAAACAGGCAGGGAAAAATAATTTATGCGGGCGGAGGGCGGAGGGCGGAAGCCTTTGCACTCGCTCTCAAAATCGGGTAGAAATTCCTTAATCACCTTTTGGGCGTTTTCAATTTTAGCTATGGGAAGCAAAGGAATTGAAAGGTCGGACAAAGCGCCTTGATGCCCGGGAGCGTACAAAAAAGCGGTACAGGTACGGGTAATTTTGTTCAGCAAATGCTGTTTCAGCCCCATTCCGTTAATGCTGTCATACAAAGCGAAATGGTGGGATTTGACCAATTTGCCGTAAGAAATCTTTAATACGCAGCCCCGCTTGGACAAGCTGAAATTATGGTATTTGTTCCATGTGGCCAAAGCGTTCAGCATTATGCTTAAAACTATTGAAATAACATATAAAGCGGCGATAAGCTTGTTATAAAGGGTATCGACGAAATACAGCGCTACCAGCGTAACCAAGGACAGCGCGTACCCTATCGGCCTTATCCACCTTGCGGGCATGAGAACGGAGTTAACAAGCAGGCTTTTATTGGGAAGAGAAAAGGATATTTGCTCATATGTCCCGTCGCCGCAATGAGCGCGGACAATTTTGTTTTCTATCTCTTCAATCACTTCTCGGCGGGCGATTATATCCATTTCGGCTTTTTGGTTGACGCTGCCCGAATTGATGATTATGCGCTTGGCTTTTACGGCTTTATACAAAAGCGACTGCTTAACGGTATAGAAATGAACATTGCGATAAGGCAGCATAACGCTGTTTGTGATAAAAAAGCGGCTTTCCACCGTCAAGCTGTCCAATCCTACTATTATTTTCTTTCGATAATGGCTGCCCAAAAGAAAAACGATATAAAGCAGCATAACCCCCGACAGCATAAAAGCCAAGGGCAATTGAAAATATAAAAAGCGGTTTGTCAAGCTTATATCGTATGACAAAATGCGCGCGGCGAAATAGGCGAGAGCGGCAAGGAATGCGGCGGCGGACAAGAATTTATAGAAAACCGCAGCGAAACTTTCTCTGTAAGCGTTCATTTCAGCTTTTTGCTTTATGCGCCAGGCTTTGGGCATAAAGGGCGTCTTCCACGGACAAAGAGGGCAGGGTATGCTCCGAGCCCGCCGTAAATATTTTCACGGTGGCGAGCTTGAACAGTCTTTCAAACGGATAAGCCTTTAATTCCACATGCTGTATGTTGTCAACTAAGATAATTTGTCTTTTTTTGGCCACAACGCCGCTGTACACATATACCTTGTCTTTTTGCTCAAAAGAATAAGAAAAGCCGATATACCTTAAATACGGAACAAATATCATGGCGATGGCGTACAAAACGGGAAAAGAAAAGGCCCAAACCTTGATTAAGGTCAAGCTTAGCCCGTACAAAAGGTTTGAGGATATTATGGCGGTAAATATTTCAAAACCCAGCAATAAAATAAATGCCAGCAGCCATCGGAGGTACCAGCATTTCAAAGCGTTTTTGGGCAATCTCTTTTTGTCGCTCAGCATTACTCCCATTCAATGGTGGCGGGAGGTTTTGTGGTAATATCGTACACAACACGATTGATGCCTTTTACCTCGCCCACTATCCTTGAGGATATTTTTGCCAAAATTTCATAAGGTATACGCGCGAAATCGGCGGTCATGGCGTCCACGCTGGTAACGGCGCGTATTCCCAGCGTATAATCATAGGTGCGCTTGTCGCCCATGACGCCCACGCTCCTTAAATCGGTAAGCACCGCAAAGTATTGCCAAATATCATTATCAAGCCCGGCGAGGGCGATTTCTTGCCTTAATATATAGTCTGCCTCTCTGAGGATATCAAGCTTTTCGCGGGTTATTTCGCCGATAATCCTGATGCCTAGTCCCGGGCCGGGGAAAGGCTGGCGCATTACGATATCCTTATCCAATCCCAGTTCAAAGCCCGCTTGGCGCACTTCGTCCTTAAACAGATTCCTTAACGGCTCAATAATTTCTTTGAAGTCCACCACCGAAGGCAAACCGCCCACGTTGTGGTGGGATTTAACCAAAGCGGCGCCCACCCCGCTTTCCACTATATCGGGATAAATGGTGCCTTGCACGAGATAATCCACTTTGCCTATTTGCTTGGCGGCTTCCTCAAACACCCTTATAAATTCTTCGCCTATAATCTTTCTTTTGCGTTCGGGGTCTTTCACGCCGCTCAGCTTATTAAGAAACCTTTCCGAAGCGTCGATTTGGCGCAGGTTCATGCCCAGCTTGCCCTTAAAAACCTCCATGACCTGCTTTGCTTCGTCTTTGCGCATAAGCCCGTGGTCCACAAAAACGCAGGTAAGGTTTTTGCCTATGGCTTTATGGACGAGGGCGGCGGCGACGGCGCTGTCCACGCCTCCGCTCATGGCGCAAAGCGCCTTTTTGTCGCCTATGGTTTGCTTTATGCTTTGCACGGCTTGAGCGACAAAATTCGACATTGTCCAATCACCCTTGGCGCGGACAATTTTATAAAGGAAATTCTTTAATATCAAATCGCCGTTTATGGTATGGGATACTTCGGGATGAAACTGCACGCCGTAAATTTTGTTTTGTTCGTCGCAGTATGCGGCTACGGGACAGGTTTTTGTGTTCGCTATGACCCTCATGCCTTGGGCGACAGAACGGATATAATCGCCGTGCGACATCCAGCAAATATTTTCTTTATCAACGCCTTCAAAAAGGGCGCAGTATTGATACTGAATTTCCTGCCTGCCGTACTCTTGACTTTCCGCCGCTTTGACATCGCAGCCTTTCAGCTTGGCGATAAGCTGGGCGCCGTAACAAATACCCAAAACGGGAAGGTTCATTTCAAGTATTTGCTTGTCTATGGCGGGGGCGTCGTGGGCAAACACGCTGCTTGGCCCGCCCGTCAAGATAAGCGCTATAGGATTTATTTGTTTAATTTTTTGCGCGGAGGCCGAAGAAAAAGGAATAATTTCGCAATATACGCCGTTTTCCCTTATTTTTCTTGCGATAAGCTGACTATATTGACTTCCGAAGTCTATGACCAAAGCTGTTTGATATTTCATAAAAACCTCTAAGTTTACGCTTTTGTGGAATAGTTGGGAGATTCCTTGGTTATGGCGATGTCATGCGGATGCGATTCTATAAGCGAAGCGTTGGTTATTTTGATAAACTTGGCTTTTGTTCTCAATTCTTCGATTGTCGCCATGCCGCAATAGCCCATGCCAGCGCGTATGCCGCCCACGAGCTGATACACTATTTCGCTTAAAGCGCCTCTGTAAGGCACTCTGCCTTCCACGCCTTCGGGAACCAGCTTTTGGGCGTCTTCTTGGAAATATCTGTCTTTGGAGCCAGCTTCCATGGCGGCCAGCGAGCCCATGCCCCTGTATACCTTGAAGCTTCTGCCTTGGAAAATCTCAAGCGAGCCGGGGGATTCTTTTGTGCCCGCCAGCAGCGAGCCTATCATTATGGCGCCAGCGCCCGCCGCCAGTCCTTTTACGATATCGCCGGAGAATTTAATGCCGCCATCGCCTATGACTTTTACGCCGTATTTATCCGCTTCTTCGGCGCAGTCCATAATGGCGGTGATTTGGGGCACTCCGATACCCGCGATAACCCTTGTGGTACAAATGGAGCCCGGCCCCATGCCCACTTTCACGACATCGGCGCCTGCCTTGATTAAATCCCTTGTGGCTTCGGCGGTGGCCACATTGCCCGCTATTACGGGAAGGTCGGGGAAGGTCTTTTTAATTTTCCTTACCGCCTCAAGCACCGCTGTGGAATGTCCGTGAGCGGTGTCTACAGCCACTATGTCCACTTTGGCGTCAATAAGCGCCTTGACGCGGTCGAGATAGTTTGCGCCCACGCCTACGGCGGCGCCCACAAGCAGACGGCCGTTTTTGTCTTTGGCGGAGTGGGGATATTGAATGGTTTTTTCAATATCTTTAATGGTAATCAATCCCTTAAGGTTGAAATCTTTATCCACGATGGGAAGCTTTTCTATTCTGTGCTTGCCTAAGATTTTTTGCGCTTCTTCAAGGGTTGTGCCTTCGGGGGCGGTGATAAGGTTGTCTTTGGTCATGATATTGCCTATGGGCTGATTAAAATTAGTTTCAAAACGCAAATCCCTGTTGGTCAGAATACCCACAAGTTTTGTGCCTTCGGTTATGGGCACGCCGCTTATTTTATATTTGCGCATCAATTCAAGGGCGTCGGTAACCTTATGGTTGGGAGATAAAAAGAAAGGATCAGTAATGACCCCGTGTTCACTTCTTTTTACTTTATCCACATGAATAGCCTGCTCTTCTATGGTAAGGTTTTTGTGGATGATGCCCAGTCCGCCCTCTCTTGCCATGGCTATTGCCAGCTTGTATTCGGTAACGGTATCCATGGCGGCGCTTATTATCGGTATTTGCAAAGTAATGTCTTTGGTCAAGGAAGTTTTGAGATTGACATCTTTGGGCAATACCGAAGATTTATTGGGAATTATCAGCACATCGTCAAAAGTTAAGCCTTCTTTTAATATTCTTTCCATTCAATTACCCCTATAACAATTATTTATTTGATATTTCATAATTATAAAACTTTAATGTTATCTTTGTCAAATAAAAGGTAGTAAAAGCGTATATTAAAAAGATATATTTAATATGCTATTTGCGTTATGAATTAATGTGAATTGATTTGCCATAAGCGGTTTTTTTATGGTATAATGTTTGCAATTTCATTTTAATGGGAAATTTTTGCAAAGGAGAGCTTGACATGACAAATAATCGATATGTATTGGATTTTGTAAAGAAATATCAAGATTTGTTTCAACCCGACAAAGTGGTTTGGATTGATGGCAGCAAGAAACAAAAGAGAGAGCTTACCAATGAAGGCGCGGCCACGGGCGAAATAATAAAACTCAACAACAGGCTTTTGCCGGGCTGCATTTACCACAGAACGGCGGTTAACGACGTGGCGAGGGTGGAGGACAGGACCTTTATTTGCTCCCGCAAGCAAGAGGACGCAGGCCCTACCAACAACTGGATGGAGCCGCAGCAATGCTATAAGATGCTTGACGACATTGCCAGAGGCAGCATGAAAGGCAAAACGATGTATGTGATACCTTTTTCCATGGGCAAGATAGGCTCTCCATTTGCCAAATACGGCATAGAGCTTACCGACAGCATATATGTGGTGCTGAACATGCTCATTATGACAAGGGTATCCCCCAAGGTGCTGGACAAGATAGGCGACACCGACAACTTCACCAAATGCGTGCATTCCAAGGTTACGCTTGACCTTGAGAACAGATATATATGCCATTTCCCCGAAGACAACACCATTTATTCCATAAACAGCGGATACGGCGGCAATGTGCTTTTGGGCAAGAAATGCCTTGCGTTAAGGATAGCTTCATATTTGGGACGGCAAGAAGGGTGGATGGCCGAACATATGCTTATTTTGGGCATAGAAAAGCCGGACGGCGACACCAAGTATATTTGCGCGGCCTTCCCGTCGGCTTGCGGCAAGACCAACCTTGCCATGCTCATACCCCCCGCCGTATATAGAGAGAAAGGCTATAAGGTCTATACGGTGGGCGACGACATCGCTTGGTTGAGAAAAGGCAAGTACGGCCAGCTTTACGCCGTAAATCCCGAATTCGGATTTTTCGGAGTAGCCCCGGGAACGAACAGCAAGACCAATCCCAACGCGCTTGCCACCACAAAGAGAGACACCATATTCACCAATGTGTGCTTGAATAAGGCAAACAAGACGGTATGGTGGGAAGGCTTGGACCAGCCCGCCCCCACGAAGGCCGAGGACTGGAAGGGCGAAAAATGGAAGCCGGGCATGGTTGACGCCAACGGCAAGCCCATACCGGGCGCCAATCCCAACAGCCGCTTTACCGCTCCCATAAAGAATTGCCCTTGCCTGAGCAAGGAATTCGACAATCCCAAGGGAGTGCCCATTTCGGCCATTGTATTCGGCGGCAGAAGGGCCAAGGCCGCTCCTCTTGTTTATGAGGCAAGGGACTGGAAGCACGGCGTGTTCGTAGGCTCTATTATGGCCAGCGAAACGACGGCGGCGGCCGCGGGCAAAGTGGGCGTGGTAAGGCGCGATCCCATGGCAATGCTTCCTTTCTGCGGATATCATATGGGAGACTATTTCCAACACTGGTTGGATATGGGCAAAAAGATTAAGCAAAAACCCAAGATTTTCAATGTCAACTGGTTTAGAACGGACGAAAACGGCAAATTCATATGGCCGGGCTTCGGCGAAAACCTGAGGGTGTTGGATTGGATTATCCGCCGTTGCGAAGGAACGGTTGACGCCGTGGAATCCCCCGTCGGATATTTGCCCAAGCCCGAAGACATTAACTTGGAAGGACTGGATTTTTCAATAGAACAGCTTAAGGACTTGCTGGAAATAGACAGAGAAACATGGCTGGAAGAGGTCAAGGGCATTGCGGAATTCTATGCCAAATTCGGCGAAAGGCTTCCCAAAGAGCTGACCAAACAGCTTAAAGAACTCAAAAAGAGGGTAAGAGCCATAGGCAAAGAAACCCAAAACAAATAAAGGACAAAACCAAAAGATAAAGAGATAAAAGCCGTCGGCAGGGCGGCTTTTATTCTCTCAAAAGGGAAAACAATGAGCGAGGATGTTTTTGAAAGGACGAGAAAGCTTATAGGGGAGCAGGCTTTAAGCAGGCTGTCCCAAGCGTATGTGGCGGTATTCGGCATAGGAGGCGTGGGCTCTTACGCCGTAGAGGCTTTGGCAAGGGCGGGCGTGGGAAAGCTGCTTTTGGTGGACGGCGACATTATAAAGGAGAGCAACATAAACCGTCAGCTGATAGCCCTTCATTCCACTTTGGGCAAATACAAAACGCAAGCGGCCAAAGAGCGCGCCATGGACATAAACCCCGATATCGAGGTAATCGAGGCGCGGATTTTTTACGGCAAGGACAATTGCTCATCTTTGCCCCTTGACGGGCTGGACTATATAATAGACGCCATAGACACCGTAACTTCCAAGATATTGCTCATAGAAAAGGCAAACGAAAGCGGAATTCCCATAATAAGCGCCATGGGGGCGGGGAACAAGCTCAACCCTTCAATGTTCGAGGTGGCGGATATCTATCAAACTTCGGTGTGCCCGTTAGCCAGAGTTATCAGAACGGAACTGAAAAAAAGGTCCATACCTTCGTTAAAAGTGGTGTATTCCAAAGAATTGCCCGCGGTCAAAGAAAGAACGCCGGCCAGCATTTCATTTGTGCCGCCCGTGGCGGGACTGCTTATGGCCGCCCAAGCGATAAAGGATATAGCGAAACTATGATTTACGATTTGGTAATTATCGGGTGCGGGGCGTCCGGCCTTGCTTGCGCCAACAGAGTAAAAGAAAAGGGATTGAATTATATCGCGCTTGAAGCCAACGAGCGGGCGGGGAAGAAAATCCTTGCCACGGGCAGCGGCAGATGCAATTTAACCAATTTGGACATGCGCAAGGAATATTACAACACCGCGTTTACGGACAATGTTTTGCGAAATTATCCCCCCGAAAAGATTATTGAGTTTTTTGAGCGGCTGGGCATGAAGACAAAAGCCGTCAACAACCTTGTGTATCCTTACACCGAAAGCGCCAATACCGTTTTGAATTTTCTTTTAAGGAATGTCAAGGAGGATATCCGCTGCTCATACGCCGTCAAGGAGATATCCAAAGATAAAGACATATTTATTGTGAACAATGAATACAAAGCAAGGAACGCGCTTTTTGCAACGGGCTCAAACGCCACCATGGGATACCACAGCTTGGCGGCGGTCAAGGCGCTTGGACATACTTACAAGGAATTCAAGCCCTCGCTGGTATCCTTAACCACCGACACCGAATACATTAAGGGGCTTAACGGCATAAGGGCAAAAGCCGCCCTCAAGCTGTATAAGGGCCAAAACCTTATTGCCCAAGAAAGGGGGGAAGTTCATTTCAAGGACAACGGCATAAGCGGCATAGCGGCGTTTATGCTGACATTTTATATGGAATACGATAATGTCAAAGACTACGATATCGTCATAGATTTCACGCCCGATATGGACTTGAGCCAAACGGAAAAATTCGCTTTGGAAGGTTTGGTAAGGGAGCGCATAATGAACAATATCCTCAAGCAAGCCAAGGATACGGCGCAAAGAGCCGCTTATACCTTGAAGAATTTCCGCTTAAAGGTAAAGGGCCTTGGCGATATCAAAAAGGCGCAGGTTTGTTCGGGCGGACTGAATTGTCGCGAATTTGACCCAGTCACCCTGCAGTCAAAATTGACAAAAGGCTTTTACGCCTGCGGCGAAGCGCTTGATGTCAACGGACAATGCGGAGGCTACAATCTGCATTGGGCCTTCGCTTCGGGATTGACGGCGGCGGACAATATTAAATAACGGCCGCCATAAAAGGACAAAGACGGGAACAAAAAATAATATTGTTTAATATTTTTAATTGTGTTGAACATACTTTTCATAATAACAAAACCATCAAGAAGGTTGCGCTCCCCAATACTTTAACGGCAATTGAAACTTATGCTTTTGATGACTGCTCCAATTTGCAAAAGGTTGAATTAAGCGACTCAATAAAAGAGTAACCCCGCGATAAATGTCATTGATTATGAAAAAATTCAGGCTTAAAAATATAAGCCTGAATTTTTTAATTTCAAACAATTATTTATTTAGAGGCTTCTTCAACGGCAACGGCTATGGCCACCGTAGCTCCCACCATGGGATTGTTGCCCATGCCCATAAGTCCCATCATTTCCACATGGGCGGGAACGGAAGAAGAGCCGGCGAACTGAGCGTCCGAATGCATTCTGCCCATGGTGTCGGTCATGCCGTACGAAGCGGGGCCGGCCGCCATATTGTCGGGATGAAGCGTTCTGCCCGTGCCTCCGCCGCTTGCCACCGAGAAATAAACCTTGCCGTTTTCCGCCGCCCATTTCTTGTATGTGCCCGATACAGGGTGCTGGAAGCGGGTGGGGTTGGTGGAATTGCCCGTAATTCCCACATCGGCGCCCTCATGCTTCATTATGGCCACGCCTTCGTTGACATCGTTGGCGCCGTAGCAGCGCACCTTGGCCCTTTCGCCTTTTGAGAAAGCGATTTCTTTTACTATCTTGAGGGTGTCGGTGTATTGGTCATATTCGGTCTGCACATATGTGAAACCGTTAATGCGGGCGATTATGTAAGCGGCGTCTTTGCCCAAACCGTTGAGAATTACCCTGAGCGGCTCTTTTCTGACTTTGTTGGCGGAACGGGCAATTCCTATCGCGCCTTCGGCGGCGGCAAAGGACTCATGCCCGGCCACAAAAGCAAAGCACTTTGTTTCTTCTCTTAAAAGCTTGGCGGCAAGATTGCCGTGGCCCAAGCCCACCTTTCTGATTTCGGCTACTGAGCCGGGCACGCAGAAAGCCTGCAAGCCTTCGCCTATGATTTCGGCGGCGTCGGCGGCTTTCTTAGCGCCTCTCTTAATGGCAAGGGCGCAGCCGTATGTATAAGCCCAAACGGCGTTCTCAAAAGCTATGGGCTGAATGCCTTTTACGATTTCTTCCACATTGATGCCTTTTTTAAGGCATATTTCTTTAGCCTGTTCCAAACTGTCAATGCCGTTTTGAGCCATGGATTGCTTTATTTTCTCTATCCTTCTGTCATAACCTTCAAATCTCAACATCGCTAACCTCCTATTCCACTCTGGGATTGATGACCTTGACGGCGTCGGCGAATCTGCCGTAGGCGCTCGTGGCTTTTTTCAGCGCTTCTTGGGCGGGAACGCCTTTTACGGTTATCATTTCCATCATTTGTCCCAATCTTACAAACTCATAGCCTATTACTTCGTCGTTTTCGTCAAGAGCGATTTTTGTGATATAGCCTTCGGCGGTATCGAGATAGCGCACGCCCTTTGCGTCGGTGGAATAAATGGTGCCCACTTGGCTTCTCAATCCCTTGCCCAAGTCTTCCAATCCCGCTCCTATGGGGAGGCCGTTTTCGCTGAAAGCCGATTGCGTTCTGCCGTACACTATTTGCAAAAACAGCTCTCTCATCGCCGTATTGATGGCGTCGCATACAAGGTCGGTATTAAGCGCTTCAAGCAGCGTTTTGCCGGTAAGGATTTCCGCCGCCATAGCCGCCGAATGCGTCATGCCCGAGCAGCCCAGAGTTTCCACCAAAGCTTCTTTTATTATGCCGTCTTTAACATTGAGGGTAAGCTTGCAGGCGCCTTGTTGGGGAGCGCACCAGCCCACGCCGTGAGTAAGGCCGCTGATATCCTTTATTTCTTTGGATTGCACCCATTTGCCTTCTTCGGGAATGGGCGCCGGTCCATGGTTGGGACCTTTCTTTACACACACCATATTTTGTACTTCATGCGTATATGCCACTGTCAAAACCTCCGTCAAAAATTTTCTACATTGTATCATTAAAAAGGGCCGTTTGCAACCTATTTTCCTACAAAAATTTCAAGCCAAGCGCAAGTTAAATAAGAGTAAAAACGCCTTTAATTCATTGAAAATCCGCGGCTTCCCGCTCTTTTTTGAGCTTTATGTCTTTATAAAAATTCACCATTGTAGCCTCAAAATAAGGCCCCACATACACAAAAGCTATTCCCAAAGTTATTCCCACCAGCAAGAACCACGGAATAAAGGACAAAACCAAGACAATCAGCCTGCCTTTTTGGTTTTTCATGATTCCCCCCGACCTTTTCATGGCGGCGTCATATTTCATTTCTTTGTCGTCGGCGATTACATATTCAATCATGGCGTACTTCAGAGCAAGGTAAATGCCGGGAATGACAAAACAAATGACGCCAAGGAATATGTAAAGGATAGACAAAAGCCTGGCTTTGATTATTTCAAGCATTGAGCCGTTTGTGTAAGGGTGAATGAGATTGTTCAGGTCAGCGCCGTTGCCGTCGGACAATTCCAAATAAAAAATTTCATTCCCGTATACATGGGCAAAAGCAAAATACTCCAAGCGGTGGTGAGCAGCGAATAAATAACGGCCAAGAAAGTATATTCTTCGGCTTTGATAAGCAATACGGCGGGAATGTTGGACGCCCCCAAGGTTATCAGCCAAACGGCGAAGCACTGAAACAAATTGCTCTTTATCATTTCTTTGGCTTTATTTTTCAATTCTATTCTTGAACTCATATAAATCTCATTTTTTCTTATTATATGTGAAAAAGGCGGTCGAAACAAGCGTATTCATATAATCTTTTTTATTAATGCGGGCTTGTATTATCAAGGGATAAATGCTATAATACAATCAATCAAAAATTATCGGGGAGGCGGTATGACCAAGAAAATAGATAAAAAAACGCTTATCATACTCATATGCTCCGCCGCTGTATTCATCGGCTTGATGATACTTGCGGCGTTTATGGACTTAAAGATTAACATATTGTTGCAAAACCCCGACAGTCTTTACGGGCAGTCGTTGGAATACTTGGGGGAATTCCCCGCTTACGTGGCGGCGGGCGTGGCTTTCATAATATTGTTCCAAGCGGTAACCAAAGATAGCAAGTACTACCTTGCCTTAAAAATATTATTCGGAATATTGGCGTTTGTGGGCGTGGGAGTGTTTGTTAACTACCTTATGGGTAAATTCTTCAAAGAAGAGATTATGTACAGAACCTTTTATCTGATTGTGTTTACCATAGTCGCCACCGCGCTTGCCATGCTGGGGACGGCAAAGGCGGACAAGCAGGTAATGAAAAAACTGGCGCTTTTTGCCGTTATGCTGCTTGCTGTGCTTGCCATCAGCCAGATAATAACCACAATCGCCAAAAAGATGTGGGGCAGAATGAGATTCAGGAACATGAACCAAAACTATGACGGCTATACCCCGTGGTATAAGCTCAATTTCGGCTCAAAGGGCAGGGAGCATTTGGTGGTGAGCGATCCGTACCATTCCGATTCCGACGCCTTCAGGTCTTTCCCTTCGGGGCATACTTCGGCGGCGGGGCTTTCCATAGCGCTTGTGCTGCTACCCGACTTGTTCGAGAAGCTTAAGAAATACAAGGTATGGTTTTATGTGGCGCCCATTACATATACGCTTTTGGTGGCCTTGTCGAGGATAATCGTAAAGGCGCATTTCTTGAGCGATGTGCTGGCGGGCTTTATTATCGCCGTGGGCTCTGTATTTTTCAGCCGTTGGATAATACTATTGATTGACAATAAAATTAAGCAGAAAAAGCGGCAGGCGGAATAGTTTATGAATTGTGAAATATCTATGTATGGATATCTCAAAAATTCCATACAAGATAAAACCAAAGAAAAACTTATTTTCTACAATTACGGAATGAAAGGCCAAGAACTTTTGGAAATCATTGATTCTTTGGCCTTTTATTTGGTAAATTTGGGCGTAAAAAAAGGCGAATCGGTGGGGATTTGCCTTCCCAACATTCCGCAGGCGGCGATATCGCTTTACGCCATAAACAAAATAGCCGCCGTCGCCAACATCATACATCCCAAAATCAGCTCGGGCGGCTTGATTAAGATATTGAAAAAAACCGCCACCAAAACAATCTTCATGTTCGACAGAACATACGCGGAATACGCAAGCGCGCTTGAGAGCCAAGACATAAACGTAATTTGCTGTTCGCTGAGCAGCTTTCTTAAACGCGGCAAAAAAATAATGGCGGAAATATTCTGCCCCAAGATTAAACAAAAAGTCATACCGTTTGACGATACCGTCAAGCAAAAGGGAGAAATTGACAGAGAGGTCAACCCCTTTGACGACGCCGTATATTTGCACAGCGGCGGCACTACGGGTAAGCCCAAAACGGTAAGGCTGTCCAGCTACGCGCTCAATGCCTTCGCTTATAATTTATTAAGATATACCTCCCAGCATTACAGATACAGCCAAGACGACAGCATGCTTATGGTGTTGCCTTTGTTCCATGGCTTTGGATTGGGGGTATGCGTGCATTTGGCTTTGACCATCTTCAAATTGGTGATGATGCCCAAATTCAACGCCAAGCAGGCCATAAAGCTGATAAAGAAGCACGGCATAAACTACCTTGCGGGCATACCCGCCATGTTTGAGAAAATGCTTTGCGAAAAGAGTTTTGACAGCGAGGGCATAAGCAGCCTCAAACTGATATTTTGCGGCGCGGACAAGCTCAATCCCAACATCAAAAAGAGGTTTGACGAAATCTTAAAGAAAAACAATTCCACGGCCGAGATTTTTGAAGGCTACGGCTTAAGCGAAGTAACTTCGGTGGCCACCGTAAACGTTACCGGCATATCCAAGGCGGGCACCCACGGCAAGCCCATGTTCGGGGTGAAAATTAAAATAATAGACGACAACGGCAAAGAATGCAAAGCGGGGGAAGTGGGCGAAACGCTGATACAAAGCCAATCCATGATGAACGGCTACCTTGACTCTGACGAAGAATGCTACTACATTGACGAAAACAACGAAAAATGGCTGAGAACGGGGGATTTGGGCAGTTTGGACGAAGAAGGTTTTTATACCTTCAAGAGCAGGATAAAAAGAGTAATCAAGATTGCGGGAGTCAATATTTACCCTTCGGAGATAGAAGAGCTTGTATGTTCCATGAAAGAGATTGACGCGGCCTGCGTGGTAAGGACATATATTGACAATAAGCCCTGCACCAAGCTGATAGTGAAAATGAACAAGGATTACAAATATTCGGCGCTGATAGAACAGCGCATAAAAAGCCGCATTGCCCAAGAATTTATCAAATACGCCGTTCCCCAGCGCATAGAAACGGCAAAAAAGCTTTATTTGACAAGTTTGGGCAAAATGGATTACCTTAAATACGAAGAAGAGGAAAACAGCCCATAAAGGCGTTAAGTATAAAAAAATGAACCGCAAGGCGGGTGGATTATGCTTTTTTTGTATATAGCGTTGATTATAACGGGTTTTTTGCTTTTGCTTTATTTGGCGGGAGGGTTGGCGCTTGCCGTTGTTTTTTACTTTCAAGGAAAAACCGACAACGACCAAGTGGTGGAATTTGAGGTAAAGGAAAAGAATTTGGATATCAAGCTTTTGGACATACCTTGCAAGGAGCTTTATATAAATTCAAGGTTCGGCTACAAACTTTTCGCCAGGCTGTACCAAAGCGACACTTCCACCGACAAGTACATAATCGGCATACACGGCAAAAGCTCTTCTTCCATAGGACAGCTTAAATATTTGAAGATTTTCTCAGAAGCGGGATACAATGTGCTTTTGCCCGACCAAAGGAATTCGGGGCAAAGCGGAAAGTCTTTCTTCAGCTTGGGATTTTACGAAAAGTACGACATAATAAGCTGGATTACCGCCATAAAGCGATTGAACAAAAACGCGGAAATAATTCTTTTCGGCGAATCCATGGGCGGGGCGGCGGCGATTTTGGCAGCTGAAGCCGACCACAGGGTAAAAGGCGTTATTTCGTATTGCTCTTTTTCTTCGGTAACCGACATCATAAAAAGACATTTAGGCAATCCTTACCCGCCCATAATAGGATTTTTTATCCCCGCGTTTATCATAGTGTCCTTGCTGTGCTTCGGCATAAAGGTATGGCAATTGAACATAGCCTCAAAGATAAGAAGGGTAAAGGCGCCCGCTTTAATAATCCACTCCCGCCAAGACAAGCTTATCGATATCAGCCACGCGCGCAAGCTCATCGACAACTGCGACAAGGCCGAATATATAATTTTTGACAAGGGCGAACACGCCAAGGCGTATTGCGAACAACCCCTGCATTTTACGCAAGCCGTAAGACGGTTTTTGAGTAAAATCAAATAAAATCAAATGATAGTTTACTTTACGGCAAAAAGATAGTAGAATATAAATAAATCAAAGATAAAATTGTGGAGGTTTTTTTATGGCAACTATGATAACGATGATTGCGCTCGCAAGCGCGGCGGCGATATTCTTTATGGTGGTAAGAGTGCTTAAGGGCGGCATTTACGGTATGCTTGCCAAGACGTTGGCGTCGTTGTTTTTTATCGCGCTTGGAGTTGCGGGGGCGGTTTCGCTTTACCCGAACATAGATAAGGGCGTCATAATCGTACTTTTAGGTTTGGTATTGGGACTTGTGGGCGATATAGTATTGGACCTCAAGGTAGTATACAGGGAATCAAGCGACATCTATCTCAACGCGGGCATGATAAGCTTCGCCATAGGACATATCGTTTACTTTATCGCTTTATTGCTGCTGGCGGGATTTGACGCCGCCATTTTCCTTTCTTGTTTGGCCATAACCATTCCCATAAGCGTGGGGATACTTTTCTCCTCAAGGCTGATGAAAATGAATTTCGGCAAATTCCTTGCCCATGCCATAACATATACCGTTATCCTGACTTTTATGTCCATATATACGATAGCTTTGTCGATATACGACACAAGGTACATCTTAATGGCCGTAGGCATGGTGCTGTTCTTGCTGTCCGACTTGGTGCTCAGCCCCATGTTTTTCGCGGGCAAGCAGGACGATAAGGTGCTTTGCGTAATCAACCATACGCTGTATTACGCGGCGCAGATTTGTATAGCCACATTCTTGTTCTTCATATAACATATGGCGGTAAAAATATACTGTCATACAAGCGTCGGCTTTAATCCCTATCAAAACCTTGCGCTTGAGGAAGCGCTTGCGCAAAAGACGGCGGAAGACAAAGCCGTCGCGCTTTATTTGTGGCAGAACCATGACACGGTGGTCATAGGCAAGCACCAGAACGCCTATGCCGAATGCGATTATAAAGCCATGCAGGCCGACAATATAAGCCTCGCCCGTCGAAAGACAGGCGGCGGGGCTGTTTTTCACGACAAAAACAACCTCAATTTCACCTTCATAAACATTCCCCACGATTACGACATTGAAAGGAACAGACGCATAATTTGCCGAGCCATGGAAAGTTTGGGGGTGGATTGTGAGATAAGCGGCAGGAACGACATTACTTGGCAAGGCAAAAAATTTTCGGGCAACGCCTTTTTCCGCGGTAAGGATTATTGCGTACACCACGGCACAATTATGGTGGACGTGGACATGGACAAATTGCAAAAGTATTTGAGCGTGGACAGTTCAAAATTAATAAGCAAAGGCGTGTCTTCGGTAAAAGCGAGGGTAATTAACCTTAAAAGCGTCAATGGCGACATCAGCGTGGACAAGATAAAAATGGCGCTGAAGCAAGCTTTTGAGCTTGAATACGGCGGCAAGGCCTTGCCTATAGATATTTCAAAATTGCAAGAAAAAATCAACGCCCTTGCGCGATTTTATGCGGACAAGCGCTTTATTTTGGGCGATTATCCCGAAATAATAAAACGGCAAAGAAAGGACTATGGCGAGCTCATGATAGCAAGGGAAAAAGGAAAGCTGACGCTGTATTCCGACTGCCTTGACACCGAAGTTATCGACTACATAAAAGAGCGGCTGCGGGGCGGCGCGAAAAGCATACTTCCGAGAAAGGACTTTGGCTCGGAACGCTTGACGATAATTGAAGACATCAACAAAATGCTGGCGGAGGAACAAATATGAAAATAATCATTATAGGGGGAGGCCCGGCGGGCTATACGGCGGCGATTAAGGCGGCAAGAAGCGGCATGGAAACGGTGTTAATCGAAAAGAAAGCTTTGGGGGGGACATGCCTTAACAGCGGCTGCATACCCACAAAAGCGCTGCTCCATTCCTCAAGTGTTTTTGGTCAAGCGGCGGATTGGGGCGCATGCCCGCAAGCGGACATGGATGCCGTCCATAAAAGAAGCTTCGACATAGTGTCTCGGCTTAATAAAGGAGTGGAGGCGCTGATTAAGGGCGGCGGCATACAATACCACAACTCAAAAGCCCGTTTATTAAGCGGCGTAAGCGCGCGGTTGGAAGACGGCGCGGTCATAAAAGGCGATAAAATATTGTTGTGTACGGGAGCAAAGCCGATAACCCTGCCCATAATGGGAATAGAACACGCCAAAACCTCTGACGACATACTCAGCCGCAATTATGACAAATTTGATTCCGTAGCCATAATCGGGGGCGGCGTGATAGGAATGGAATTTGCCACTTTCTTCGCGGAAATGGGCTCAAGGGTAACCATAATCGATGTTTTGGATACCGTATTGAGCAATATGAGCAAAGATATAGCCAAATACGCCATGCTTAACTTGAAGAAAAAAGGCGTCAAATTCATTTTAAGCTCAACCGTCAAAGCCATAAGAAAGGAAGGCGGCGCTTGCGTTGTGGAATATGTTGAAAAGCAAACGGACAAATACCTTGAAAGCGATTTGGTCATAAGCTGCGCGGGAAGGACGCCGACGGGTATTGAAGGGGCGGAAGAAGCGGGCGTTAAATTCGACAAGGGTTTTATCGTGGACGAAAACGGCCAAACGACGGCCAAAAACATATACGCGGCGGGCGACTGCGTAAAAGGGAACATACAGCTGGCGCATTACGCGGCGGCGCAAGCCGCCCGATTGATAGCTTGGCTTGCCACAGGCCAAAAGCCGCGCAAGATAGAAAACGTTCCTTTTTGCGTATACACTTCCCCCAACGCCGCCATGGCGGGACTTAAGGAAGAGGATTGCGGTTTTGAAATCGAGGTAGGGAGATTCAACACGGGAGCAAACGGCAAAACGCTTGCCGAGGACGGGGGAAGCGGATTTGTCAAAGTCATATTCCGCAAAGAGGACCAAAGGCTGGTGGGGGCGCAAGCGGTATGCAACAACGCCTGCGAGCTTATCGGCTTTGTGGCAAACCTCATAAACATGGGGGCGACAAGGGAAGACATATTGAATTCGGTATACCCGCACCCCACGGTGAGCGAAGCCTTTTATGAAGCGGTGGAAGACAGCATGGGCCAATCCACGCATACCATATACAAAAGATAAGGAGATTTCCCAAAAATCAAGATTTAAGGCGTATTGGTTGACTTTGTTTTATCATAGTATTATTATAGTGCTGTAAATTTATTTGAGGTGAATTTAATGAAACACACCCCTTTTTTTGAAAAAATGAAGGCCGACGGCGCCAAGATGGCGGAATTTGCCGGCTATATGCTCCCCATGCAATTTTCAAACGGCATAATCGCCGAGCACAAAGCGGTAAGGGAAAGCGTGGGGCTTTTTGATGTGTCCCATATGGGAGAATTTATAATAAGCGGCGAAAGCGCGCGGCTAACCATACAGCGGCTTATCACAAACGACATTTCCAACATGAAGAACGGGCAGGCTAAATACACGCTTATGCTCAACGAAAAAGGGGGCGTGGTGGACGACATTCTGGTATACCGCTTTAACGAACAAAAATATATGCTGGTCGTCAACGCCGCCAATCGAGAAAAGGACGCCTCATGGATAAGCTCAAGGCTGACGGGCGGCGCTTCTTTTGAGGATATAAGCGACCAAACGGCGCTGCTTGCCTTGCAGGGCAGAAAAGCGATTGACATAATAAAAGAGTTTATCCCCGCCCAAGATATTCCGCCCAAAAGCTATACATTTACCGCAAGCGAGCTTTTGGGGCAGAAGATTATTTTATCCCGAACGGGATATACCGGCGAAGATGGCTTTGAGATTTACTGCGGCTATGACATCGCCGAAAAGGTGTACGATTTATTGAAACAAAAAGGCCTGCCTTACGGCATGGCGCTTTGCGGCTTAGGGGCAAGGGACACTTTGAGATTGGAAGCGGGCATGCCGCTGTACGGACACGAAATGGACGAACAAACATCGGCTTGGGAAATAGGGCTGGATTTCTTTATCAAAATGGACAAAGACGATTTTATAGGCAAAGCGGCGCTGGAAAAAACAAAGCCCGCGTACAAAAGGCTGGGCATAAAACTTACGGACAGAGGCATCGCCCGTCAAGGAGCTTTGGTTTACGATGGCGGCGGCGAACAAATCGGTTATGTAACTTCGGGTACCCATAGCCCCACTTTGGGATACCCTATAGCCATGATAAGAGTAAAGAAAGAATTTGAGGGCAAAGAGCTTTTTGTGGAAGTAAGGAACAAGAAATTAAGGGCGGAAGTATGCGGTCTGCCTTTTTATAAAAGAAATTATTAAGGAGAAGAAAATGCAAAATTTATTCTTTTTACCTTCGCATGAATGGTACGACAACGACAGCGGCAAAGTGGGCATATCCGACTATGCCCAAAAGGAATTGGGCGACATCGTGTTCGTGGAATTGCCCGAGGTAGGGGACACCCTTGAAAAAGGGGAGGCCTTTGCCAATGTGGAATCGGTAAAGGCGGTGAGCGAGATTTATTCCCCCGTAAGCGGCATAGTGGCCGAAATCAACGAGGAAATACTTGACAATCCCGCTTTGATTAACGAAGACGCTTACAACGGCGGCTGGCTGATAAGGGTAAAAGAGGCGCAGGGCACGGAAGACCTTTTGACATACGAGCAATACGCCGCCACGCTGAAATAAGAGGTGGGAATGGCAAAATACTATCCGCATACCGAAAGCGACATAAAGCAAATGCTTTCGGTCATAGGCATAGATTCCGTGGATTCCCTTTACGCTGGGCTGGAAGAGCTTAAAGCCGAGGACATAGACTTAGCCGAGGGCATGGGCCAGCAAGGATGCGAAAGGTATATCGATAAGCTGTCCAAACAGAACAAGGTATATTCTTCAATTTTTTTGGGGGCGGGCGCGTATAACCATTATATCCCCGCGGTAGTCAGGAATCTTGCGGGCAGGGAAGAGTTTTTGACGGCGTACACCCCCTATCAGCCCGAAATTTCCCAAGGGATTTTACAGACCATTTTTGAATATCAAACCATGATATGCAACCTTTGCGGCATGGACTTGTCCAACGCTTCGGTATACGACGGCGCGACGGCGCTTGCCGAAGGCCTGCTCATGCTTGCAGAAAAAGGCAAAAACAAAGTACTGTTCAGCGAGGGCATAAACCCCAAATACCTTGAAGTAGTCAAGACTTATTTGCGGGCGCAGAATGTGGAAATAGAATATGTGGGATTGGACGGCAGCGGCAAAACGTCCATTGAGGAGCTTAAGCGCAAATTGGACCAAAACACCTTCGCGGTCGCTTTGGCCCAGCCTAATTTTTACGGCGTAATAGAAGACGCCCAAGCCGTGGGAGAGATTGTCAAGCAAAGGGGAGCGAATTACATTATGAGCTGCAACCCCATAAGCTTGGCTTTATTAAAAACCCCCGACGAATGCGGCGCCGATGTGGCGACAGGCGAAGGGCAGCCGCTGGGCATGCCTTTGTCGTTTGGAGGGCCGTATCTTGGTTTTATCGCCGCCAAGCAGAAATACATGCGCAAAATGGTGGGCAGGATTGTGGGAAAAACCACGGATAGCAAGGGAAAAGAAGCCTATGTATTGACGCTGCAGGCCAGGGAACAGCACATAAGGCGGGAAAAAGCCTCTTCTTCGATATGCTCCAACCAAGCGCATTGCGCGCTTATGGCCACATTATATATGGCGGCTATGGGCAAAAAGGGCATGAAGGAAGTGGCTTCTCAATGCGTGAGCAAAGCGCATTATCTTGCCAAGAAGATGACGGCGCTTGAGGGCTTTGAATTGAAATACGGCGGCGAATTCTTTAACGAATTTGTAATAAGAAGCAAAATAAGCAGCGACAAAATAATTGCGGCGTGCCGAGAAAAAGATATACTGGCGGGGCTGAAGCTTGGCGAAAACGAAATATTGTGGTGCGTTACCGAAACCAACAGCGTTGAGGATATGGACAAGCTTATCGAGGTTTTGAAGGAGGCAATGTGACTATATTTGAATTGTCAAAATCGGGCAGAACGGCCTGCCCTCTGCAAAAGCGAGATGTGGAAGAATATAAGCTTGACCCCAAATTCCTTAGGGAAGCCGACGCCATGCTTCCCGAAGTGGACGAGCTGACGCTGGTAAGGCACTATACAGCGCTTTCAAAGAAAGCTTTCGGCGTGGACGACGGCTTTTATCCGCTGGGCTCATGCACCATGAAATACAACCCCAAAATCAACGAAGCGGCGGCGGCGTTATCGGGATTTACCAACATACATCCCTTGCAGGACCAAACGCAGGGGGCGCTTAGACTGATGTGGGAACTGAGCCGCGATTTATGCGCCATAACGGGCATGGACATGTTCACCTTGCAACCCGCGGCGGGGGCGCACGGCGAATTTACCGCGCTGCTGATGATAAAAGCCTACCATAACAGCAGAAATGACCATAAGCGCAACAAAGTGATAGCGCCCGATTCGGCGCACGGCACCAACCCCGCTTCGGCGGCCATGGCGGGATTTGAGATAATCAACATCCCTTCGTCATCGGACGGCTTGGCGGACCTTGAAGCTTTGGAAAAGGCGGTAGGAGAGGATACGGCGGCGTTTATGCTTACCAACCCCAACACCTTGGGGATTTTCGACAAAAACATCAAAAAAATCGCCGACATAGTGCATAAGGCGGGGGGACTGCTGTATTACGACGGCGCCAACCTGAACCCCATTATGGGCATAATCCGCCCGGGGGATATGGGCTTTGACGTGGTGCACCTCAACCTGCACAAAACCTTTTCCGCGCCCCACGGCGGCGGCGGGCCGGGCAGCGGGCCGGTAGGGTGCAAGAAGCTCTTGGCGGAGTTTTTGCCTTGGCCGACAGTGGAAGAAGATAACGGCGTTTACCGTTTTTCAAAGCCCCACAAATCAATCGGCAGCGTAAAGGCTTTTTACGGCAATTTCTTGGTATTGGTCAAAGCTTTCGCTTATATAAAGACTTTGGGCAAAGACGGCATAAGGAATTCGGCCAAGATGAGCGCGCTAAACGCCAATTACTTGATGGCAAGGCTGAAAGAATATTTTCCCTGCCATTCTCAAGACATTTGCATGCACGAGTTTGTCATAAGCTGCGAGGAGCTTAAGCAGCGGACGGGAGTGTCGGCGCTGGATTTGGCAAAAGCCATGCAGGACAAAGGCATGCACCCGCCCACCATGTATTTTCCGCTCATAGTCAAGGAAGCTCTTATGTTTGAGCCCACCGAAACCGAAAGCAAGGAGACTTTGGACAATGCGGCGGACATAATAATCGAACTGTGCCACGAAGCCTTAAACAATCCGCAAAGCTTTCACGAAAAGCCGTTGACCACTCCCATAGGCAGACCCGACGAAGTCAAGGCGGCAAGGTTTCCCATTTTGAAAGGTTAAAACAAAACCAGACACAATAAAGTGGCGATAAAATAAGTGATAATCCCCTGCGTAATTTTGTTTTTCAAAAAGAACAGGGGTTTTATTTTGCATTGGGAAATAAAAGCAAGCGACTGCAGTATGATGCTTGCCCCGCCAAAAGATATCATGGCGGCGCATACGGGAAGGACGGTTTTGACGGGATACCCCGACGAACACAGCGCCTTGCAGCCCGCGGTTATTTCTATGGCGCACAAGGTCGTCCCCGACGAGATTTTTCGCGGCATGCCGAACAGGTGGAAAAAACGCTCAAAAAAAGGCAGGATTTTGAAATCGGCAAGGATATCGGCGAGCATGACAAAAACGGCGATATATCCCCCCACTATGGCGATGGCGGTAACGCTTGAGAGTATGCTTTTCCCCAACAAATCCCCGTCGGTTTGGGGTAACAAAGCGGTTTTATTTATAAGGGCGCTTTTTTGTTTGCGGTTGACCATAATTATGCCGTTGAGTATGGCGCCCGCATAATGGCTTATGAGCATAACAAAGCCCGCCGTCTTGTTCGCCATCATGTTTATGCCCACGCTGCCCAGCACAAAAAGCGGCCCGGAAGTGGATGTGAATATGGAGATGTTTTTGGCGTCTTCCTCATCGATATATCCGTCATTGTAGCAATCGGCGAGCAGCTTTGCCCCCAAGGGGTAGCCGCTCATCAAGGATACGAAAAGGATATAGCCGGAAATGGGCGGGGCGTTGAAAAGCTTTTTCAAAGGTTTTTTCAGGTATTTTTCAAAAGGGGAAAAGGCATTGAGCGAGGTAAGTATTCTGGAAAAAAAGAAAAAGGGGAACAAGGCGGGCAGCACGGCCTTAACGAATAAATCCAACCCGCGGGCAATCGAAGAGATATACCTGTCTGGATAGATTACCAGAGCAAGCATAAAAGCCAGCGTAATAAAGATTAAGGAAGAGCGGATATTTTTGCCGTTCATTTTACAATTATATTTGCGGATAATTGCTTATATGCCCTTGAAGCGTTCCAAAAGAGCGGCATAAGGAACATGAAAGGTATTTTACCTGTTGCTGAAAAAGAAGATTTTTGCTATAATAATCAAAACAGAAAATAATAAGGTAACGGAGGATGTTTTTAATGGATATAAAGAGCGTTTTGAAAAAGCTGACTTTGGAAGAAAAATGCGCGCTGTGTTCGGGCATAAGCTTTTGGGACACCACGCCTATTAAAAGGGTGGGAGTGCCTTCGGTAAACATGGCGGACGGCCCTCACGGCTTAAGGAAAGAAGTTGTGGAAAGCGATGTGGCCAACATAATGCAAAAAAGCCAAGCGGCGACATGCTTTCCTACGGCGGTAACGCTTGCAAGCAGCTGGGACAGGGAGCTGGTGGCCGAAGTGGGGGCGGCGATAGCCGAAGAGTGCATAGACCAAGATGTCACCACGGTGCTGGGCCCGGGCATTAACATTAAAAGGAATCCGCTGTGCGGCAGGAACTTTGAGTATTTTTCCGAAGACCCTTACCTTGCGGGAGAGCTTGCGGCAAGCTATGTCAACGCCGTGCAGAAATACGGGGTAGGCACTTCGCTTAAGCATTTTGCCGCCAATTCCCAAGAATACCGCCGCATGGTCATATCTTCGGAAGTGGACGAAAGGGCTTTTAGGGAAATATATCTTCCCGCCTTTGAAATAACGGTAAAGAAAGCTCAGCCCTATACCATAATGTGCAGCTACAACCCCATCAACGGCGTGCACGCCAGCGACAACAAGAAACTGCTTACCGACATATTGAGAAATGAATGGGGCTTTGAAGGCATAGTGATATCCGATTGGGGCGCAGTAAACGACAGGATAAAAGGCATAAAAGCCGGCCTTGATTTGGAAATGCCCACCAGCAACGGCGTGCATGACGACGACATAGCGCTGGCGGTCAAAAACGGCGAGCTTGACGAAAAGGATTTGGACACGGTGGTGGAGCGCATACTCAAATATGTCTATAAGTGCGCGGAAAACAGGGAAAAGAACAAAGGCAAGACCTGCGACTATGACAAACACCACCAAATAGCCGCCAAAGCCGCCGCCGAAGGAGCGGTATTGCTTAAGAATGTGGCCGAAACATTGCCTTTGAAAGAGGGCAAGAGCTTTGCCGTCATAGGCAGTTTGGCAAAGAACATGCGCTATCAGGGCAGCGGCAGCAGCCGCATAAACCCCAAGCGGCTGGTCAGTTTCACCGATTACCTTGACAGCCTCAACATATCTTACGATTATGCGGACGGCTATATACCCGAAGGCGACGGCAGCGACAAAAAACTGCTCAAAGAAGCGCTGGAAAAGGCGCAAGGAAAGGACTATGTGCTTGTCTTTGCGGGCTTGACCGACGAATATGAATCCGAAGGCTTTGACAGAACCCACCTTGATTTGCCCATGGGGCACAATCAGCTTATAGAAAGCCTTTTGTCGGTAAACGAAAACGTAATAGTGGTGCTTGCTTGCGGCTCTCCCGTAAAGATGCCGTGGATAGACAAAGTAAAAGCGGTTTTGAATATGTATCTGTGCGGCCAGGCGGGGGGAGAAGCTTGCTACAATCTTTTGTTCGGCAAAATAAACCCCAGCGGCAAGCTGGCCGAAACTTTCCCGCTCAGCCTTTCGGACAACCCCGCTTATCTATATTACATCATGGGGCCGAGAACGGTGGAATACCGCGAAAGCATATATGTGGGCTACCGCTATTTTGACACCGCCAACAAGGAGGTGCTGTTCCCCTTCGGATACGGCCTGTCTTATACAAAGTTCAAGTACGGCAACTTAAAGCTGGACAAAAAAGAGCTTAAACAAAACGACACCTTGAAAGTAAGCTTTGACATAGAGAATGTGGGTGATTACGACGGCAAAGAGATAGCGCAGGTATATGTAAAGGATGTGGAATCCACGATGTTCCGCGAAGAAAAGGCGCTTAAAGGTTTTGAAAAGGTTTTCCTCAAAAAAGGCGAAAAGAAGACGGTAACCATCGAGCTGGACAGCGCAGCATTCAGCTTCTACAATACCTTAACCAACTCTTGGACCATCGAAAAAGGCGAATTTGAAATACTTGTGGGCGCTTCTTCTCGGGACATACGCCTAAGCGCCGCGGTTACGGTTGACGGCGTGGAAGAGGGCATCCCCGATTACCGAGAAACCGCCCCCGTTTACTACAACATTGGGCAAGCGGGCGATATCCCCGACAAGCAGTTCGAGGTTTTGCTGGGCAGACAGCTGGTGGAGAATAGGGCGTTCAAGAAAGGCGAAATAGACTTTAACTCCACGGTGGACGATGTCAAGGTTTCGGCTTTCGGCAAATTCGTAAGGTGGATGGTATACAAGTTTTCCACCGCGGTATTGCCCAAGGGGTCGCCGCTGTACATGAAGAAAATGGTCAGACTGTCGGCGCTTGTCATGCCGCTTAGGAATATGTACGCCATGACGAACGGCAGCGTGCCCAGAGAAACAGTAAAAGGATTAATCAAGGCGTTTAACGGCAAAAGGGGATTGGCGGCAGCGCTCAAAGCGTATGTCAAGCACAAAAAAGTCAAGAAAACGGACATATACGGGTGAGCGGATATAAGAACAGCTGATGAAAGAGATAGTGATAGCCAGCAACAACAGCAGCAAGATAGAGGAAATAAAGCAAATTATGGGGGGATGCTTTGACAGAATGTATTCCCCCAAAGAGCTGGGCATAGACATCGACGTTTTGGAAAGCGGGGGCAGCTTTTACGAAAACGCTTTAATAAAGGCAAGAGCCATAAGCGATTTGACGGGAAAAAGCGCGCTCGCCGACGATTCGGGCTTGACGGCAGAGGCGCTCAACGGCGCTCCGGGAGTGTTTTCCGCCCGATACGCGGGATATCCCGCCGACGACAAGAAGAACATAGAAAAGCTTCTTAACGAACTTAGCGAACAAAAGAACAGACGGGCGGCTTTTGTATGCTGCATAGTGATATACAACAGGGACGGAAGCGTAATAACGGCGGAAGGGAGAGTGGAAGGCGAAATCCTTGAGGAAGAAAGGGGAGAGGGCGGTTTCGGCTACGACCCCGTTTTTTACTCTTACGAACTGAAAAAAACCTTCGCTCAAGCCACACAGCAGGAAAAGAATTCGGTGTCGCACAGAGCAAGGGCGCTCAAAGCCATAGAGCTTATTTTGCGGCAAGGTCAATAAATATTAAAAATATGCCTTAATTTATTTGACAAACAACTCCTCTTTTATTATACTAATTTAGCATTTATTGGCGGGCGGGTGTTATTCAATGGTAGAATACCAGCCTTCCAAGCTGGTTGCGTGGGTTCGATTCCCATCACCCGCTCCAAAAACAATTTTGACCACGGTTGCAGTGGTATGCACATTGGTATTATTGGGGAGCCTGGCATTCGGGCAAGAAATGAGCCAGTAGCTCAGCAGGATAGAGCAACGGCCTTCTAAGCCGTAGGTCGGGGGTTCGAATCCCTCCTGGCTCGCCATTTATTGTGTGGTGGGTATAGCTCAGTTGGTTAGAGCGCCAGATTGTGGCTCTGGAGGTCGTGGGTTCGACTCCCACTACTCACCCCATATAATTACCGTTGGGGTGTCGCCAAGCGGTAAGGCACGGGACTTTGACTCCCGCATTCGTAGGTTCGAATCCTGCCACCCCAGCCAAATGATCCATTAGCTCAGTCGGCAGAGCACTTGACTTTTAATCAAGGTGTCCGGAGTTCGAATCTCCGATGGATCACCAAAAACACTTGCGACCGTGGCGGAATTGGCAGACGCGCTAGACTTAGAATCTAGTATCTCAGGATGTGGGAGTTCAAGTCTCTTCGGTCGCACCATATGAAAGCAAAATGCGGAAGTGGCTCAGTGGTAGAGCGTTGCCTTGCCAAGGCAAATGTCGCGGGTCCGAATCCCGTCTTCCGCTCCAAACAAAAAAGGCGCCTTCGGCATTCGACGCCTTTATTTTTATTTTAGTTGATTTTTTTATTCCTCTGGTTCGTTTTTGACGATTTCGCTGCACAATTCTTTTTTAGCGGGCGCGACTATGATATTGCCGTAGATATCAAACCTTGAGCCGTGGCAAGGGCAATCCCATGTCTTGGTGTTGGCATTGAATACAAGCTGGCATTTCAAATGCGCGCATAAAGGCTGGCAAGCGTAAATTACCCCGTCGGCGTCTTTATACACCGCTTTCTTTTTGCCGTTAAACCTGACTATGCCGCCCGAATCGAGGGGCAGACTGTCCTCGCCCTTGACGGCGGGGCACAGCGGCTTGACAACAAGGTTTTTTACCGTGCATAATATGTTGCTCATGGCGGGTTTGAATTTGAAAGAACATCTTTGCGGACTGAACAATTCTTCATATTCATTGTTTTTGCCGTTAATCATGTCGCAAATAATCATGGAAGACACCATGGCGTTGGCCATTCCCCATTTATTGAAGCCGGTAATGACATAAATGTTTTTGCTTGTTTTGGAGTAATAACCGACAAAGGGAAGGCTGTCATAGGTTACGCAATCGTTAGCCGTCCACTTATGCGTAACCTTGCATTGCGGAAACAATTTTTTGGCGGTATCCTCCAGCCTTTGGAACTTGTCGTTGGCGTTAATCCTTCCCGTGCGGTGGCTGAGCCCGTCGATTATCAAATACTTGCCGTAATTCCTGAAGGTCAAGCCGTTGGCAAGCTCGCTTTGATAAGAGGCTTGGATATTGGTTTTGACATTGTCTATGGCTATGGTGTAGGCTTGGGATTTGTACATTCTCAAAAAATACCATCCCGGTATGTTTATTATGGGGAAATTGGTGGCGATGACGATTTTGTCGGCCTTGACCTTGGCTTTATTCGTATACAGAATATTCTGCTTAACGTCTATGTCAAGCACCCTTGAGCGCTCATAGAATTCAAAGCTTTTGGGCAGCATGTCCAAAAACTTTATGGGATGGAACAAAGCCATGTTGGGGACTTTGAAAGCGCAGGCGGGGCGGAATTGGGCGATATGAAAATTATCGGCGTATTCGGGATTGGCGCCCATTACCGACAAGGCGTTGTATTCTTTTTCGATTTTGTCGGGGTTATCCACGGTGTACAAATAATCGTCCACCCTTTGGAATTCGCAATCGATATCATATTTTTTGATAAGCCTTTCATATTCGTCAATGGCCTTTATTTGCGATTCAAAATAAGGCTTGGCTTGGTCAAGCTTCAAATCGTTGTAAAGGTATCCCTGCAAGGCCGATATGTGGGCGGAAGTGTTTTGGGTAACTCCGCCGTATAAAACGCCCGCCTCAAGCAAGGTTACTTTTCTGCCCGACTCGGCCAGTCTGTAAGCGGCAAGGATTCCCGCTATTCCGCCGCCCACCACGGCGACATCGGTTTTAATGTCTTTTTCAAGCTCGGCGTGGTGGCCGACCACATATTCTTTCCAAATCGATTCCATAATTTTATTTTTTATAACAAAACAAAAAATATACCCGAATTAATTTGGCAAAAAATAGACGGGGCCAAACGCTGAAATATTTCAAAATTCGCTATATTGTAATCGTATTATATATAAAGTATAATGATAATGTATAAACAAGGGGAAGGAGCGTAAACCAAATGATTTTGATTGACCTTTCGGGGATATGGGAATTAAAGGACGAGCGGGGAGAATACCGATTAAAGGGCGCTTTGCCGGGCTGCAACTATCTTGATTTAATGGAAGCTGACATGCTTGAGGATGTGTTTTACGGCGAAAACGAAAAGCGCGCGCTTTGGGTGGCGGAAAGGGATTGGGAGTATTCAAGGGAATTTTACGCGCCCAAGGAGCTTTTGGACAGCGACTTTGTTTTTTTGCGGATATCGCAAATAGACACGATTGCCGACATATACATAAATTCTTCTTTTGTGGCTTCCACAAAAAACGCGCATATCGATTACAAGTTCGACATCAAGGGACTGCTTACCGAGGGCGGGAACGAGATAAGGATTTATTTTCATTCCCCGTTGAAATATGTGGAAGAAAAGCGAAGAGAAGATGCGCTGACAAAAAACCGCATGGGAATAAGCGGCTATCCGCATATAAGGAAGGCGGCATACCATTTCGGCTGGGATTGGGGGCCGGCGCTGCCGCCGTCGGGCGTAAACGGCGAAATAACCATAGAAGGGCATAAGCATTGTTATATCGAGGACATAACCATAAACCAAAGCCTTGAAGGCGACAAAGCCAAAATAAAGGTTTATTTTGACATAGCTTACAAAAAAGCTAACCCAAAAGACCTTTTCGCCAAGGTGGTAATAACCGATTCCGATGACAAGGCGGTTTACGAAAAGACCAAACAGCTTATAGGCGGCGGCGCGCAATTTACGGCGGCCATACAAAACCCCAAGCTGTGGACGACGGAGGGCGGCGCTCCCCAACCGCTTTACGGCGTCAAATGCATGCTTTTACGCAAGGAACAAGCGCTTTGCGAAAAAAGCTATGAAATAGGCATAAGGACGGTGGAGCTGGACCTTTCGGAAATGGAAGGAGAGGGCAGGAACTTCGCGTTTATTCTGAACGGCAAAAAGATATTCGCCAAAGGCGGCAATTGGATACCCTCTGACAGCTTTGTAACGAGGACGGACGAGGCGAAATTGGAATACTTGATAAAAAGCTGCAAAGAAGCCAACATGAACATGATAAGGGTATGGGGAGGGGGCTTTTACGAAAGCGATAAATTCTATCGTCTTTGCGACAAATACGGCATTCTTGTGTGGCAAGATTTCGCGTTTGCCTGCGCCCCCTATCCGTTTTATACCGAAGAATTTTTGCACAATGTCAAAGACGAAATAAAAAGCGCGGTAAAAAGATTGAAAAATTACAGCTGTTTGTGTTTGCTGTGCGGAAACAATGAAATCGAAGCCATGACGGCGAGCTGGATGCATCTGAAAAAGGCGATTAAATGGACGCAAAAGTTTTTTTACGATATTCTGCCCGCCGAGCTGAAGGAGCTAAAAATAAAAATCCCTTATTGGCCGGGTTCTCCCGGCGGGGGAGAATTTATGAAAGACATAAATTCCGATTGCCGGGGCGACACCCATTTATGGCATGTGTGGCACGGCATGCAGCCTTTTGAATATTATCGCAAAAGATATACCCGATTCTGCAGCGAATTCGGTTTTGAATCATTGCCCGACATAGACACCATAAAAACCTTTTGCGAACAAAAGGACTACAGCCTTTTTTCGCCGCCCATGCTCAATCACCAAAAATGCTTTTCGGGCAATGAAAAAATACTGTATTACATGATAAGCAACTACTTTATCCCCGCCAAATTCGAAGAGCTTATATATATGTCGCAGTTGACGCAGGCCGAGAGCATAAAAGCGGCGGTGGAGCATTGGCGGAGCAATAAAGAAAGGTGCAACGGAGCGCTTTATTGGCAGATAAACGATTGCTGGCAAGCGTTGAGCTGGTCAAGCATCGATTACGGGGGCAGGTGGAAAGCTTTGCACTATTACGCCAAAAGGTTTTTCGCGCCCGTGGCGATTTTTTTGCGGGAAACTCCCAAGGACGTGGAAATGAAAATAGTCAACGACAAGGATATGCCTTTTGAAGGATATTTGGAATGCGGCTTATGGGACTTTGAGGGCGACGCGCTTGTAAAACAAAAATACCAAGTGAATTTACAGCCTTGCCAAGATCAAACCATACTTGCCGGCTGCCCCCCAAGGGTTATTAAAGGGCGTAAAAAGCAAGCGGCATGGCTGGCCTTTTTATACGATAAAGAGGGAAGAGAAGTAAGCCAAAACTCTTTGCTGTTTACCCGCCCCAATAAATTGAATTTACCCAAAGCCGACATAAAAACAGCCGTAAATAACGAAGGCGGCGGCAAATTTACCATAACCTTGACTTCTTCAGCTTTCGCCAAAAATGTTTTTATGCATATTGACGGAGTCAGCGAGCCTTTAAACGACAATTATTTTGATTTAATGAAAGGTAAACCCAAAACGGTTGCCGTAAGCGTTTTAGGCATGACAAAAGAAAACTTGGAGCAAAAGCTGAGAGTATATTGCCTGAACAATATGGAAAGGGCGTATCCCCCCATAAAGGAAAAGCTGATTAAAGCCAAAATAGCGCTAAAGCCCGCCAATATCCTATCTAAAATAATGTATAAATTTATATAAAGCGGGGCAAACGGCTAAATAACCCGCAAACACGCTCCGCCACGCTATAAATTTATATAAAAGGAAAAAACAAAATTAAGCCGCCACACAACTTTCTATATTATTAAAGACAAAAACAATAAACAAACGAAAGTAACCCCTTGCGCAGCGGCGGCATAATTTTATGTTAAGGACAAAAGCAAAAACAATAAAGGAAACCAAGTCCTTTCGGCACGGCGTCCAAAAGCAAAAATAATTATTTAGCCCTAAAAAGCGATTGACAAAAAAACATTGCTTTACTATAATATATTAAGCTGATTTTGCGTTAAGCTAACGACTGGGTATGGCGCAGCTTGGTAGCGCGCTTGAATGGGGTTCAAGAGGCCGGAGGTTCAAATCCTCTTACCCAGACCAAAACAATATGAAAACTCCGCTTTTTTGCGATTTTTAGCACTCGGGAAAGCGGGGTTTTTTATTTTTAGGCTACGTTTTAGGCTACGCTTTAAGGCTACGCTTTAGACTACGCTTTAGGGCGCAAGAAATTACGCGCCAATTTATTTGAGCCGCAAAAGCAACAGTCATATCTAATTCTATTTTGCTATTGCCAAAACACGCTTTGTATAATATAATAAAGTGGAATTAAAAAGGAAAAGCAAGCGGAGCGGAGAAATGAGCGAATTATTTTTGGGCGAGGGGGAAAGCAAACCTAAAAAGCACAAAAAAAGCGCTGGGCAGATTATTTCCCGAATAACGCAGGTTTTAATCGCGCTTGCCATTGTAGGCGTGATGATGTATATGCTGCTGACGGGAGCCAGGCCCAATATGGAATCGGACTCTTTTGCCATTAAGACAGGCAATTTCGGCGTAAATCCCGTTTGGATGCCTTACGGCAAAACCGACGACGTCAACGCCATTTACGACAATATACCTCAAACGGGCAAGACGCAAGCGGCATACGACATATACATACTTGCTTGTCAAAGGCTGAGCTTATCCAAGCAATACGCGGCGCGCGCCATAGGCAATTTGGAAATGGTCATTGAAGGCGGTTCGGCCAGCGTGGTAACCAACAGGGAAGAGCATTATTATATCCCAGGCGAGCCCACTTTGGACGCCAACCAATTTAGGATTTACAGCACTTTGGACATAACATACGGCAAGGAAGTAAAAGGGGATTCGTTTATCGCAGGCTTAATGCAGGCGAGCGCGGTTATGGGCGTAAGAAACTATTGCGACGGCTATAAGGTTTACGAACAGCGCAGCAGCCGCCTTTACAAAAACGAAAACAATGTGTACAAAGCCGAATGGAAGAAAAAAATCACGGAATTGCCTTTGAATTTTGAACGGGGATATAATGACGGCGAACTCAGGGAAAAAACCAATTTCATAGTCAACATGGACACCATATTGCCCTCCACCGTGGAAATCAACCGCGTCAAGGAAGGCGGCGTATGGAAATACGATGTCAGCTTTCAATTGGATTGCTCCACCACCGACGAGGGCAGCGCCACATATTACGAAGCCGAAGCCATAAAGAGAAAAATGGGCAACGCCGAATCGTTTACCTACAATTATTTGAAAGTCAATTTTACGGTATACGAAAACGGCTATTTCACATATTGGGCCACGCACCAGAAGTATTCGCTAGCTTACGCGGTAATAAAGGGTTATTTGGTAATCGACATAGCGGCGGAAATGGACTCAAGAAGCTATTTGAGCTATGATTCCAACGAATGCAAAGTGGATAACTTTATTGACAATTAACGCCTTGCCGAACGGCGTATAAACATTATCAAAGCGAAAACGGCGGCGATGACCGCAAGCGTAACCGCTCCCACGATGAGGGCGGTTTTTTGATTCAAGGTCAAAGAATGGGTGGCGTGTTTTTTCTGCACAAACGCCCTTTGGTTATTGAAAGAAATTTCGTAAAAATCGCCGTAGTCTATATCCGACACAATCCTTTGCAGTTTGGTGCCGTCTTTGACGGTGGCTATTACATTGCCGTTTTCGGAATTTATGTCGTAAATCTTAATCTCTTGCCCCATTTTCAGCGAAGTGGCCTTTATGTGCTTTACGGTAAAGGAAGGCTCTTGAAAGGAAACATAAAGGCTGGAAGCGTCGGCGTATCCCTCAAAGCTGCCGTATTTGATTTTTTGCCAGCGGATGTTGTCCAAAACAAACTCTTCTTCGACAGGCAATACCGAGGCGTTGCGGGGAATGGTAAACAAAATTGCGGAATCAAAATCGGGCTCTTCAAAGATGGGTACATTGTCATGAATGGCCCTTACCGAAGAAGCCGCCGTCAATAAGAGCAATAAGACCGCGCAAAACGCCGTTATAAGGAATTTTTTCATGTTTTTTCTCCCGTATTTTGGCTGTTCGGTATTGACGGAAAAGCCGAATTTATGTTATGCTGTTTAAGAGGATTATACAATGGAAATCAGGAAATATCAAGAAAAAGACAAAAAGAATCTGCAGTATATATGCATAGCCACCGCCAAGCCCGTAAAGAACGAAAAAGAGAAGGAAGTGCTTACCGCGCTGTATAACGATTATTTCACCGAGTGCGAGAGCGACAACATTTTCGTGGCCGTAAACGAGGACGACGACGCCATAGGCTATATAATCTGCTCTTCCGACTACAAAAAGTTCCGCTCCACAATGCGCAAGCGCTATCTTCCCAAAGTACGCAAGCTGAACAAATGGAAATGGTTTCTTACCCATCTTGAGCTGATATTGGACTCCCGCTTGACGAAGAAGTACCCGTCGTTTTTGCACATAAACATTTTGGACGGCTACCAAAGGAAGGGGCTGGGACATAAGCTCATGGACGCGCTGATTGGCCATTTGAGAGAAAAAGGCGTTTCGGCGGTTATGCTGGGCGTGGGCGCCGATAACCAAAAGGGCATAAATTTTTATAAGAAATACGGCTTCCACGAAATCATGAAACTGCCCGGCGTTATCAAAATGGGTTACAATATACAATAATTCTTTTTGTGGTTAAGAACAAAAAAGCAGCTTTACAAACCGTCAAAAAAATTTTTTTTGACGCGGTTTTTAATTATTTTCAAAAACTTGATTTAATCGTTATGAGATACCGACGGGCTGTGTTATAATTAAGCTGTTAATTTTATTTTTCGGACGAAAAGGAGAAATATGAAAATAAGGGAGGAATGCGGCATTTTCGGAGTAATTTCCAAACGCCGCGCGGACAGCGGAAACATAGTTTTCGCGGGGCTGATATCCCAACAGCACAGAGGACAGGAGAGCGCGGGGATTTCGGCCTTCAAGGACGGAAAAATAATAACGCACAAAGGACAGGGGCTTGTTACCGCTGTTTTTGATTCCGAGACCTTAGACAAGTTTAACGGGGCGGACAAGGCTATAGGCCATGTCAGATATTCCACCAAAGGCAATAACGGCTTTGTCAACGCCCAGCCCATTACCACTTCCCACAAAAAAGCCACCTTCGCTTTGGCCCACAACGGCAACATAGTAAACGCCGACAAGATAAGGGACAAGCTGGAGAACGAATACGGCGTTGTATTCAATACATCCAACAATTGCGAAGCCGTCATTTTGCTGATTATCAACGAAATGATAAAGGGCAACGATTTTATCACCGCCTTAAGGAATGTGGTATCCAAGATAGAGGGCGCTTACTCCATGGCGCTGATGACAGAGGATTATTTGATAGCCGTAAGGGACAGGGTGGGCTTCCGCCCGCTGTGCATGGGCAGAACGGAAGACAGCATAATGGTGGCCAGCGAAAGCTGCGCCTTGGACAGCGTGGACGCCCAATTCATAAGGGATATTGAACCCGGCGAAATAGTGATAATAGACAATGGCTTGAACATACGCTCCATAAAGGACACAAGAAAAGCCCCCAAAGGGCTGTGCTCCTTTGAATACATATATTTTGCCCGCCAGGATTCGGTGATAGACGGCAGAAGCGTTTACGAAATGCGCAAAGCCATGGGCAAGTATTTGGCGCTGCAGAACCCCGTGGAGGCCGACCTCATTTGCGGCGTGCCCGACAGCGGCCTTGAAGGGGCAAAAGGATACGCCGAGCAGTCCAAAATACCTTACGGCAGCGCCTTTGTTTTGAACAGATATATAGGCAGGAGCTTTATCTACCCCACCCAAAAAGCGCGGGAAAAAGCGGTTCGGCTTAAACTGAATCCGCTGAGGGCGGCGGTGGAAGACAAAAGGATAGTGCTTGTGGACGATTCCATAGTAAGGGGCACCACATGCGCCAAAATCATTTCGGAGTTGAGAAGCGCGGGGGCGAAAGAGATACACATGAGAATAACCGCGCCGCTATTCAAATATTCCTGTTATTTCGGCACGGACATAGACAAGCCCGAAGGGCTTATAGCCAACAGAATGAGCGTGGAAGAGATACGAAAACATATAGGCGCGGACAGCTTGGACTTTTTAAGCATAGAGAATTTGCTTAAGATATCGGGAGAAGCCGATCCCGGCTTTTGCGTAGGCTGCTTTAGCGGCAAATATCCCATCGATTTGGATATAAGCGATTGTTAAGGGGAAAGGTTATGGAAGACAAGAAAAAGTTGCTGGAATATTTCAAAAAAGACAGATATATCATAAAAAACGGCATAGAAATCATTGAGATAACCGACAACAAAGCCGTTTGCAAAGCCAAGGTTACCCCCGAGCATTTGAACGCCGAGGATGTCATACAAGGGGGCATGCTGTATACCATAGCTGATTTTACCTTTGCCGTTTTGGCAAATTACCTTCACGGAAAGACTGTGACCCAAACGGCTGCGATAAGCTATTTGCGCCCCGCCAAAGACTGCTTGGAGATACGCGCGGTGGCTGAGGAGCTGAGCGCCACCCGCCATAACTGCGTGCATAAAGTAACCGTAACCGACGAAAAAGGACAGACGCTGGTCATAGCCCAAATCAACGGATTTATTTTTTAATTTTGAAAAATATTTTTGCGGTCTTATTCGACAAAGTTCGCCAATGGGGATTTTTTTATAAAACCGGTTATTAAACGCTTATTTTGTGTAAATAATATCGAAGGTACGAATTTTTTGCCTATTGACTTGCCTCGCGATTGGTAGTAAGATTATTGTAGGAAATTATGTAAGGGAGGCATGATGGTAAAAATAGTAGTTTTGGACGGATTTTGCCTCAATCCGGGAGATTTAAGCTGGGGGGCTTTGGGGGGGATAACCGACAATGTGATAATCTACGACAGAACCCCAAAAGAGCTGGTGGTGGAAAGGGCCAAAGGCGCTGACATTATTATTTTGAACAAAGTCGTCATAGACAAGGAGACAATAGACAGTTTACCCAAGTTGAAATATATCGGAGTGCTTGCCACAGGCTATAATGTGGTGGATTGCGACTACGCCGCCAAGAAAGGCATAGTGGTTACCAACATACCCGCCTATTCCACCGAATCGGTGGCCCAGCATATTTTCGGTTTGCTTATCGAGGTGGCTTCGGGCATAGGAGAGCACAACCTTTCGGTCAAAAGCGGCGATTGGGAAAGATGCCCGGATTTTTGCTACTTCAACAAGAGATTAATAGAATTGCACGGCAAGACTATGGGAATAATAGGAATGGGCAGAATAGGGCAAAGGGTAAAGGATATAGCGCTTGCCTTCGGCATGAAAGTCATCGCTTACAACAAAAGCAGAACGGGCAAAGGGGAAGGCTTTGAGTATGTTACGCTGGAGCATTTGTACAGAAACAGCGACGTAATATCGCTTAATTGCCCCCTTACCAAGGACAACCAGGGTATGATTAACGCGTCAGCCATAAGTCTTATGAAAGAAAGCGCGATAATAATAAACGCCTCAAGGGGGGGATTGATTAACGAAAGGGATTTGGCGAACGCCTTAAACAGCGGCAGGATAGCGGGGGCGGGGCTGGATGTTCTGTCCGTGGAGCCGCCTACTAGCGACAACCCGTTGCTCAAAGCCAAAAACACCGTAATTACGCCGCACATAGCGTGGGCCACCAAAGAAGCCCGCTCAAGGCTTATGGAAATAGCGGTGGCGAACATAAAGGCGTATCTTGACGGCAAGCCTGTGAATGTGGTAAATAAATAGTTATATAATCATAAAAGATGTTGAAAATTTTGGTTTTAATGATATAATTGTTTATGGCACACCTAAAGATAAAAGAATAGTAAAAGGAATGGAGTAAAAGTATATGGAAAAGATTGCGATTATAGATATCGGATCCAACATGGCCAGGCTGGTAATCGCCAATATATTGGAAGGCGGTTATTTTGTGGTGATAGACGAACTGAAGGAGCCGGTAAGGCTGGCGCAGGACATGGAAATAGACGGATTCCTCAGGCCTTTGAGAATACAGCAAATGATAAAGACGCTTAACACATTCAAGTGTTTGTATGAAAGCCATGGGGTATCCAAAGTATTCGCGTACGGCACAGCCGCAGTAAGAAGAGCCAAGAACCAAAAGAATTTTGTGGAAGAGGTGTTGAGCAATTGCGGCATAAAGCTTACGGTGCTTTCGCAGGAGGAAGAAGCCTCATTAGTTTACACGGGCGTCATCAATTCCATGGATGTGCCCAAGGGATTGATTATAGACATAGGCGGCGGCTCCACCAAGATTATATATTACAACAGAAGAACGCTGATAGCTCAAGACACATTGCCTTTCGGGGCGGTAACCTTGACCGAGAAATTCCAGAACGCCAGCAAGGATCCCATGCACAGGACCGAGCTCATGGAAAAATATGTGGGCGAGGAGATGTCCAAGCTGGAATGGTTTGACATGATTGACGAGGACGTAAGGTTCATAGGCGTGGGCGGTTCTTTAAGGAATTTAGGCAAGATAAGCCGGCGCTTCAAGAGATATCCTTTGGACATGGCGCACAATTACAAGCTGCCTTTTGAGGAGTTCGACAACATTTACCAAAAGATAAGGGTGCTGGACATAGACAAGGCCGCCCGCATAAAAGGGCTGTCTTCGGCGCGCGCGGACATATTCCCGGCGGCGCTTGCCATACTTAACACATTGAGAAAGCGTTTGAATTTTGAGGAAATAACCATAAGCGGAGCGGGCTTCAGGGAAGGGGCGCTGTTCAGGTATTCGGTGCCTATGGTGGCGGAAAAGCCCATAGGCGATGTGCTGGGGCACAGCATTTACACCATGCTCACGCACTTCAACATGAACATACCGCACTCCGAGCATGTGTTCGACTTGTCCTTGCAGCTTTACCGCCAGCTTAAGGTGCTGCACAAGCTGCCCCGTTCTTACATCAAGGTGCTGAGGGTGGCGGCGCAGCTTCACGACATAGGCTCCAGCTTTAAGTTCTACGACCACCCCAAGCATTCGTTTTATTTGATTTTGAACAGCAACATGTACGGCATTCCCCAAGAGGATTTGGTTATCGCCGCCATAGCGGCGGGCATGCACTCCAGAACGCAGCTTGAGGGAATGGAAGTGGAGCAGTATTTGAACATGCTCAACGAAGAGCAAATAGACGCGTCCAAAAAGCTGGGCGTAATAGTCAGGATAGCCGAGGCGTTTGACCGTAGCATGGGCAGGGTAATAAAAGGCATATCCTGCGACATATTGGGAGACAGCGTAATAATCAAGACCGAGAGCGTAAGCGATTGCGCGCTTGAGATTAAGGACGCGATGACGGCAATTTACGATTTCAGAAGAGCTTTCAGAAAGAATTTAGAGATACTGTAAGTGAAAAGGATAATACTGGCATCGGCTTCGCCAAGGCGTCAGCAGTTGTTAAAAAAGCTGACCGATGATTTTACCGCGATAACTCCCGCCGTGGAAGAAAGGGAGTATGAAACGCCCCAGCTTACGGCGCAAGGCAACGCCCGCCTTAAAGGGCTTTACGCCGCCCGAAAATACCCCGGCGCCATAATAATAGCCTGCGACACCGTGGTGGCGCGCGGCGGCAAGATTTACGGCAAGCCCAAAAGCGAGGAAGAAGCGGTGAGAATGCTTAAAGAGCTGGGCGGCAAATGGCACGAAGTTTACAGCGGAATGTTCATAAAAGCCGATAAGGTCTATGAGTATTGCGCGCTATCCAAGGTTTTGCTGAAAGAGCTTGACGACTTTGAGATAAGGGAGTATGTGCGCAGCTTCCGCCCCCTTGACAAAGCGGGCGCCTACGGCATACAAGACAAAGCCGTGGTGGCAGATTACGAGGGCGACTACCACAACATTGTGGGCATGCCGCTGAGCGATCTACAAAGGATATTAAGGGAGAACGGCATAGATGTCAAAGAAGAAGTACTATGTTGATATAGGCAGCGCGTTTACCACCATACAAAGCAACATACTTTTGTTCAAGGAACCCAGCTGCGTCATCATACAAAACGGCTTTAACCCCAAGCTGATAGCTTCGGGCAAAGAAGCGGCTGTCCGCCGCCACCTTATCGGAGACGAACAGCAATTCATAAATCCCATATCGGAAGGTGCGGTAATGCATTATACGGGGGCGGTGCTGATGCTCAAATCCTTCCTTAAAAAGGCCAAGGTAAAAAAGAGCGACGAGATTATAGTCTATTTTAATTGCGGATTGAGCTTACAGCAAAAAAGGGATTTGGAAGCCGTTTTCTTGGAGATTGGGTACCGAAACATTACTTTATGCGAAAAACTGCTGGCGCTCAAGCCGTATGTGGCAAGCTACGGCAACATGGTGGTTGCGGACATCGGCGACAAGCATACCGACGTGGGCATAATCAACGAAGGGGGCATAGTCAGCGCTTACAGCATAGACATAGGCGGGGCTACCATAACCAGCCGCATCATAAAGACGGTGGAAAGGATTTACAACTTGAACATTACATACAGGACGGCGGAAAAGCTGAAAACGGGCATAGGCAGTCTTTACGCCAACGATGTTTCCCGCATGGCCATATCGGGCAGGGACATAATAACGGGAGTGGGCAAAAATGTGGAAGTGTGCGCCAAGGACATATACGACGACATAGTGTTCTGCTACAAAAGGATAATAAAAGTAATCGAAGGCCTGCTGGTGGTGGCGCCGCTTGAATGCATAGAAGGGATTACCAAGAGGGGGATTTTCGCGATGGGGGGAGGAAGCCAGATGGCGGGCTTGGAAGATTATGTGTTTGAAACTTTGTGTTTGCCGCTTACGATTATCTCTGCCATGATTTACAATTAATTTACGCGCGGTAATTTTTTACTTAAAAAAGCGTTTATTTGCGCCAAGCGTTTGCTTTGCGTTTACGCCATGGCGCGCCCCACTTTATTTATTGACACTTAAAGCATGGCTTTGATATAATTATAGTGTGTTAATATAACATAATAAGGAGCGACACAATGAAAGTCAAGAAAGTATTGTTCGTGTTTTTTATACTCATATTATTGATGGGATTGGTTTCTTGCGATTTTGGCGGTCCCGGCGACAACAATGGCAACGGCCAAAAGAAGGACGCCGACCTCAAGCCCAAGCCTTTGGATGATTTGACCGACTACGGCAGCGAAGCGAGGTACTATAATGTCACCAAGGTTACATATCCCGACACTTCCAGGCAAGAGGCTTTGCTTAGAAGCAGAATAGAAGAAAAAAGCCAAGAGGATTATTACGATTTGAGCGTGCCGCTGAGGATTTTCGTGGAAAGCGACCCCGGCGACATAATCGAAACCATGAGCCTTGCGGCGCTGAGCTATGACAAAATGACCAAGACCGTGGAGTATCTTGCGGGACAGACCGCCGAATCCCCCGATATCGACAGCATTGTGGCGAGCGGCGAATGGGAAAACGATATGACATGGTGCTTTTTTGACGATTGGGATTATTACGAAGCTTTGAGAGACAGAGCGGACGAAAGCTCCGAGGACAAGGATTCCGACAATGTGTTGCGCCAAAGAAGAAAGATGATGAAGCAAATATACAGCATAGGCTTGAGCGGGGACGAATTCGGCAGACTGGTTTACGAAATGCTTAAATACGCGCTCGAGATTACCGAGAGCATGCATACCCAAAAAGCGGCGGGGCTGGGATACGACGAATGGGCGAAGCGGGATTTAAGCTATGACGCTTTGGTTTACCTTAAATCCTTTAGGCAGTTCGCGGGCATAGAACCCCTCAACAAGGCAGGCAAATCCGCCGTGGTAAAATTGTACGGCTATTATTATGACTACAATAAAGCCGTGCACAACGCCATGGACGACGAAACCTTTGAAGATGAATTGATGTTCAGCCACATGAAAAAGTTCAGCCATTCCCAATTTGAGCAATATTTGGAAATACAGCGGAACAATTACGCCAAGGCTTACAGATACAGCGCCGAATTCTACAGGAAGTTCTACAACGTGCATTTCCAATTCCAAACGCTGATGGAAAATTACGACATAGAGGTATACGGCATAGGGCCGGCTACCGACGACGAGCAATTGAGGTACACCACCGAAATGAAGGCGGGCATGGAAGCGGGCTTCAGCCAGCAGCTTACTTTGACCGACTGGCTTTATGTATATTCGCTGAAGGACCAGCTCATGAAAGACTATAACTTCGCCAATACCCAATACCAAAACGTGAAGAACAGCGGATCGGAGCACGTTAGAAACGAGAAAGAGTTCCTGCTCAACATAGAAAGGCTTAAGATAGTGGATTATATCATGGAAAACATGAGCAACACCGAGCTTTCGGGCGTGCTTAAGTATCAAATAAAGTCTTACAGCGGGGATATGCTGAGGAACATACAGAGCGAAAAGAAAAAAGTGGTGCTGGAGATAGTGGACCGCGAAGACCTTGATCCTCTGGCTGGTGATTATGACGATTTGCTTAAAGCTTCCCAAATCAAAGAGGGCAGGACAAACGCCATCATAGCCCAGCTTATCAGGAACTACAGCGAAGCGGGCATTCAAAGCCAGTTCACTTCCGCCAACTCCGCGCCATGGAAGAACATGCATACCGAGATTAAGGCCGCGCTTGAGCACGACTATAACC
>LFRM01274579.1_pt1 | contig 76662 bp, 69 predicted proteins | sample 618341 | NCBI WGS metagenome assembly LFRM01 (sample SAMN03654438, study PRJNA283298) | anaerobic digester metagenome | isolation source: pool of bioreactors CSTR01a, CSTR02a, and CSTR03a thermophilic anaerobic... | place: Denmark: Kgs. Lyngby | collected 2014-05-21 | reverse complement strand
AAAGAAAACAGGCATTTTCACCCGCGTGAAAATGCCTGTTTATCGACAGTCTGACATCACCCAAACGGGTGATGTTTCCAGACTGTCAGATGACTGTCGGTTTTTTGATGTTATGCCGTTATGCAACAACCCTTTTGCCGCTGACTGCGTATTCTGTTTGAAAATCCTGCATTCTGACAGATTAGACTTTATCCTTCTTGTTTATCGGCTACCGGACGGAACCTGCGGAGTATTCCTGCAGCTGCGGCAGAAAGCAGTATCCAGAGTACATAGCCTTTGCTCTCGCCGGTCGGTGGGGAAACCGGCTTCTCATCAGTAGGGGGGGGGAACCGGTTTGGTGGGTTCGGTTGTCTCTGTCTTATCTTCATACAGCCAGCCGGCATACAGGGTGATGTCGTCAATTACCGGCGTGGAAAAGTCATAGGGTACGGTACATTCCTCGTCAATATACCATTTGTCAAAGGTATAAACCCTTGTTACGGTATCGGAAATCGCTTCGCTTGCCCTCGTGGGGTCATCGGGTTTTACGGCCATCTCTCCTGTGAAAACGGTTTGCGGTGGGACTTCTGTGCCGCCGTTCAACACGAAGGTAACTGTATTTGGAAAAAGCGAGTTGGTATAAGCGCCATTCGCGCCGTTAACCGTCCAGCCACCAGCCAGAGGTGCGCCCAAATCAAAGCAGTACAACCTTCCGTAATATGAAATGGCTAGATATCCGTCTTTGGTTACGGTGAACATAGGTAAAACATAAGTGTCATAATAATAGTCAATATAATATGCGTCGGTAAAAATTCCGTCCGAGGTAAACCTCTTAATCAGAATATCACCGTAATAACCAGTGTATTCCGCCAGAACGCTGCCGTCGCCGAGAACAGCCAGAGAATACAGCACCCCAAACTCATTCATGTCGCCGAATTGCGTTACAAGTTCCCCTGTGTTTTTATTGAGAACATATACATCATTCGGAAAGCCGACGTAAAGATACCGGTCATCGACTGCGGTGAGGAAAATACCCTCATTATACATGCCAATATCCTTTACCCATTTTATGGTGCCGCCCGGATTTATGGCATAGACGGGGCATTCCAGTATCTCGCCATCGATTTCAACTTCCCCGTCGCCCACAAGATAGATGATACCGTCTTTATCCACTGAGATGCTGCATTTGGAGGCCCCGCAGCAATCATCAACGTACAGGAACCAAAGCTCCTCGCCGTCTGCGAGCCGGTAGGCAGCTATGCCGCAGTATCCTTCCTTTACAACCGGAATGTAGATGGTATCCTTATAGATAACAGGGCTAACCCAATCATCATAATGTTCAAATCCAAGTTCGCTATCTTCGCTCTTTTCCCATAAAATCTCGCCGCCGTTATTAACGTCAACGGCAACAAGTATTTTATAATCTTGGTAGAGGTTTTCGGAGTACAACACCAGTATTCCGCTTTTTGAAAGCGCCATTTGATGATAAAAATGGTATAAAGTCACGACGTCATTAATTTCGTCATATTCGGCTTTGAATTCCTTGACCCATTTTTCGCTCCCGTCAGGATTAAGCGCAAAAATATAGGAGGAACCATACCCGTAGGAAGTACTATAAAATTCGTTCTCATCGTTTATGCCGTTGACCGTTGCAACGTATATTGTCCCGTCAGTCCCAACCAACGGCTGAGAATACGACGGCAGTCCCAGGTCGTAGCTCCACAGCATTTCTCCGTCCGGAGAGAAGGCAAACAGAGTATACGTTCCGGGATAAAACAACCACCAATATTCACCATACGGGGTATAATTAGATATAGTGTATATCGTCCCGTCGGGCGCGGATGTTGTATACATAGAATCGATGTACCCCTCATCCTCATGGTCATCCCCGACAAGGTCGGCATCCCATTTTGCCGGCGAGGTTTTAATGACCAAAAGCTCGGTATTGACTACTGTGTCTTCATCATCAAAATAGCACCCTGTCAGTACCCGATAGTTTCCGGAGGTCGTTGGCGTGAAAAATAGATTAACAGTAGCCATATCCCAATCGTAATTGTACTCGAACTCCAGAATGTCACTTTCATTACCGGCAAATTCCCCGCCGTTAAGAATAATCAGAACGGGTTGCAGTGTTTTTTCTGCAAAAACATTAAGGCTTGCCGAGTAGATGAACAAATATGAATTGCCCGCAGTCAGGTTGATTGAATACCCCTTATCGAGATAAAACTCTCCGTACTCCGAATCGAAGGTTTCCGCTTCGCTGGAGATTGAGCTTATAGCCGGAGTATCCAATGTGAGTTGGGTTGAATAATCAACCGAGATATAGCTGCCGTCTGTCAGCGCAGCCACGGAAACCGGAGCAATAAGGATAGACGCCGCAATTACAAGGCTGAATATAATCGCCAGCATCTTCCTTAAAGTTATTTTTTGATAAACGACCACTTATTTACACTTCCTTCCAGTTTTTGATAATTATATAACTTTGATGTAATTATTGTCAAGATGTAATATTAAATACCTTTAATAACGAATTCTGAACAAAGATAAACTCATGCCGGCTGCTTTCGCACCGCCTGTCAAATCAAACTGATTCACATCATCCGGCGTAATTGTACTTGACAATACAGCAGCGTGTTGTTACACTTTAAAGTGTAAAAGAGCAGTGATGCAGAAGCTATGCCGTAGTTGCCCATTATGCAATTATGTGCTCACGCCGGTTTCAGGAATATGCGGCAAAAGGAGTGAAAGCCGATGATTGTAATACTCAAACAAGGGGTAAACGACCAAAAAATACAGGAGCTTGTAAGCCGGTTTGAACAGATGGGATTTTCCTGCCATAAGAGCAGGGGAGAGCACACAACAATATTAGGGATAATCGGGGATACGTCGAGAGTGGACATAGAGGCGGTGCGCGCAATCGAGATTGTCGAGGACGTCAAGCGCGTTTCCGAGCCTTACAAGACGGTCAACCGCAAGTTCCACCCGGAGGACACCGTAATATCGGTGCCTGCGGGGGGGCGCGGAGCGGCAAAAATCGGCGGGGGGCACTTTGCGGTAATTGCCGGGCCGTGCTCTGTTGAAAACGAGGAGCAGATTGTTGCGATTGCCCGCGAGGTAAAGAAAAGCGGCGCGACAATGCTGAGGGGAGGCGCGTTCAAGCCGCGCACATCTCCTTACTCCTTTCAGGGGCTGCATGAGGAAGGGCTTAAACTGCTGAAAACGGCGAGGAAGGAAACCGGTCTGCCGATTGTAACCGAGATTATGGACCTTTCACACCTAGAATATTTTGACGATATTGACGTAATTCAGGTAGGCGCCCGAAATATGCAGAATTTTGAGCTGCTGAAGGCTCTGGGCCACACCGGAAAGCCAATTCTGCTCAAACGCGGGCTTGCCAACACGATTGAGGAATTCCTGATGAGCGCCGAGTATATCATGTCGGGCGGGAATGCGCAGGTAATACTCTGCGAGCGGGGGATACGCACCTTTGAAACAATGACCAGAAACACGCTGGATATTTCGGCGGTGCCGGTGCTAAAGCGGGTATCGCACCTGCCGGTGATTGTGGACCCAAGCCACGCCGCCGGGCTGCCGTGGCTTATCGAGCCGTTGTCAAAAGCGTCGGTGGCGGCGGGGGCAGACGGGCTGATGATTGAGGTGCATAATGACCCGTCATGCGCTTTGAGCGACGGCTCGCAATCCATTACCCCGGCGCAGTTCGACGCGGTTATGGGCAGAATAAAAGCGCTGGTTTCGTTTGAAGGCAAAAAAATGAGTTAGAGCAGGCTGTGCTCTAACTCATTTTTTCTTGTCGTTTTTTCTTATCGCTGGCGTTCTCTAGATAAGACGGCGTCCACAATAGCCCCGGACACGTCGACGCCAGTGCATTCGGAGATTGCGGCTGTAAAGGCATTTGAGTTTACTTCGCAGACCAGCGGCTGGCCGCCGGAGCCTGACAGAATGTCCACTCCCGCAAACAGCGCGCCGAGGATTTTGCAGCAAGCGACCGCGAGTTCTTTTTCTTCGGCGGTGGGAGTATAGGCCGACGCTTCCGCGCCGAGCCCGATATTTGACCTAAAATCCGATTTGGAGCGGCGCCGCATTGCGGCCACCGGCTCACCGTCAACCACATAAATCCGTATGTCGGTGCCCGCGCTTGCGGAGACGAATTCCTGACAGATGAACGGCTTTGCTTCCATTTGGCTGACCAGTTTTTTTAGCTCGGACCGGTTGTTCGCAAGGTACACCTGCCCGCCCAGCGAGCCGTAACATTCCTTGATGACCATCGGGAAGCCCAGCCTTTCCGCCGCAAGCTTTATAAAGGCGCTTGAAGGCAGTTCGTCCATATTGACATAAGTCATAGGAGCCACCAGCGTTTTTGGCATTGGGATTCCCTCGGCCGCAAGCCTTAAATGGGTTGCGGCTTTGTCGTCGCATACCGCTATTGTATCTGCCGGATTGTAGACCCTGACGCCGATTGTTTCAAGCGCGCGGGCAAGGCGTATATCCTTGTCAAAAAACAGCGCAAAGTCGCTGACGTCAAAACCGTGGACTGTTATTTCCCTGCCGAGTTCAACCGCGGTTTGAGTATTCGCAAACGGCATGAGCCTGATACCGCGGTGCTCTGCGGCTTTAATCAGGCGGGTTACGGTGCCCGGCGGCTGTTTGGGGTTCCAAAACCCGTTATATACCACATATCCTGCCATTGTGCAGCACCCTCTCATTGAAAAGCTGTTGATATCAGGTGTAGCTGTGTTCGGTGGTAATCACGGTAAACAGGCTGGGGTTGATTTCCCATACGAGATTCTGAACCTTGTCGCACAGCGCGCCCACGTCCTTGCAGTTAAACGGTACCACCATGTCGAATATGAGATTGGTATGAGTTTCGCCGAAAACGACCCTGAAATCGTGGATGCTTACTGCGCCGTCTATCTTCATTACGACTCCCTCGACAAGCTCCCTCAATTCCTTAATCCTGTCGTCTTTTGTGTCCACAGGGTCCATGTGGATACACACCACGGCATTATATTTCCCCATTAAATCCCGTTCAATGCGGTCAATAAGGTCGTGGCTTCGCATTAAATCCTCATCGCACGACACTTCCGCGTGAAAAGAGATAATCCGTTTGGTCGGGCCGTAGCTGTGGACTATCAGGTCGTGCAGCCCGATTATCCCGTCGTAGCCGAGCACCGTTTCCCTGATGTTTTTCACAAGCTCAGGGTCCGGCGCCTGCCCCAGCAACAGCGAAACGGTGTCTTTCAGGATGGAAATGCCTGACCACATGACGAATACCGCTATGCCTATCCCGATATACCCGTCAATATTGATTTTGGCAAATACGTTGACGATTGCGGATACTGCAATCAAACCGGTGCAGATTGCGTCGTTCCGGCTGTCCACCACCGCCGCGTAAAGGGTTTTTGAATTAATCCTGTTGCCGATATTCTTGTAAAACGCCATAAGCCACAGTTTGATTATGATGGAAACCGCAATGATTATAAACGATACGGCGCCGAAGGATACGGCGGCGGGGTTTAAGATTTTGACGATTGACGATTTTGCAAGCTCGAAACCGGCGAACATGATTATTGCAGAGATTGCCATAGCCGATATGTATTCCATCCGGCCGTGCCCGAACGGGTGCTCCTTGTCGGGCGGGGCGGAGGCGAGGTGGAACCCGACGAGGGTAACGATTGAGGAGCCTGCGTCCGACAGGTTGTTGAACGCGTCCGCGATTACGGCAATACTGGACGACAGTATTCCGGCTATGAGCTTAGCGGCAAAGAGAAAGAGGTTTGCGGCTATTCCCACCCTTCCTGAAACACGCCCCAGAGCATGGCGGTGGCTGCCGCCGTCCGTCTCATTGTATTTTTTTGCAACCAGTTTGAGGATTATACCGGTCATCAGCTTCACCACTTTTTACTGGCTTAAAACGCATAATATGGGTTTTAAGATTATCACATTTTGCCCAAAATGTCCACAATGCCATAATTATGTCCGGTTCTTCGCGTTATGCTTAAAATCTGACGCCTGTTTTATGAAAAACCGCCGGATATGTCGCTTTATTGGGTTTTTGGCTTTTGTGGAAATATCAACCCGGCGATATTGACTTTTTGTAATACTGTATTTATAATTGATTCTATTGGCGTGATGATACTCTTTGACATCACATAATAAGACCGTGGGAGGACAAACCGATGAAGCGAACCAGCAAATCATTGTTCTTCATCGTGGCGCTGTTGATTTTTGCATTGGGCTATACTACGATTTTTGGTGTGTATGCCCATTACGGCGACAGGCGCGATACTTATATCAGGGGAGCTTCCGACATAAGACTGGGGATTGATATCAGGGGCGGCATTGATGTTACCTTCGGCCCCAAAGGCAATGTCGAAAATGTAACGGAAGCCCAGATGAACGGGGTTAAAGACGTTATTGCGCAGCGGTTGATTGGCAATAACATTACAGACTACGAAATCTACGCGGACATGACCAACCATCAGGTTATTGTGCGGTTTCCGTGGAAGACCGACGAAAAGGATTTCGACCCCAACAAGGCGATTGAGGAACTTGGCAAAACCGCGCAGCTTGAATTCAGGATTGGCAGCGATACCGACGAGGACGGCAAGCCGACCGGCGAGCTTGTGCTGACAGGCAAAGAAGTCGACACGGCGACCGCAATGTACCAGCAGAGCGATACCGGCGCTACCGAACCGGTTGTCCAGCTCAAGCTGAAAAGCGAAGGGCGGGAGGCGTTTTCTAACGCTACCAAAAAGCAGTTGAATACTGGCACAATCTCTATCTGGCTTGACGACCAGATGATTTCAAATCCGAAGGTAAACGCGCACATCACCGACGGGATTGCGGTTATTTCTGGCGGTTTTGCAAAGTTTACCGAAGCCGCCTCGCTGGCAAACCTGATTAACTCCGGCGCTTTGCCGTTTGCAATCGAGGTCAAGAGCAACGGGGTAATCGACCCGACTCTGGGCGAGAAATCGCTGGATATTATGGTTATGGCGGGTATAATCGCATTTGCTCTGGTTTCGCTGTTTATGATTTTATATTACCGTCTCCCCGGATTCGTTTCGGTAATCGCGCTGATAGGGCAGGTAGCGGGTTCGCTTGCGGCTGTTTCGGGATACTTCAGCTTCATACCGAGCTTTACATTGACGCTCCCCGGTATGGCGGGCATTATACTTTCAATCGGCATGGGCGTTGACGCAAACGTGATAACCTCGGAACGTATAAAAGAGGAAATCCGAACCGGAAGGACGATTGACAACGCTATTGACAGGGGCTCCAGCAATTCGTTCTGGGCGATATTTGACGGCAATATAACGGTTATGATTGTCGCGATTGTTCTGATGGGCGTGTTCGGCCCGCCGTCGGGGCTCTGGGCAACGCTGCTCAAACCCGTACTCCGCTGGTTCCCGCCCTCCACCACCGGCGCTATATACTCATTCGGTTACACTTTGTTTGTTGGGATTATTTTCAATTTCCTTATGGGCGTAACGGCATCCCGACTTATGCTGAAGTCGATAGCCCGTTTCAAATTTTTACGAAAACCGTGGCTGCTTGGAGGTGAACGGGCATGAGCATATTCGGTAAAAACTTTGACTTCATCGGAAAACGAAAAATCTTTTTTGCGATATCGATTGCGATAATGGTAGCTGGTCTGCTGATAAATGTATTGATGGGAGTCGAGCTTGACATCTCGTTCAAAGGCGGTACCCTGATAAAGTACAGTTATCAGGGCAACCTTGACAGGGAAAAAGTCGAGTCGTTTATTGAGAGCAAAATCAATAAAAAGGTCAGCGCGCAACTTACCGAATCTTCTATGGATAATAACAATATCCTGAACATTTATCTGACCGAATCAATCTCAATGAACGAGCAGAAGGAGCTTGGCGAGATTATCGCCACCGAGTATAAGGATAATAAAATCCAGCAGGTCAACGTCAACTCGTTAAGCCCTGCGATGGGCAGGCTGTTCTTCCTGAAATGCCTTGTTGCCATTGCGCTGGCTTCAGTTTTCCTTGTAATCTATGTCGCGCTGCGCTTCCGCAAAATCGGCGGTTGGTCGGCGGGCGTGATGGCGCTGGTCGCACTGCTGCATGACATTGTCGTAGCTTATTTCGCTTTTGTAGTTTTCCAAATTCCGCTTAACGACAACTTTGTCGCGGTGGTTCTCTCAATCCTCGGTTTTTCGCTGAACGACACCATCGTTATATACGACCGTATCAGGGAAAACCAGCGCACAATGGGCAAAGACAGGGCAATCGGCGAAATAGTGAACGTCAGCATAAACCAGTCCTTCACCCGCTCGTTCAACACCAGCCTTTGCACTTTCCTTGCCATCAGCACGGTTGCTGTACTCGCCGTCATATTCAATCTTGAATCCATAATCAGCTTTGCTGTTCCGATGATGATTGGCATTATTTCGGGATGTTATTCCACAATCTGCATCTGCGGACCGTTATGGGTGCTGTGGAAAGAACGGAAAGCAAAGCCGGCAAGGGCTTGAATTAACAGCATTAATAAGGCCGTCCATCTCCTGTTTTGCAGGTGCCGGGCGGCCTTTTTGAGTAAAATGCTGGACTAACAGATTTAAATCTAATATAATGGTTATCTAAAGCATATCTCTAAACAAGTGAAATTACTACCGGAGGAAAACCCATGCAGGAATGGATACTTAAGCTAATACTGGATTACGGATATATCATCGTGTTGTTCCTTATAATGATTGAGAACATTTTCCCGCCGATCCCCTCCGAGGTTATTCTGACCGCGGGCGGGTTTCTGACCACCCTTGACAATTCCTCAATGAATATATTCGGTGTTATCGTCGCTTCCACATTGGGCTCGGCGCTGGGCGCAGTAATCCTGTACCTGGTCGGCAGGCTGATAAGTCCCGAACGTTTGGAGGCAATTCTTGGCGGGCGCGCAGGGCAAATCCTCCGGCTTAAAAGTGACGACGTCCGGCGGGCGCAGAAATGGTTCGATAAACACGGAAAAATCACCGTGTTTTTCTGCCGGTTTATCCCGGTAATCCGCAGTATAATCTCAATCCCCGCCGGCATGGCGCGCATGAAAATCCCGGTTTTTCTCATCCTGACGACCATCGGAACGTTTATCTGGAATGCGGTTCTGGTTTCGCTCGGCGCCGCAGCCGGCGAGTCGTGGGAGAAAATCGCCGGCGCGATGGGGATTTATTCCAAAGTCGGAGTAATCGTCATCGGGACGCTGTTTGTGGCAGCCGTTCTGGTTTTTTATTTCAAACGGCGCAGGAACAAGAATACCGCGGACAGCTGAGAATAAGTATAATTGATAAAAGTATAAAGGATGGATAGTATGACTGAAGGGCACGAAAAAAAAGCGAATTTAAAGGATTTGAGAAAAGAAGACTTTAAGCTTGCCACCAGCGTCTTTCTCTCCACCATATTGGCGGCGGTACTCAATTTTATCATTTATATGTCATTTACCATGATTTTTGTCGGGTTGTCTACCAAGACAATCGGCGAGAGGATTTATGAAAGGGAAAAAGACGGCTCCACAAAACTGATAACCGAAATCTATTATGACGCCACTACTACGGCTGCCCGGACCGAAGCTACCGCCGCGGGCACCTCATTACAGACCCAAAAGCCCACAGAGACTGCCGCAGGCGGCACTGAAAGTTCTGCAACCGGCACGGCGGCCGCCTCTTCAACCTCCGGGACAAGCACTGCCGACACAAAATCCACCCTTGCGGAAAATCAATTTGTCGAAAGCATCCGCACCGAAATGCCGAAAACGGTATCGGTCGCGATGGGTATTCTGTCCCAGTCGTTCATGTTCGTCCTGTTCGCCGCATTGATATATTCAAAGCTATGGGAGCGCGGCGACAGGGACGCCAACAGCGTGAATTTCGGCCGGATGGAGGAGGACAAGCTCCGCGGGCTTCGGATTGGGCTGATTGCCGCGGTACCGTCCATAGTGTTTTACCTTCTGCTTGTGGTAAGCAGGCTCGGTTTGATTACCGAAAAATACTTTTTCATATACAGGTTTTTGAACCTGACCTTCATGCCGGTGATGTCGGCATTAACCGGCAAGGTCGAACTTGTTTCCACCAATGTCTCATGGCTTTCAATGCTTGCAATCCTGCTTACGGTCGCAACCCTGCCGCTTATAAGCCATGCTGCGTACTTGCTTGGGTACAACCATATTTCACTGAGCGAAAAGATTATATACGTCAACCCGGATAAAAAGAGGAAAAGAAGGAGATATTAGTTTTTTCTTCTGCTTTAATTGCATGTTTTTGCCGCCGCCTTCATACCTTTTTACGGGGTGGTAATCGTGCAAAGACGGAGCTCCGGGGAATACCTGTTTTTATTTGCCCTTGTGGTCGCGGCAATTACTGCGGCGGTCTTATTGTCGCTGCAGGTCATGAAAGTCTTTGATACTTCAGGCTCGAACGGCACGCTTGAAGGGGATTATATTTTAATTGACCCGGGGCACGGGGGAAGGGACGGCGGAGCCTCGGCTGCCGACGGGACGCTGGAAAAGGACATAAATCTGGTGATATCTCTGTCGCTGTATGATTTGCTGCGTTTTGTGGGGTACAGGGCGGAAATAACGCGCGACAGCGACCGCATGACCTGCGACGCAGGCTTGAAAACGCTGCGCGAACAGAAGGTCAGCGATATGAAAAATCGGCTGATACTATTCGACAAAAGCCGGCTGGCAATAAGCGTACATCAAAACCATTTTGAGCAGCCGCAGTACTGGGGGACTCAAATCTGGTATAGCACCAATCACCCTGAGAGCAAAATGCTGGGCGCTTCGGTCAGGCAGGCGGTTTTGGAGATGCTGCAACCCGACAATAAAAGGGAGCTGAAAAAATCCACCGGCGATATTTATTTGCTGAGCAGAACCACCACAGCGGCGATTATTGTCGAATGCGGTTTTTTGTCAAACCCGGCCGAACTGTCAAAACTCAAAGATGAAACATATCAGCGGAAACTGGCTTTTGCGATTGCCTGCGGCGTGATTGCATACAATCCATAGTCAAAGCTATAAACTTGTGGAAAGGCAAGGATTACTGAAATGCCTAAAGACAGGACGGTTTATATATGTACCCAGTGCGGTTTTGAATCCCCGAAATGGTACGGCAAATGCACATCCTGCGGTGAGTGGAACACCATGCAGGAGGAAGTGGTATCCGCCCGTCCGGCAGCCTCAAAGCCGCAAAAAACAAGGAGCATTCAGAAACTTCAGCCTGTTTCGGACATCCAGCCAAAAGGGGAGAGACGGCTGAAAACCGGACTGGGAGAACTGGACAGGGTGCTGGGCGGCGGGATAGTGCCCGGTTCGCTGGTGTTAATCGGCGGGGACCCCGGTATCGGCAAATCCACGCTGTTGCTTCAGATATGCCGGTATATTGACGATAATAACAAGATTTTATATGTGTCCGGCGAGGAGTCTTTGAGGCAGATTAAACTGCGCGCGGACAGGCTGGGGATTGCAAACGGCAATCTTTACATAGTCTGTGAGACCGATGTGGACACCATAATCCAGTATATCAGCCACGAGACGCCGGACTTACTTATTATAGACTCGATACAGACCATGACCCTCGAAGCCATTGCGTCCGCAGCTGGCAGCGTTACACAGGTCCGCGAATCCACATCTGCGATTATGAAGGCCGCCAAAGCTGAGGAAATCCCCGCTTTTATCGTCAGCCACGTGAACAAAGACGGCGCGATAGCCGGCCCGAAGGTAATGGAGCATATCGTGGACTGTGTGCTGTATTTTGAGGGGGACAGGAACACAAGTTACAGGATACTCAGGTGCATAAAAAACAGGTACGGCTCCACCAATGAAATAGGCGTCTTTGAAATGAGCGACCACGGGCTTTTGGAGGTTGAAAACCCGTCAATGATGCTACTTTCGGGCAGGCCCCGCAACGTCAGCGGGACATGCGTCGCCTGCAAGATGGAAGGGACGCGCCCGCTGCTCGCCGAGGTGCAGGGGCTTGTTACCCCGACGGGGTTCGGAAATCCCAGACGGATGGCTACCGGATTTGACTATAACCGGCTGTCGCTGCTGCTCGCGGTGCTTGAAAAACGTTCGGGCTACTTTTTTTCGAATATGGACGCATACGTCAATGTGGTAGGCGGCTTGCGGCTTGACGAGCCCGCCTGCGATTTGCCGGTCGCCCTCTCGCTTATATCAAGCTTAAAGGACCAGTCGGTCGGCGATGATGTTGTGGCTTTCGGCGAAATCGGGCTTGCGGGCGAAATCCGTTCGGTGTCCAATATCGAAGCCAGAATAAGCGAGGCAGTAAGACTGGGTTTTAAAAGGATACTGCTGCCGTATCAAAATCTAAAAAGATTAAGCGGCCATCAGGGCGTTGAGCTTATCGGCGCAAAAACCGTGCGCGAGGCTTTTGAAAGTGTAGTATGACTGTTTTGCCGGCATAACCGGTTTAAATACAAACAAAAAAAGGAGGGTTTTAACCTCCCTTTTTGTTTGCCGTTAACTTTGACAGGTTCTTATCACTGCTGAAGTTCGGTACGTTGTATAAAACCAGTAAATCGGTAATGCCGCTCTGCTCAGCAAGCTCAAGGTAATCGGTATTGAGGTGCCGAGGGTCTGCCACAATAATCCTTTGGTAGTGCTTTGTCAGAAAGGGGATAAAGCAGTTGGCGAACGAGTCTTTGATAACCATGATAGTTTTGCCGTTATCGGCGTTGGTGGCGATGTCCACAAGCGGTTTGTTGCCACCGAGAAAATACGAGTAAACGTCTTTTTTTTGAATAAACTCCTCAAAATACAGGGAATCCCTTTTATCGCCGCCGCCAAAATCAGCTAATACCTGAACATCATCTGTAAAGCAATATACATTCACACTATCTGGTTTTATTGTCATCAGGTTGGCTTTGGAATGCAGCGCGCCGTAAAAGGACGAAGAAATCTTCTTTATTGTAAAATCCTGTTCAGACAGCGGCGTCAGCCCGATTTCCCTTGCCCAGCCCGCATAGACGAGGTAAGCCCCGTCGGTCGTCCAGTGGTGGTCGGTGCGGTAGTAAAGGTAATTGACTTTATTCTCTTTCAATAGCTTTGTCGGGTCATAAACCGACGCCGTCTTACTGAGTTTTTCAACAACCATGTCAATCGCGGCCTGCTGTTCAGGTACCGGAGCATATGGCGGCAGGTACTCCGACAGGATTTCACTGGAAGTGGGTACCAGCAGGATTGAGGCATTTAACTGAGGCAGGCGGCTTTTCAGCAGTGTGATATAATCGGCCAAAAAGCCCATATTTTTCTCAAGCTGTTCCAAATCGATTTTTTCGCCCGCGTCAAACAGAGTGCCGTTTTTGCCAAAATAGACCCGCCCGTTATCCCGCTTCAGGACAGCCAAATCGGAAATCGTTTTCAGGCTTATCCATCCGTTCCTGCCAATGAACTGGTCGGAAGTGAAGGCTACAAAATCCTTTGAAAACTTGCCGGAGAGGATGTCTTCCGCGTTTAAATCGGGGAACTGCTGAAGGTACCTGTTCTCATATTCCGAAAAGTCTCTCTTTGGAGCAAAAAGATTTGTAATTGAAACCCCAAACAGCAGGATTGCAAAGCAGATTGATACCGCCTTTTTGTTCATATAAGCCCGCACTCCTTTCAAAAACGGAAATACAAGAACGGGTTGTAAGAAGCGTCAACCAGATAAGCCACACACAAAATTGCAATTATAAACAGAATTGCGCAGGCTCCGCAGGTGGAGATTTTTGGGCTTTTTCCAAGCCTGCTTTCAAGCTTGCTTACAAGCCGTTTCGGATAATCCGTGCTGCCTATGCAGCCGATTAACAGCAGCACGAAATTTGTCAGTAACAGATATATTGATTTGCTGTCGAAAAGGATGCCGCTTGCGCCGAACATCCAGCCTATGTATGATATGCCGTCCGACAGCTTGTCAAACGCAAAAATCGCCCAGCTTATGATGACGATAAGCATGGTGTATATCCGCGAAACTGCCGCCGGCAACCGCTCAAGCACCCGCAGCAGGAACAGCTTTTCTACCATAAGCAGAATACCGAAGTATATTCCCCAGACCACAAAATTCCAGCTTGCGCCATGCCAGATACCTGTTAAAAGCCATACTATCAGGATGTTGCGTATCTGTTTCGGAAGCCCTTTGCGGTTGCCTCCCAGAGGGATATATACGTAGTCTCTGAACCAGGTACCGAGTGAAATATGCCAGCGGCGCCAGAATTCGGTAATGCTTTTTGACATATACGGGTAATCGAAGTTTTCCAGAAACTCAAACCCGAACATTTTTCCAAGCCCGATTGCCATATCCGAGTATCCGGAAAAATCGAAGTATATCTGAAAAGTAAACGCCAGAATGCCAATCCACGCGGTAACGACAGGCAGGGGGGAGCCGCCAGCGCCGGAAATATTTGACCATAGCTCGCCCACAGTGTTGGCTATCAGCACTTTCTTGGCCAGACCCACAATAAACCTTCTGACGCCGTCCCCGAACTTATCAAAAGAATGCTCGCGGTGGATTAGCTGCTGGTCTATTGTTTTATACTGGATAATCGGCCCGGCGATAAGCTGCGGGAATAGCGCGACGAACGTCCCGAAAGCCACCAGATTGTTCTGCGCGTTCACGTCCCCGCGGTAGACGTCAATTGTATATGACAATGCCTGAAAGGTAAAAAAAGACACCCCAATCGGCAGCGCGACGCCGACAAGCGGGATGGAAATGCCCGGAATATGGTTGATGTTTCTGATTATGAAATCTGCGTATTTAAAAAAGCCGAGCGCGCCGAGGTTCAGGGCAACGCACAAAACCAATGCAAAACGGGCGGTTTTCAACCGCCCCGAATTTTTTAGCCGCTGTATTAACAAACCATGGAAATAATTAAGCAGGATAACCGCTATCATGAGCAGCGCGTACACCGGCTCGCCCCACGCATAGAAGAACAGGCTGGCTACCAGAAGCCAGAAGTTTTTAAATTTTCCGGGGATAATGAAATATATGAGAATTACGGCCGGCAGGAAATAAAAAAGGAAAAGCAGGCTGCTGAAAACCATTTTAAACCTCCGGTTTTATTTTACGTACTTATCGATACATGCCTTGGCGGCGGCGTTGTCGTCCGAGACACAGAGGATTACGTACCTTCCTTTTTTCACCAATACCGGGTCGCTCAGTTTTTTGACTTCTGCCGGGTTGTAATCCTCAAATTCTTCAATCTGGTATTCGATATAGGACTCGACAACTTTCAAAATCCGGTCTGCAGCCTGTTTGTCCACAGCCTCAAACACCGCGATTTCCTCGGCGGTCGCTCCGGTGCTGATATAGACTTTCTGCCCTTTTAAATCCGCTTCATTAATCTCGTAAGCCGTATTCACCGGTTCTTCCAGAGTGTCGGCAAAGGGCACGCTGTTTTTCAGGTCGTCGGCAAGCGCGTTGATGTCGATTTCAACATCTTTTGACGAACAGCCCGCAATAAAAATCGTCAGAAAGGCAAAAACTGCAGCGAGAACTTTAAACTTTGTCATTCCTATTTTCCTTTCTTTATTTTTGTGCCGTGGTAGCGGTTGTGTTTGCCGCGATTGATGTTTGGGTGGCGCTGGTATAAGATGTTGAGGCGGGCCCGACGGATGTATCGGCAGTTTTTGTCGGAGTGGTTTCGCCGGCTATCGGGACATCGGTGTGAGTCCTTATATAGTACATCCACTTGTCGCAGTATTCCTTGTTCATGTGTATTCCGTCGGTGGTCGCCTTTGCGGGGAGATATCCGTCCTTATCCTGAACTGCTTCGGCGACATTGAGGTAGATTACTTTTTTCTTTACGCACATCTTGTAAATCAGCTCGTTGTATTTTTTTATCCGCGGATTGTTGAAGCTCTGGTGGCTTGCGGATTTTTTAGCCGAAACGGGGAGTATGGACTGGACGAAGACCTTTGCGCCCGGCTGGGAGGATTTAACCGAATCCACCACCTCGCCATACCTTTGGATAAAGCTGTCCACGCTCGGCCATGCCAGCTCATTCAGCCCAAGCATGATATATACTTTGCCGAACTTTTTCTTGTTTTTCTTCAGCGTCTGTTCGGCAGTCATGGTTTTGTTATTGAACGCCTTTTTGTTAAAAAAGCCTGCAACCGTCATCCCTTTTTCGGCGTAGAAAGTCGCGTTTTTCGGGGCGGAATACAGCTTAAGCCCCTGAGTGCGCGAATCGCCGATAAAGCAAGCGTCGTCAAAATATTCGTCCCCGACGGGTTTTATCAGTTTTGTGCTATTATCCACAAGAGTTGTGCCGGCGGTTTCAGCCACGGCGGTTGTGTCTGTTGTAGTGGCGGTGGTTGTAGTCGTTGTGATAGTCGTCGTAGTATTGGTTGTGGTGGTTGCAGTTGTTGAGGAAGCGCCGGATTTGTCCGGTTTATTATTCGCAACCGCAAACAAAACTATCACTGTTATAAACATTACCGCAAGCAGGGATATCAGCAAATACCTTATAAACCGGTCGTTGTACCGGTTTTTTCGGAAAAGACGGTGATTTGACCGCTTCCAGTAACTCATCGGGAACCTCTTTCATCAGTAAAAAATTCTTTCCGTAATGTATTCAACGACCTTGTCAACAGGAATGCGCTCCTGCTCCATTGTATCACGGTCGCGCACCGTTACACAACCGTCGTTCGCACTGTCAAAATCGTAGGTGATGCAGTAGGGGGTGCCAATCTCGTCCTGACGACGGTATCTCTTGCCGATTGAACCGGTATCGTCATAATCGGATACAAAGTATTTGGACAAAGACTCGTAGATTTTGAATGTTTCCGGGCCGAGCTTTTTAGACAGCGGCAGAACCGCTGCTTTAACCGGAGCGATTGCCGGGTGCAGGCGCAAAACCACCCTGCTGTCGTTATCGTCAAGTGTTTCCTCGTCATAGGCGTCGCAAAGCAGGGCCAATACCATCCTGTCGACGCCGAGCGACGGTTCGACGACATAGGGGATATAGCGTTCGTTAGTTTCGGCATCGAAATAATCCAGCTTTTGACCGGAGTATTCCGAATGCTGCCGCAAATCGTAATCTGTGCGGTCGGCAATCCCCCACAGCTCGCCCCATCCGAACGGGAACAGGAACTCGATATCGGTGGTGGCGTTTGAATAGTGCGAAAGCTCCTCCGGCTCGTGGTCGCGCATGCGGATATTCACCTTTTGCAGACCGAGCGAAAGCAGCCAGTTTATGCAGAAATCCTTCCAGTATGAGAACCATTCGAGGTTGGTGCCGGGTTTGCAGAAAAACTCAAGCTCCATCTGCTCAAATTCACGGGTGCGGAAAATGAAATTGCCGGGCGTAATCTCGTTGCGGAAGCTCTTGCCGATTTGCGCTATCCCGAACGGGATTTTTCTCCGCATGCTTCTTTGAGCATTGGCGAAATTTACGAAAATCCCCTGCGCTGTTTCCGGACGCAGGTACAGCTCGTTTTTCGAATCCTCGGTTACGCCCTGAAAAGTCTTGAACATAAGGTTAAAGGTGCGTATATCGGTAAAATCATGCTTGCCGCAGTTTGGGCAGTTTATGCCGTTCTCGTCAATATAGGCTTTCATCTTCTTAAAGTCCCAGCCTGCCGGATTTGCGCCGAAATCTTCTATCAGCTTGTCCGCGCGGTGGCGGGTTTTGCAGCTTTTGCAGTCCATCAGGGGGTCGGTGAAGCTTACGACATGCCCTGAAGCAACCCAAGTTTTCGGGTTCATCAGAATTGCGCTGTCAAGCCCGACATTCAAAGGGCTTTCCTGTACGAACTTCTTCCACCATGCCTTTTTGACATTGTTTTTCAGCTCAACGCCGAGCGGCCCGTAATCCCACGTGTTTGCGAGCCCGCCGTATATTTCCGAGCCCGGAAATATGAACCCTCTGTTTTTGCAGAGCGCGACTATTCTGTCCATTGATTTTTCGCTGTTTTTCATCCGTTTGACATCCTTTCAAGGCAGGAAAACGTGCTCCTGCGTTACCTGTTGCAATACAATATATACTAAACAATTAAAGGTGGATTGTCAATTGTTTTAAGTCGGATTGCCGGGTTTGCCGAAGTTTTAGGGCAGCCGGCGTTCAGGGGCTTTCGCGCTTTGCTGAAAAACAGGGTTTAAACTATCCCCTTGCGCCCAAAAAGCCTTAAAACCAGTTTTCTGATACAGTCCACCGGCACCACCAGAAAAGCAATCATAATCACTCTTACAAGCTCAAAAAAAGTCAGGCCGGCGGTGCGAAACAGGCTGCCGCCGTAATAAATCAGCAAGAGCTGGATTGCGGCGACCGCAGCCATTATCAGGATAAACATCGGGTTTTTCCTGATGTGCGCAAGCAGGTTAATCCTGTATGTGCGCGCGTTGAAACAGTTGAAAATCCCCGCGAAGATGAAAAGAGCGAAAAAAGCGGTCATAAAGTAAACCGGATTTCCGGTGTATCTGAAAAGCGCGCGGAAGTGCTTAAGTTTTAAAAATAGCACGCATAAAACCACTTTAAAAATCCCCATACATAAAATCGAGTGAAGCATATAACGGTTGAGCACGGGCTCTTCCCGCCGTTTCGGGGGCTCGCGCATGTATTCGTCAAGCGGGGGTTCGCCGGCAAACGCAAGCCCTGCAAGGGTGTCCATGATGATGTTAATCCACAGCATTTGAATTACTGTTACCGGAGTGTCAATCCCGATAAACGGGCCGACGACCGAAATGCCGACCGCGCTTAAGTTCATGGTAAGCTGAAAGATTATGAATTTTCGGATACTCTTGAATATTGTCCTGCCGTACATCACAGCCTTTGCTATCGAGGCGATATTGTCGTCGAGGATTACGATATCGCCGGCTTCTTTGGCGATTTCGGTGCCGCTGCCCATCGCGAAACCCACATCCGCCCTTTTTAAGGCCGGAGCGTCGTTAATGCCGTCTCCGGTCATGCCGACCACCAGCCCTAACTCCTGCGCCAGCCTCACCAGTCGGCTTTTGTCGGTGGGCAACGCCCGCGCCACCACCCGTATTGAGGGCAGCCGCTTTTTAACCTCGCTGTCGCTTAAGGCCGACAGCTCACTGCTGGTTATCACCTGCTCCCCGTCCTTGCCGGTAATCAGCCCGGATTCTTTTGCGACCGCCGCGGCAGTTTCCCTGTTGTCCCCGGTAATCAGCACAACCTGTATTCCCGCTCTGCTTATTTGTTTGACCGCGCAGCGCGCTTTCGGCCTCAGTTCGTCGCGTATCCCGACAAGCCCGATTAGAATAAGGCGCGAAAAATCGCCGCGGCGGGTTACGGGAGCTTCCGAAACTGCAAGCGCAAGCACCCGCACCGCGTTTTTTGCCATCTGTTTCATTTTGCTTTCGAGCCGCAGCCGGCTTTCAAGCTGAATTGCTTTGCCGCTGTCGTTAAAATACCTGTCGCAGTAAGGAAGGATTATTTCCGGCGCGCCTTTTATCAGTACAATTTGTCTGCCGGCAGGGATTTTTGTTTTGGGGATAATCGTCGCCGCCGAAAACTTGTAGGCGCTGTCAAAGGGGACAGAGCCTTTTTTTATGTATTCTCCTCGTAAGCTTGGGCTAGCGGGCGAGATAAATCTAATCAAAGCGCGGTCGGTCGCATTCCCGCCGAGCACTTTGCCGGCGGTGATGGTGCTGCCGGTGTTGAATATACCGGACAATTCCACAAGCTCCCACAGCCCCTTTTTTCTTTTAAGGGCAGAAAAGCTGTTGTGCTCACTGCCGTCGCCGCAGACAAAACTCGCAACCTTCAGCCGCCCGCGTGTCAGGGTGCCTGTTTTGTCGGCAAACAGTATGTTCAGGCTGCCTGACGTTTCTATTCCTACCAGCTTTCGCACCAGAACGTTGTCCTTAAGCATTTTGCGCATGTTTGAGGAAAGCACCACAGTAATCATCATCGGAAGCCCTTCGGGGACTGCCACCACCACAACTGTAATCGCAAGGGTTGCGGCATGGAGCAGGTGTTCAAAAAACACAGAAGGGCAGCGGGTCATCATATTTAACGCCTGATTTATGCTCATTCCGTTTTTTATTAGCAGGGAATAGAATAAATCCGCCAGCGCCACCAGAATTGCCGCGCAGTATCCCAGCCTGCTCAGAGTCCTTGCAAGCCGGCCAAGCCTTACTTTAAGCGGGCTTTCCCGCGTTTCCTCCTGCACCTCACTGGCCATGCTGCCGTATAATGTGGAATCGCCCACCTTGTGCACCTGCATGACCCCTTCGCCCGAACAGACCACGCTGCCGCGGAACAGCCGGTTTTTTGAGAAAAAATCTCGGCTGTCCCCGCTATATCCGGGTTTTTTTTCGGCTTCCCGGCTTTCCCCGTTCAGCGCGGACTGGTCGACCTTTAACGCCCCCTCGATTATTTCGCCGTCCGCCGGTATCTGCTCTCCGGCCTCAAGCAAGACAATATCCCCGACCACAATATCGTCAATCGGCACCTGCACCACAATCCCGTTTCTGCGGACCCGGCATTTGACGCGCGCGGCCTCTTCCTGAAGCTTTACAAAGGCGGATTCGCTCCCGTATTCCGAGAGGGTGGACACAAAAGTCGCAAGGAGGATTGCGATAGCAATTCCGGCGGAGTCATACCAGTCGAAATTGCGGAACAGAAAAATCAAATTAATTGCGAGAGCAGCCAACAGCACCTTGATAATCGGGTCTCCAAAGCTGTCCAGAAAACGGAGGAAAAAGCCCCTGCGCTTTTTTCTGGCGAGCTCGTTCGAGCCGAATTCACGTCTGGACTGCTCCACCTGGTCCAAAGCCAGCCCGTCAAGAACCGCGGGTAACTGCGCCATCGGCGGACACTCCTTAAGAATTTGGTTTTCAGGACATGTACTAGGATATTTTATTCCAAATCCTATGGCTTTATGACCAACGGGAGGTTTTAGCGGGGCATGGGCAGGGGACAAAGGGCAGGGAATTGGGCATAAAAAAACCTATTGCAAAGTATGCAATAGGGAATAGGGGAGTGGGGGAAGTGTTTAGGCTTTTGCTATACCAGAATGTCGATTATGTTGCCTTTGCCGCCGGGAGGTCTTGCGGGCTTGCCCGCGTCCTGTTTTTTTGCCGGCGCGCGGCTTTGCTGCCCGTCCCTGCCGCTGTTAAAATGTTTTCCGCCGCTTTCGTTTTCATTATGTGGTTCTTCTTTAATTCTCTCCTTTTTCTTTGAAGGGTCATGAGTCTCGGAATCCACCCTGATTTTGGCTCCGGCGGAAGCGGAAACGGCGTTAAAAATCATGGCGGTCCTTGCCTGCTCGCTGATATTCAGGTTATCGGTGATTTTGCTCAGTCCGGTTATGGCTTTCAATGCTTTTTTGGTTTCGGCGCTTTCCGAAGGTGCAACCGGGGAGGCCGCGCCGGCTTTGTTGACAAAATTTAATATGGTGTGAATCACATAAAAGCCCCCCTGTCAAACGATTTATTCCACAGCCTTCATATTCGGGAATTTGCGTTTGAGGAACTCGTCAGGGTAGTGCTTGTCGAGAAACCGGTCAATTCTGCTGTCCGCCGGAAGTGATAACCTGCGCTGGCTTTGCCTGCCGATAGCAAACGCGGTAACAATCATGTTAAAAGACATGAACACAGTCAGGGCAACAATAAGGCATTTGTTAAAGCTTTTGGGTATACGGTCAACCAGCAGCGAAATCCGTGGGAAAACCTCTTTTACCCATACAAGGCCGAGAAGGCCCCAGAAAAACGAATACATAAGATTTGTCCGCCCGTTAAAGTTAAACTGCGTGCCGCTGTATTCCCACGAGACGGTGCCGAATACCAATTCCTGCAGAAAACTGCACAGGTATTCGAACCCGCCCCCGATAACCATGCCTCCTAAAAAGACCCATAAATCCCTTTTATCGCAAAGCCTTTTTAAGACGGTTGTAAGCAGGACGGCGCCAAAACCGTAAACCGGATTGAAAGGCCCGTATATCACCCCGGCGCGGCTTTCTATTCTGCGCAGGGTAAGAATGCACCACAGCGTTTCGACGGCCACCCCGACAACACACCCGAATATGAACACCCAAAACAGCTTTGAATAATTTAATACATAGGCCTGCCCGCGCGTTCTGCCCGATTTGTCAACATTTTTTATAACAACCGGTTTGACGGGGTTTGCTGCCATCTTTATCCTCCGTATTCCATTGGGAGAAATTACTCGGTTTCTTCGAAAAGCCTCAGGGTATTCTATATTAGAATATCGGAATATTGGGGGCAAAACTTAAATGAACCGCAGGAATTTCGCGGCAAAAAAGTTTGGCTGTGAGTTTTCACTTTTCTGTATTGGCGGAGCGCTTTACAATCTGCTTGAGCTTCTGTGGAGGGGGTATACCCATTGGTCAATGTTCATAGTCGGCGGGATATGTTTTAATATCATAGGCAGAATTCACAGCTTATGCAGAAAGGGGATGGTTATTCGCTGCGCACTGTGCGCCTTGGCGGTAACGGCTGTGGAGTTTGCCAGCGGATACCTGCTCAATATGCGTCTTAAAATGAACGTATGGGATTACAGCGGCATGATGCTGAATATAAAGGGGCAAGTATGTTTACTTTACAGCATACTTTGGGGAGCGCTCAGTTTAATCGCGCTGCCGGTTTACCGTTTCTGCATTGCGAGTTTTGGGGGCAATAAAACCGCGCGCGACTGATGTCAGACCGCCTTACCGGACAGCAGGCAATTGCTTGGGCAATAATCCGCCAAAGGGCATATTTCACAGCGCGGGGAGCGGGCGGAGCAGATTTCCCTTCCAAACAGCACCAGCCTGTGGCAAAAATCGTTGCTTTCTTCCGGAGGGAGGATTTTGCGCAGTTGCTTTTCCACCTTATACGGGTTTTTGGTGCTGCACAGCCCCAAACGGTTGGAAATCCTGATACAATGAGTGTCGGCGACTACGGCGGGCTTGCCGTATACGTCCCCGACTATCAGGTTGGCGGTTTTGCGGCCGACACCCGGCAGTTTTGTCAGTTCCTCGATAGTGTCGGGGATTACGCCGCCGTACACCCCGATAATCATTTTTGCCATAGCTTTTATGTCCCTTGCCTTTGTCCTGTACAAACCGCAGGAGTGGATAAGCTGTTCAAGCTCGCTCAATTCCGCGTTCGCGAAATCCTCTATTGCCGGGTAGCGCTCAAACAGCGCGGGGGTAATCATGTTCACCCTGGCGTCTGTGCACTGGGCGGCAAGCCTGGTCGCGACAAGCAGTTGAAAAGGGTCGCTGTATTCAAGTGAGCATTTTGGGTCGGGGTATCTGTCCTTCAGGATTTCAATTATTTTTCTGATTCTTTCCCTTTTTTCCATGTCCGTTCCATTCTAATTCTGATATTTCAGTATCGTAAATCGCCGCGTTTATGATATCATATTTATAGACCTGATACCATCTTATAATATTACTTTAAATCTTATTCGGGGTCAACCCTGCATATGCGAACAGGTCCATCTCAAACCTCGGCGCATTGAAATCTTGGAAGGGTTGTTTTTGCCGATGATTCAAGGGTTTCCGCCGATTGCCGAGCCGGACGCGCGCGTGCTTATTCTGGGTACCATGCCGTCTGCAGCCTCCCTTGAGCGCCTCCAATATTACGGACATCCCCAAAACAAATTCTGGCCGATAATATTCGCTCTTTGGGACAAAAAGGCGCCCGACGACTATCAAAAACGAGTTGAGTTTCTGAAAGAAAAACGTATTGCACTTTGGGATGTCATATCCGCCTGCGAAAGACAGGGCAGCGCAGACGAAGGCATAAAAAGACCGGTTGCCAATGATTTTGCATATCTTTTACACAGATGTCCGGAACTGGAAGCGGTTTTTTTTAACTCAAAGAATGCCGGAATATTCTATAAAAGGCTTGTTAAACCCGATGTGTTTGAAGGACTCAAAAAATACACCCTGCCATCAACCAGCCCCGCGCACGCCGTCGGTTTTGACAAAAAACTCAAAGAGTGGATGCTGGTTAAGGAGGTCGTTGAAACGTGCCGCCCATATCGGTAATCAGCCGTTTTTTTCCGAGTTTTTTCACTGATTTCGCGCCTTAATCAGCGGGGCAAACAAAATATAAAAAATGTATTGACAACCCCGATATTGAATAGTATACTCCTTATGTTGCCTCATTGAGTTCAGAGGTCTAATCATAATGCGATTATTTTATCCGATATCGCATAATAGTTACCAAATCCAATCAGGTAACTGTTGCAAGAAAAATTGACCATTCCAGTTTTGGAATTAAGGCCATACGGACAGCCGGGTCAGCAGCCGAACCGCAGCTTTCGCTGCATTATTGATTGAGGTTAATCTGAAAAGTTAATCACTAATATCCGGGTGTAATCTTACACAACACTTGTGAAACGGTCAATAAGAGTAGTAAAAGTAAGGTTCTTGCTATATAGACTCTGACACTCTGCATTGTGAAATTGAAGGCGATGAGGTAACTCATCAAAAATGCACACTGAGAACGTACTCAAGTGATTTGTGGTAAGTAGCCATTTTTCACTTGGGTTTTTTATTAAACTATCGGGCTGCCGAAATAGCTTTTATGAAAGGATTAATGGTCATGGGAAACAAACTGAAGCTGTATGGGTTCAACAACCTAACCAAATCCTTGAGTTTTAATATATACGATATTTGTTACGCTAAGACCGAACGTGAACAGAAGGATTATATTGCGTATATTGACGAGCAGTATAATTCCGAAAGGCTGACAAATATTTTATATAACCTGACCGAGATGATTGGCGCCCACGTGCTGAGCGTCTCAAAGCAAGATTACGAGCCTCAGGGCGCGAGCGTTACCTTCCTAATTGCCGAGGAAAACCTGCTGGGCTCAATCAATCAGGATAAAATACTTGCGCCTGACGCCGTGGTTGCCCATCTTGACAAAAGCCACGTTACCGTCCACACCTATCCCGAATTCCATCCCGAAAAAAGCATCGCCACATTTCGGGTCGACATTGACGTGTCCACCTGCGGGGAGATAACCCCGCTGAGCACTCTGGATTACCTTATCGGCAGCTTTGATTCAGATATCATAACCATGGATTACCGTGTCCGCGGCTTTACCCGCGACATCAGCGGCAGGAAAGTGTTTATCGACCATCCCATGATATCAATTCAGGATTATATCGACAAGTCTATTCTTGAAAAATACGACGCCATTGATATAAACGTATACCAGAGCAATATATTCCATACCAAAATGATGATTAAGGAAGTAGACCTCAAAAACTATTTGTTTAATACTGACGTTTACGAGATACCCCCTAAAACAAGGCTTCAAATCACCAACAGCCTTCGTCAGGAAATGCTGGAGATTTTCAGCGGCACAAACATTTATTGACTGATCAGCTTTAGAATTTTGGGCGCGGAAAGGGCTGGTGCGTCGTGGAGGTCTTATCACAGAACAGGGCGCCAATTGCGGAGGCGCTGGAGAATCTCAGGAATATCCGGGTGGTTCCGTTTGACGTGCCAGGCCACAAGCGCGGCAGGGGGAACAGGGAGTTAACCGAGTTTTTAGGCGAACGGTGCATGTCGGTTGACGTCAATTCAATGAAGCCGCTGGACAATTTAAGCCATCCCAGTTCGGTAATCCGCGAGGCGGAGGAACTGGCGGCGCAGGCGTTCGGAGCCGGCTATGCTTTTTTAATGGTCGGCGGCACCACGTCCTGCGTGCAGGCGATGATATTGTCGGTCTGCAAACATGGGGATAAAATCATCCTGCCACGCAATGTCCACCGCAGCGCCATCAACGCGCTGATTCTCTGCGGCGCCGTGCCGGTGTATGTAAACCCGGCGCTGGATTACAAGCTGGGCATTTCGCTCGGCATGTCTATCGAGGACTATAAAAAAGCGATTGATGAAAACCCCGACGCAAAAGCGGTTTTTGTCAACAACCCGACTTATTACGGGATTTGCTCAAATATAAAAGAAATAACAAGGCTCGCGCATGAGCGGGGAATGAAGGTACTTGTGGACGAGGCGCACGGTACTCATTTTTATTTCGGAAAGGACATGCCGGTAAGCGGAATGGCGGCCGGCGCCGACATGGCCTCGGTCAGCATGCACAAATCCGGCGGCTCGCTGACCCAAAGCTCGTTTCTGCTTGTCGGCAGCGGCATTAACAAGGACGCAGTGCGCTCGATTATTAACCTTACCCAGACCACCAGCGCGTCGTACCTGCTTCTTAGCAGCCTCGATTTGTCCCGCAAAAGGCTGGCTACCGAGGGCGAGACCATTTTTGAAAAGGTCAAGGAGATGGCGCAGTACGCAAGGGACGAAATCAACAATCTCGGAGGGTATTACGCGTACAGCCGCGAGATTATAAACGGCGACACGATATTTGATTTTGATATTTCAAAGCTGTCGGTATACACCCTTGATTTGGGGCTTGCCGGGATTGAGGTATACGACATACTGCGAGACGAATACGACATACAGATTGAATTCGGGGATTTAAGCAACATACTCGCATACATTTCGGTAGGGGACAGCTACAAGGACATCGAAAGACTGGTCGGCGCGCTTTCCGAAATCGCAAGGATCTACAAGCGGGATAAAACGGGAATGATTAAGCATGAATATATCAATCCCCGTGTCGTAATCCCTCCCAAGACCGCTTTTTACTCAGAAAAGGAGTCCCTGCCGATAAGTCGAAGCGGCGGCAGGATAAGCGGGGAGTTCGTGATGAGCTACCCACCCGGCATACCAATCCTCGCGCCGGGCGAGGAGATAACCGGCGAAATCATTGATTATATCGAATACTCAAAGGAAAAAGGCTGCTTCCTCACAGGCACTGAAGACCTTGAGGTTGAAACAATAAAGGTTGTCAGGTTATAATATAGAAAAAAGCCGGAGGTAGAGAATTGGAACTGTGGTATTCTGAAATACACACTCCGCACGCCAAATTTTTAATCAAGGTCGACAGACAGCTTTACAGCGGAAAAAGCGAGTTTCAGCGGATTGATGTGCTGGAATCGCAGGAGTTCGGCCGTTTTCTGGTGATTGACGGCTACCTGATGATGACTGAAAAAGACGAATTCATTTACCATGAAATGATAGTGCACCCTGCGATGGCGGTACACCCCAACCCCAGGCGGGTTCTGGTAATCGGGGCAGGGGACGGCGGGGTTTTGCGGGAACTGACGCGGTATCCCTTTGTTGAGCATATTGATATTGTCGACATTGACGAGCTTGTAATAAAAGTATGCAGGGAATTCCTTCCGCAGACCGCCTGCGGTTTTGACGACGAGAGGGTTAACATCCATATTCTGGACGGGATGAAGTTTATCCGCAAGTGCAGCGACGAATACGACATTATAATCGTGGATTCCACCGACCCGTTCGGGCCCGGCGAGGGTCTGTTTACAAAGGAGTTCTACGGCAACTGTTTCAAGGCATTGAAAGAGAACGGTATATTGGTAAACCAGCATGAAAGCCCTTTTTATGCGGCTGACGCGGTAGCGACCCAGCGGATACACAAGCGGATTGTCCAGTCGTTTCCGATAAGCCGGGTATATCAGGCGCATATCCCGTCATATCCGTCAGGGCACTGGCTGTTCGGGTTTGCTTCAAAAAAATACCACCCGATAAGGGATTTTGACCCCAAACGCTGGCGCAGTCTGGGCATCAACACCCGGTACTACAACACCCAGCTTCATATCGGATGTTTTGCGCTGCCAAATTATGTGGAAGAACTGCTTGAGGATGTTGAGGGCGTTGAATAGGAACATACAGACTTTTATCGGCTGCGACGCCGAATACTCAAATGCGGATATCGTGCTTTTCGGCGCGCCATACGACTGCACCGCCTCTTTCAGGCCGGGCGCTCGTTTCGCCTGCAACGCTGTGCGTTCAGAGTCTTTCGGCATTGAGACTTACAGCCCTTATCAGGATTGCGATTTATCCGAAATCAGGGTTTTCGACGCCGGGGATTTGGAGCTTGGGTTTGGAGACCCCGTTCCCGTTCTGGAAAGAATTGAAGAATTTACTTTGAGAGTTCTAAAGGACGAAAAGCTTCCGGTAATGGTCGGCGGGGAACATCTTGTTACCCTCGGCGCCGTCCGCGCCGCGGCGAAAGTATATGACCAGCTTCACATTATAGATTTTGACGCCCACGCCGATACCCGCGATGAATACCTCGGCGCAAAACTGTCCCATGCCACCGTAATCCGGCGGGCGTGGGAATTGGTGGGGGACGGAAGGATATACCAGTTCGGGATAAGGTCCGGGGATAAATCCGAGTTCCTGTGGGCCAAAAAACACGTTTATACGACAAAATTCGACTTTAGCGGGCTTGAAGACGCAGTAAACAAACTTTCAGGAAAGCCGGTTTATCTGACCATAGATTTGGATATACTTGACCCGTCAGTTTTTCCCGGCACAGGCACCCCGGAAGCCGGCGGAGTAGGGTTTACCGAACTGCTTGACGCGATACGGCAGGTCAGCCGGCTGAATATTGTGGGCTGCGACGTGAACGAGCTCTGCCCTGTTTATGACAGCAGCGGGGCTTCCACCGCCGTCGCCTGCAAGGTAATGCGGGAACTGCTGTTGTCATTGGGCAAACGATAAACTCAAATAATCTGGAGGGTATAAAATGGGTAGAGCCTTGATTATCGGCTGCGGCGGAGTCGGCAGTGTTGCCGCTCACAAGTGCTGCCAGAACAGCGATGTCTTTGACGAGATTATGATAGCCAGCCGCACAAAGAGCAAATGCGACGCCTTAAAGCAAAAGCTGGACGGCGGCAGGACAAAGGTATATACCGCGCAGGTGGACGCCGACAAAGTGGATGAGCTTATTCCGCTGATTGAGAGCTTTAAGCCTGATGTGGTGCTGAACCTTGCGCTGCCTTATCAGGACCTTACCATTATGGATGCGTGCCTTGCGACAAGGACCAATTACCTTGATACGGCAAACTACGAGCCGCCGGACACCGCAAAATTCGAGTATAAATGGCAGTGGGCATACCGCGACAAATATAAAGAAGCGGGCATTACCGCGCTGCTGGGCAGCGGTTTTGACCCCGGCGTTACCGGAGTGTTCTCGGCGTACGCGCAAAAACACCTGTTTGACGAAATCCACGAAATTGACATTCTTGACTGCAACGCGGGAGACCACGGTTATCCGTTCGCGACAAACTTCAACCCCGAAATCAACATCCGCGAAGTTACCGCCAACGGCAGGTACTGGGAAAACGGCGAATGGGTTGAGACAAAACCGATGGAAGTAAAGAGAGTGTATGATTTTCCCGAAGTCGGCGAACGTGATATGTACCTGCTGTACCACGAGGAGCTCGAATCCCTTTCCAAAAATATCCGCGGGCTGCGCAGAATCCGCTTTTTCATGACGTTCGGCGAGAGCTATCTTACGCATTTAAGGTGCCTCCAAAACGTCGGCATGACTTCAATTGAGCCGATAATGTTCGAGGGCAGGCCGATTGTCCCGCTGCAATTCCTCAAGGCCGTTCTGCCGGACCCGGCAAGCCTGGGGCCGCGCACGCGCGGAAAAACCAATATCGGCTGTATATTCAAGGGGGTCAAGGACGGAAAAGAGCGCAGTTACTATATCTACAACGTCTGCGACCATCAGGAGTGTTACAGGGAAGTCGGCGCACAGGCGGTCTCCTATACAACCGGAGTGCCCGCGATGATTGGCGCGATGATGCTGATTACAAAAAAATGGGATAAAGCCGGGGTTTATAATATCGAGGAATTCGACCCCGACCCGTTTATGGAAGAGCTGAATAAATGGGGGCTTCCGTGGAAGATTATTGAAAACCCAAAGCTTGTAGATTAAACAGTTTTCCGAAAGGCCAGATTTTTGATGGATTTGAATTTTGACATTAATTCGCTTAAAACGCCTTGTTATGTTGTGGACGAGGCAAATCTGCAGCATAACCTCGCAATACTGAAAAGAGTCGCAACCAGCACCGGATGTAAAATACTGCTGGCTCAGAAAGCGTTTTCGATGTACTCGCTGTATCCGTTAATCAGCGAATACCTTCAGGGCACAACCGCCAGCGGCCTGTACGAGGCGAAGCTGGGATATGAGAAAATGGGGGGCGAGAACCACATATATTCGCCGGCATACCTTGAGGACGAGTTCGACGAGATTGCAGAAATCTGCGACCATATAGTGTTCAACTCTTTCAGCCAGTGGAAAAAATTCAAGGATACGGCGCAAAAAGCCGGCTGTTACTGCGGTATAAGGATTAACCCCGAATGTTCGACCCAGCAGCACCCAAAATACGACCCGTGCGCTCCCGGCTCAAGGCTTGGGGTACCGGTAAGCGGGCTTAAAGGGGATTTGCCGGAAGGCATTACCGGGCTTCATTTTCACACCCTGTGTGAGCAGAACGCGGACGCGCTGGTCATAACTCTCTCCGCGGTCGAAGAGAAATTCGGGGAATACCTCAAAAAAATCCGCTGGCTTAATATGGGTGGCGGGCACCACATCACCCGCGACGACTACGACATTGACACCCTGATATCCGAAATCAACCGGGTACAGGAGACTTACGGGCTGACCGTATATCTGGAGCCGGGGGAAGCGGTGGCTCTCAATGCCGGTTATCTTATCGCGACTGTTAAGGATATTCTGGATTTGGACGTGAAAATCGCAATTCTAGATACCTCCGCCACCTGCCACATGCCCGATGTTCTGGAAGTGCCGTACCGGCCTTCTGTGCCCGGCAGCGGCCTGCCGCATGAAAAGCCGCACACCTACCGTCTCGGCGGTATTTCCTGTCTTGCCGGTGACGTCATCGGGGATTATTCATTCGATGAGCCGCTTAAAGAAGGGGATAGGATTGTTTTTGAGGACATGGCGCATTATACCATGGTCAAAAACAACACCTTCAACGGCATTGGGCTGCCTTCCATCGCGGTTGCAAAAAAGGCCGGCGGAATAGAGCTTGTAAAATCATTCGGCTATGAGGATTTTAAAAACAGGTTGTCTTAATAAAGCGCCGGCTGCAGCAAGCCGGTGTTTTTTTGCGCTTTTTTATAATCCGCGCCGTATAAAGATAAAACCAGCCATACGGCCGGAAAGCAGGCGGTTGAGCTTTAAAACCGAGTAAAATTTACAGATTTGACACCTTTGCCGGCTTTACACAACTGGTTTAATAGTGTAAAATATACGGAGAATATATCCAGCCGGTCGCGGCGGATAAAAACTGAATAGCAAGAGATGGAAAGGCTTTGATGAAGATGCAGCCAAAGTATAAAAGGGTCTTATTGAAGCTCAGCGGGGAAGCGCTGGCAGGCGAAAACAATTTCGGTCTGGACTTTGATACGGTGCTTAAAATATGCAGGGAAATCAAAGTCTGCGTGGACGCGGGCGTCGAAATCGCAATCGTTGTTGGCGGGGGCAATTTCTGGAGGGGCCGCACCAGCGGCCAGATGGACAGGACCCGCGCCGACCACATGGGAATGCTGGCCACCACAATCAACGCTTTGGCGCTTGCGGACGCATTAGAGCAGCTGAACTGTGTAGTACGCGTTCAAACCGCTATTGGGATGAACCAGGTTGCCGAGCCCTATATACGCAACAGGGCAGTCAGGCACCTTGAAAAAGGGCGGGTGGTAATATTCGCATGCGGCACGGGCAACCCGTTCTTTTCAACCGATACCGCGGCAGCCCTGCGCGCCGCCGAAATCGAGGCTGACATCATACTCAAAGCAAGCATGGTTGACGGAATATACGACAGCGACCCGAAGCAGAACGCCAACGCCGTTTTGTTCGATTCCCTGTCATACCTTGATTTGCTGAACCTTGGACTCAAGGTTATGGATTCCACCGCCGCCACGCTTTGCCGCGACAACGCGATACCCATTCTGGTATTCAACTTAAGCGACCCCAAAAACATAGTCCGTGCAATCAATGGCGATGATATTGGAACAATTGTCAAGGAGGTATAATAACCATGGATGCAATTCTGACTAATGCTGAAGAAAGAATGAGCAAAACCGTAGGGGTGCTGGTCAGCGAGTATGCCGGCATACGCGCGGGTCGTGCAAACCCGGCAGTTCTCGACAAGATTAAGGTCGACTACTACGGGGTGCCCACTCCGATTAATCAGGTGTCTGCGGTATCCGTGCCTGACGCGCGCACAATCTTAATTCAGCCATGGGACAAATCGGTATTAAAGTATATCGAAAGGGCAATTCAGGCTTCCGATATCGGCATCAACCCTCAGAACGACGGCGGCTCAATCCGCCTGATTTTCCCTCCGCTGACAGAGGAAAGACGCCGCCAGATTGTTAGGAACGTCGCGAAATACGCCGAGGACAGCAAAGTCGCGATAAGGTCAATCCGCAGGGACGCGATGGACAAGTTCAAAGAGATGAAAAAGAAAAGCGAAATAACCGAAGACGACATGAAAATCGCCGAAAAGAAAATACAGGAGCTGACCGACAAGTATTGCGACGAGATTGACAGCATTGCCGCCAAAAAAGAAGAGGAAATCATGGAAATCTGAAGCATATAATATGCTCGGAAAGACTATTATTGATTTGGAGTGAAACTGTTTGTTTTTCAGACGCAAACAGAAGCCGCTGCCGCCAGATGCCCTGCCGGCGCATATCGGGATTATTATGGACGGCAACGGCAGATGGGCGGAAAAACGTTCGCTGCCCCGTCAGGTCGGCCACAGGTACGGTGCCAGAACTTTCAGAAAGATTACTAAATACTGTGAAAAAATAGGGATTAAATGCCTTACCGTATACGCTTTTTCAACCGAAAACTGGAAAAGGCCCCAATCCGAGGTCGACAGTCTTATGGCGCTATTAAAGGAATATCTGGAGGAATCGCTGTCTGATTTTAAGAGCGAAAATATAAAAACAAGGTTTATCGGCGATATTTCCCCGCTTTCGCCTGAAATCAGAGAGCTGATAAAGAAAGCGGAGGAGCTCACAAAGGATAAAACAGGTTTATGCCTTAATATCGCTTTAAACTATGGGGGGCGCGAGGAACTGACCCGCGTCGCTAGGAGTATAGCCAAAGAAGTGGCGGAAGGCCGCCTTTCCCCTGAAGATATAGGGGAGGAGCTGCTCCAAAAGTATTTATACACAGCTGGCCAGCCCGACCCCGATTTGATTATCAGGCCCAGCGGCGAGTACCGCACCTCCAATTTCCTTTTGTGGCAGTCGGCATATTCCGAATATGTGTTTACGGATGTACTGTGGCCGGATTTCAAGCCGGCAGACCTCGACAAGGCTCTGCGCGAATACGCAAAAAGAAACCGCAGGTTTGGAGGAGTTAAATGAAGCCGAGAATTATCGGGGGGGCTATCGGCCTCTCATTGATGGCTGTGGTGCTGCTGCTTCCGCCGATAGCGCTGACTTTTGCCGTGCTCGTCATATCCGCAACGGCGGTGGCCGAGCTGGTTACCAAGACCGATACCCCCGCCAACAAATGGATTACGCTTACTTCGGTGATATACTCCGCCATTATCCCTTTGACGAGCCTGTTTAACAATTTTTTGCCCGGCTTGATTGCTGTTTTTTCATATCTGTTGGTTTTAGTCTGCCTTCAAATCCGTTATCATCAGACTCAGCAGATTGAGCAGACCGGCTTTGTTTTTTTTATGTCCACATTTCTGCCATTTTCATTTTCCTGCCTTATTTACCTGCGCAAGTTTAACGAATACGGGCTGTTCTATGTGCTGCTCGCGATAATAGTCACTTGGATGAGCGATATGGGCGCTTATTTTATCGGCACTTTTTTCGGCAAGCGCAAGCTCTGCCCCGCAATCAGCCCGAAGAAAACTGTGGAAGGGCTTATCGGCGGGATAATCGTTTCAGTAATAAGCGCTGTTCTGACCGGTGTGCTGTATCAAAACCTCGCCGTAAGGGAAAGCGCAGGCATAATTATCTGGCAGGTCGCACTGCTTGCCCTTGTATCCGCGCCTTTGCCGGTGTTCGGGGATTTATTCGCCTCCTTGATTAAGCGCCAGCACCATGTCAAGGACTTTGGCAACATCATACCCGGCCATGGCGGAATGATGGACAGGTTTGACAGCCTTCTTCTCACCGCGCCGTTCTTTTATATCGTTGTCCATTACTTTCCGCTGGTCGCATAGAGCGCTGTTTTGAAGGGACAGGGTATAATGACTGTTGTTGATGAGAATATCTGCGAGGTCAAAAGTGCAGATTATATAAATATGGATTTCAAAGGCAAGCGTTTGACAATACTCGGCTCAACCGGTTCCATCGGTACAAATGCGCTTGAAGTTGCGGAAAAACTCGGCTGTACGATTACAGCCCTCGCGGCGCACTCCAATGTCGAACTGATTGAGCGGCAGATAAGGCGGTTCAGGCCTTCGCTTGCCGTTTTATTTAGTGAACAGGCAGCAGCCGACTTAAAACAACGCGTCAGGGATTTGCCTGTAAAAGTGAGCACGGGAATGGACGGGCTGTGCGAAGCCGCCGCCGCCGATACCGACCTTGTGCTGAATTCTGTTGTCGGGATGATTGGCCTTATGCCGACACTGGCGGCAATCAACGCGGGGCATAATGTCGCTCTGGCGAACAAGGAGACGCTGGTCGCCGGAGGTCCGGTAGTAATAAACGCGGCTGAACGCAGCGGCGTGAAGCTGATACCGGTGGACAGCGAACATTCGGCAATATTCCAGTGCCTGCAATGCTCGCCTCCGAACAGGGCGGTAAAACGGCTGATTTTAACCGCGTCGGGCGGGCCGTTTTTCGGAAAATCCGAGCAGGAGCTTGAATTTGTCAGTCCAAAGGAAGCCCTGCGCCACCCGAACTGGAAAATGGGCTCGAAAATCACTATAGATTCAGCCACCATGATGAACAAGGGGCTTGAAATCATCGAGGCAAGATGGCTGTTCGACGTTAAGGCAGAAAATATTGACGTCGTAATCCACCGAGAGAGCATTGTCCACTCGATAGTGGAGTTCAGCGACAACTCGGTATTAGCTCAGCTCGGCGTCCCCGACATGAAAATCCCAATCCAATATGCGATTACATGGCCGTTTCGGCTTGAATGTGATGTAAAGCCTTTAGACTTGACAGAGCTGGGCGCCCTCAGTTTTTACCCGCCGGATTTAAGGACCTTCAGGGGCATTGAGGTTTGCCGCAAAGCGGTTGCGACGGGCGGCCTTTATCCCGCGGCGGTGAATGCGGCAAACGAGGCGGCAGTTGCGCTTTTTCTTGAGAATAAAATCGGGTTTATGGATATAACAAGGCTTGTCGAGAGTTCGCTTGAATACAGCCTGCCTGAATTTGGCGGCAGGGTTGAGCAGATACTTGAAGTTGACAGAATGGTGCGCGAAGATACAATCGCGAAGGCGAAAAAAATCAAGAGGTGAGTACAATAGATTTCCTGTTTACCGTGTTGAAAATACTTGCCGGTATATTTGTGTTTGGGGTTATCGTGCTTGTCCACGAACTGGGCCACTTCGCCGCTGCAAAGCTCTTTGGCGTAAAGGTAAACGAATTTGCAATAGGAATGGGCCCCAAGATTTTTATATTCGGCAAGGGCGAAAACCGGACAAAATACTCAATCAGGCTGTTTCCGATAGGCGGCTTTTGCTCAATGGAGGGGGAAGACTCCGAAAGCAGCCATCCGCAGTCGTTCAACAGCAGAAAATTATGGCAGCGGTTCATAATCATTATTGCCGGCGTTGCTATGAACCTTGTCCTGTGCTTTTTACTGCTGGTAATCTTATTCACTACCTGCATAAAACCCGACGAGAACGGCAGGGTTGCGTTTTCGAGCACCACAATATCCTATCTTCCGGAAACCGCGACGTCATATGAGACCGGGCTGCGCGCAGGGGATGAAATCTTAAGCATCAACGGCAAACGTGTTTTCACCGACCACGATATCGCAATGCTCATGCAAAGCGACGAGGACGGCGTGATGGATATCGTGGTACGCCGAAAAGCGGATGACAAACTCAAAAAGGTAACGCTGAACGATGTAAAATTCAAAACCGGGATTGACGAAAACACCGGCAGACAGTATCTTATATATGATTTTGCTGTAAAGGGAATTCCCCGTACACCTTTATCTACAATAGTTCAATCCGCCAAAACCGAATTTTCGCTTGCCACCATGATTTGGCGAAGCCTCGGAGACATAATCACCGGCAAATACGGCTTAAACCAGCTTTACGGCCCGGTCGGAACGGTGGACGTTATCGGCAGTGTTGTGGAAAACGCAGCGCAGCAGGAGGATATAAGGGACGGGCTGTACCCGCTGCTGCTGCTGGTCTCCCTGCTTACGGTGAATATCGGATTGCTCAATCTTCTTCCGCTTCCGGCGCTTGACGGCGGACGGCTGATGTTTTTGTTATACGAGTTTGTTTTCCGTCGCCCTGTAAAGCCGGAATATGAGGGCATGGTTCACGCAATAGGATTTGTGCTCCTGCTAATCCTGCTGGTTATCATCACCTTCAACGATATTTTAAGGCTGATTACAGGGTGAAATTGAGTTAAAATCAGGTGAATTAAAATGATAAGCAGAAGAAAAACCCGCAAGGTGATGGTCGGCGGGGTTGCCATCGGCGGGGACAGCCAAATCACTGTCCAGTCGATGATAAGCAAGCCTGCCTGCGATATTCAGGGCTGTGTCGAACAAGCAAAAGCGCTTGAGCGCGCCGGGTGCGAAATTCTGCGCACCGCAATCCCCGACATCGGCGCGGTGGCTTTGATACCTAAGCTCAAAAAAGCTGTAAATATTCCGATAGTTGCCGATATACATTTTGACTACAAACTCGCGCTGGAAGCGGCGGCCGCCGGCGCAGACAAAATACGGATAAACCCAGGAAATATCGGAGATGAAAGCAGAATTAAAGCGGTGGCTGACGAATGCAGAAGGCGGGGTATTCCGATAAGGATTGGAGTGAATTCTGGCTCGCTGGAGAGGGAAATCCTCGCAAAGTACGGGCGTCCCAACGCCGAGGCGCTGCGGGACAGCGCGATGTATCACGCGTCATTGCTTGAAAGGTTTGATTTTGACTGTATTGTGCTGTCGCTGAAATCCTCCGATGTTTTGACCATGGTTCGCGCCTATGAATTGGTTTCGGAAATCTGCGACTACCCGCTGCATCTTGGAGTAACCGAAGCCGGCACCGAGAGGACTGGCTTGCTGAAATCCGCGGCGGGTATTGGCGCGCTTTTGCTCCGCGGGATTGGCGACACCATACGGATTTCCCTGACAGCCGACCCTGTGCGGGAGGTCGAGGCGGGTCTTGAACTTCTGTGCGCTCTGGGGCTGCGAAATGACCGCGCCACAATAGTCTCTTGTCCGACCTGCGGGCGCACCGAGATTGATTTATTAAAGATTGCGGGCGAAGTGGAAAAAAGGCTTGCTAACGTAAAAAAGCCGATTAAAGTCGCGGTAATGGGCTGTGTGGTCAACGGCCCTGGAGAAGCGCGTGAGGCCGATGTGGGCATTGCCGGCGGCAAGGGACGTGTGGCGATTTTCAAAAAAGGTGAGATTGTCAGAACCGTGAGCGAAGAGGCGGCAGTTGATGAATTGATGAAAGAAATAGATTCAATGCTTGATTAGTTCTCACGACACAAAAAACAGGAGTCAACCATGAAGGCAAAGAGTTTTAAAGAAGTTTTCGGGCAATATGTTGAACTTGGTCTGGTTCCGGATTTCTGCTTGAATTCGGAAGTAAAATCTATTGAAGCCGACCTTGGCAGAAGGGCAGTCGCAATAAGGCTGGCTTTTTCTGTTTATGCGGATTTTCGCACTATCCAAACGCTTGAAAAAATCATATCGGAGGCGCTGCAGGTTTCGGCTGTAATTGAGCCGTCTTTCCCGCCTGACAGCCTGACTTCCGAATGTTTTTCTGATATCATGGAATACCTGAAACGCGAAACCGCAGCCGTCAACGGAATTCTTGACGGCGCCGGCTGCGACATAAAAAACGAAACAATGACCATCACTTTGACTCACGGCGGGCTGAATATCATCAAAGCCACAAAAACCGACAAATCGCTTAAAATGCTTATAAAAAAGCTTTTTGGGCGTTCGGTTGTGCTTGAATTCGACGGGGTAACCGACATCGACACTGAAAGTGAAGAATACCGCAGCCTGATGGAAGCTGTGGAAAAAGACGTCATGCAGGCGGCAAAACAGGCCGCTCTGGCCGCCGGCAATTCGTTCAATAGCCAAAAGTCGGGCAACCTGCTGAAGCCGAAAAAGCCCGCCGACCCGTTAAAACCGCCGTCAAACGGACTCCCAATTTACCTTGAAACCGCACAAACGGTTATCGGTCATGCTATCCGCGAAGAACCGGTGCCGCTGTCGTCGTTGGAGCCGTACGGTAGCAAATACACCGTCTGGGGCAAAGTGTTTGAAACGGACGTCCGCAGTTTCCGCGACGGCGCCATACTGCGCTATACATATAAAATCACCGACAACACAAGTTCAATCACCGCGTCGCTGCGGCTGGATACCCACAGGGACAAAGCGAAGATTAACGCTTTGGAGTGCATTAAGACCGGGACCTGCGTGCTTATGTCGGGCACATACGAATTCGACGGTTTCGTGAACGACAACATTTTTAAGCCGAAATCAATCGCGGTTGTGGCCTGCTACATCAGGGCGGACAGGGCGGAGAAAAAGAGGGTGGAACTCCACGCGCATACAAAAATGTCCGCGCTTGACGCAGTTGACGATACCAAAGAATTGGTTGTGCGCGCCGCCGAATGGGAGCATAAAGCAATCGCAATCACCGACCACGGGGTGGTCCAGGCATTCCCTGAGGCTATGAATGCCGCAGAGGAGCTAAAAAAAGTCGGGATGGATATAAAAATCCTCTACGGCGTTGAAGCGTACTACATAAATGACGACACCAATATTGTCCGCGGCGGTTCGGACCAGCCTTTGGGCGGAGAATTTATCGTGTTTGACATAGAGACCACCGGTCTGAGCGTTAAAAACGAGAGGATTACCGAAATCGGCGCGGTAAAAATCAAAAACGGGGAGATTGCCGACAGTTTCAGTACCTACGTCAACCCCTTAAGGCCGATTTCAAAGAAAAGCACCGAACTGACCGGCATAACTGACGAAATTGTGAAGTACGCGCCTACCGAAAAGCAGGCACTTGAGATGTTTTATTCGTTTTGCGGGGACTGCGACGTGCTGGTCGCGCACAACGCCGCGTTTGACACTTCTTTTATCAGGGCCGCCGCGGCCAGAAGCGGGTTGCCCTATGAGTTTACGTCTGTTGACACCGTTCCCCTGTGCAGGATTTTTTATCCCGACTTAAAGAATTACAAGCTGGATACCGTTGCCAGCCACATCGGAATTGAGGATTTCAAACATCACCGCGCGCTTGACGACGCCAAAGCGCTTGCCGCGATTTTTACAAGGCTTATCGGGGAACTTAAAAAGCGGGGTATCATATCGACAGGCTCGATTAACACCGAGCTTGCAGGCATTGACACCAGAAAAATACGCCCGTTTCACGCAATAATTTTTGCAAAAGACAAAAAAGGGCTGAAAAACCTCTATAAATTGATTTCATGGTCCCATTTGCACAACTTCCACCGCAAACCGCGGATTACCAAATCAAAGCTGCTTGAACACAGAGAGGGACTGATAATCGGCAGCGGCTGCGAGCAGGGAGAGCTTTATCAGGCGGTAGTCAACGGAAAAACGTGGGACGAGCTGTGCGAAATCGCCAGGTTTTACGATTTTCTTGAAATCCAGCCGGTTGCCAACAATCTTTTCCTGTTGCGCAACGGGATGGCAAAGGATGAACAGCAACTGCGCGAATTCAACCGTACAATCGTCAGCCTCGGCGAAATGCTGGACATACCGGTCTGCGCCACCTGTGATTCGCATTTTGTTGACCCTTCGGATGAAATCTACCGCGAAATCCTGCTTTCCGGACAGGGATTTGAAGACGCCGATTGCCGCCTTCCTCTGTATTTCCGCACCACCGAGGAAATGCTTGAGGAATTCAGCTATTTGGGCAAAGAAAAGGCTTTCGAGGTTGTGGTCCAAAACACAAACCGCATAGCCGATATGATTGAGGAGATACGCCCAATTCCGGAAGGCATATACCCTCCTCACATCGACGGGGCGGAGGAGGAACTGCAGAGGATAACATGGAGCAGGGCAAAGGAAATCTACGGCGAAAATCTGCCGACAGTCGTTTCGGAACGGCTTGAGCGCGAACTGAACGCTATTACCAAACACGGTTTCGCCGTTATGTATATGATAGCGCATAAACTGGTTCAGGATTCGGTGGAGCACGGTTATCTGGTAGGTTCGCGGGGCTCTGTCGGCTCCTCGTTTGTGGCAAGTATGGCGGGGATTTCCGAAGTCAACCCTCTGCCGCCGCACTATTACTGCAAAAAATGCAAATACTCCGAGTTTTTCACAAAAGGTGAAATCGGCTCCGGCTTTGATTTGAGCGAAAAGGAATGCCCGAACTGCGGCGAAATGCTGGAGCGAGACGGGCATGAAATCCCGTTTGAGACCTTTCTCGGTTTTGACGGCGACAAAGCGCCGGATATCGACCTTAATTTTGCCGGCGAGTATCAGGCGTCGGCGCACAGGTATACCGAATCTCTGTTCGGCTCCGACCACGTGTTCAAGGCGGGCACAATCGCCACCGTCGCGGAGAAAACGGCTTACGGTTATGTCAGAAAGTATGTTGAGGAACGCGGGCTTAACCTGACCAACGCCGAGATTGACCGGCTGGTCAAAGGCTGTATCGGCGTCAAACGCACCACCGGCCAGCATCCAGGCGGGATGGTGGTGGTCCCGAACGGGTTTGAGGTCGAGGACTTTACGCCTGTACAGCACCCTGCCGACGACCCGAATTCGGAGATAATCACCACCCACTTTGACTTTGAATCAATCCACAACACAATCTTAAAGCTGGACATTCTCGGACACGATATACCGACAATTTACAAATACCTTGAGGAATACACCGGTATCAGCGTTCTGGATGTGCCGATGTCCGACCCAAAAGTGTATCAGCTGTTCACTTCGCCAGAGCCGCTGGGCGTTACCAAAGAGGAAATAGACTGCGAGACCGGCACCCTTTCAATCCCGGAAATGGGCACCCCGTTTGTACGTCAAATGCTTTTGGAGGCAAAACCCAAAACCTTCGCAGATTTAATCCAGATTTCCGGCCTGTCGCACGGCACCGACGTCTGGCTCGGCAATGCGCAGGAATTAATCCGCTCAGGCAAGTGCAGCATATCCGAGGTTATCGGTACCAGGGACAGTATCATGACATATTTAATCCATAAAGGCATCGACAAGAAAATGGCGTTTCAGATAATGGAGAGCGTGCGCAGGGGCAAGGCCGCCACAGAGCTGACTGAAAAGCATTTTGAGGCTATGGAAAAGCAGGGTGTGCCGTCATGGTACAAGGATTCCTGCATGAAAATCAAGTACCTGTTCCCGAAAGCGCACGCCGCGGCTTACGTCATCGCCGCGCTGCGGGTGGCGTGGTACAAGGTCTATCACCCCGCCGAATACTATGCGGCGTATTTTACAGTCAGAAGCGATGATGTCGACGCCGAGCCGGTAATCAGGGGGAAACCGGAGGTTAAAAGACGGATGGACGCCATCCGCAGCAAAGGGAAGGAAGCGAGCGCGAGGGAGATTTCCCAGGCCGAAGCTCTGCATATTGTTTACGAAGCCATGTGCAGGGGGATTGAATTCCTCCCGGTTGATTTATACCTCTCCCACTCATATAAGTTCCTGATGGAAGACGGCAAAATCCGCCTGCCGTTCTGCTCGGTAAAGGGGCTAGGCAGGGCTGCGGCGCAGGGCATTGTCGAGGCTAGGGAAAAGGGCGAGTTTATCTCGTGCGATGATTTGCAACAAAGAAGCGGCGTTTCAAGAACAGTTGTGGAAACATTGAAAGAGCTGGGCGCGCTCGGGGACCTGCCACAGACAAGCCAGATGTCCCTTTTCGGGTTTTAGACGTCAAACAATTTTGGTGTTTTGAAAAAAAGTGTTGACATTCGCGTTTTATCGTGTTAGCATATTAGCGTGTTAGCCAGCTAAAGCGGAAGGGGTTGGCTTAAAGATGAGAAGAAATATCAGGGTTGCGCCGGACGGCACACGTGATTTGCTGTTTGAAGAATGTACCGCAAGGCGGCAGGTGGAAGCAAAGCTGTCGCGGCTGTTCAGGCTGCGCGGGTTTTCCGAGGCAATGACACCGGGCATTGAGTTTTACGATTTGTTTGATTCCGGCAATCCGGTGATACCTGCCGAAAACATGTATAAAATGACAGATATAAAAGGCAGGCTGCTTGTAATGCGCCCGGACTCAACCCTGCCGATTGCAAGACTTGTGGCGACCCGGCTGAAACAGGCTCCGCTGCCAATTAGGCTTTACTATACGCAGGACGTGTATTATCAAAACCACGGTTTAAGCGGGCGGAACGACCAGCGGTTTCAGGCGGGAATCGAACTTATCGGCTGTGCGGGGGACAGGGCAGATATCGAGGTGATTGCGCTCGCCGCCGAGGCGCTTAAAGTCTGCGACGCCGGCGATTTTCGTCTTGAAATCGGCCATGCCGGTTTTATCATGTCGCTGGTTAAACAGCTTAACGTGAGCCTTGAAACCAAAGACTTAATCAAACAGTATATCGAAGACAGGAACCACACCGCGCTGTGCGGCATACTGGATACAGTGGAATATTCCGAAACTGTTAATTTCCTGCGGAACCTGCCGCGTCTGTTCGGCGGCGAGGTGGTATTAGAGGCCGCGGCGCCTCTGTGCACGGACAGCAGCGCGCGCGAGGCTCTGGAATATCTTTGCATGCTCTACCAAAAACTCGGCGCGTTGGGGCTTTCAGACCATGTGATTATCGACCTTGGCATGGCGCATAAGAACGAATATTACACTGGCGTGATTTTCCGCGGCTTTATTGAAGGGAGCGGCGACGCCGTTATATCCGGCGGAAGGTACGACACTCTCCTTATGCGTTTCGGCGTCGATTTGCCTGCGACCGGGTTTGGGGTCAATGTGGATTCGATAACCAAAATCATGCTTTCCCGCGGCGAAGTCGCGCCTCCGCCTCCTCCGTCGTTGCTGGTGCATGCCGGTTCCGGATTTGAGACCAAAGCGCTCAAAAAAGCGGAGGAGCTTGCGCAGACCGGCGTGTGCTGCGAGTTCAGCGTTTTCGTTTCGCTTGACGACGCGAAGGATTACGCAAAAAAACGGCGGATACCCAAAATCCTGATTGTAGGCAGCGAGGATAAAGAGATTGAACTGGAAACAGGGAGTTAAGCCATGAAACCCATACGCATTGCAGTTACAAAAGGCAGGCTTGAAAAGGGCACAATAGCTTTGTTTGATAAAATGGGATTTGACACAGCCGAACTTGTTGAGAAGGGAAGAAGGCTGATACTGCCCGTTTACACGCCCGATAAAAAAGCGGTTGAGGTAGTGCTCGCAAAAGCCGCCGACGTGATTACCTATGTCAACCACGGGGTCTGCGACCTCGGCATTGTGGGCAAGGACACCATTGCCGAATACGGCGGCGGGTTCTACGAGGTTGAGGATTTGGGCTTTGGCAGGTGCCGGTTTGTGCTCGCCGCGCCGGACAAAACCGATTTTTATGCAGGTTACGCAGCAAAAACGGTCGCTACCAAATACCCGAACGTGTCAAACTCCTTTTTTGAAGGAAAGGGAATGGACGTCCGCATAATCAAGGTCGAGAGTGCGGTCGAGCTGGCTCCGCTGCTTGGGCTTTCGGACGCCATCGTGGATTTGGTCGAAACCGGCAGGACACTTAAGGAAAACGGCCTTAAGGTTGTCGAGGATATCATGCCGGTCTCTGCCCGCCTTATTGCGAATATCGCCTGCATGAAGCTTCGTAAAAGTGAGATTGAGGAATTTATCCAAAAAGTGGAGGAAAACGCGCTTGCGCAATAAAACCCGAAGGGGGTGCCGCCTTGGTTAGGATTATTGAGGCTGACGGCAAAAAGGAGTACCTGTTTATAAAAGGGCTTGAGGAACGCAGCAGGGAAACAAACGAGCAGGTAACCGCGCAGGTCAGGGAGATTATAGAAAACGTCAGGCTGCACGGGGACGGAGCGGTATTGGAATACACTCAAAAATTCGATAAGAAGCAGACCAGCTTAAAGCCAATCGAAAGGCAAGAGCTTGAAAAAATCGCCGATAAGTGCGAGCCGAAGCTTCGCAAAGCGCTCGAAAACGCCGCGCTGAATATCGCGGCTTTCCATTCCCGCCAGATGGAAAACCAGCGCGGGTTTGTAACGCGGGAAAACGGGGTAATCCTCGGTCAGCGGGTGCGCGGACTGCACCGGGTCGGGATTTATGTTCCCGGCGGGACGGCGGCGTATCCGTCAACAGTGCTTATGAACGCCATTCCCGCGCATGTTGCAGGCGTCAAGGAAATCATAATGGTTACCCCTCCCGCGGGGGACGGGGAATTCAACGCGGCGGTCATGACTGCGGCGCACATTGCCGGCGTCAGCAGGGTATATCTCTGCGGAGGGGCGCAGGCGGTCGCGGCGCTCGCCTTCGGCACCGAGTCCATCCCGAAAGTGGATAAAATCGTGGGGCCGGGCAACATATATGTCGCAACCGCGAAAAAACTGCTGTTCGGAACAGTGGACATCGACATGATAGCGGGGCCGAGCGAGATATTAATCCTCGCGGACGATACCGCCAACCCTACCTACATAGCCGCCGACATGATGTCGCAGGCCGAGCATGACCCGCTGGCCTCATCGACACTGGTTACAACATCAAGGGCGGTTGCTGAACAGACAGTGCTGGAAATTGAGCGCCAGATACAAAAGCTGTCCCGCCGCGAAATAATCGCTCGCTCCTTAAAAGACTACGGCTCAATTATCGTATGCACCGATATTGACAAGGCGGTTGAACTTGCAAACCTGCTGGCGCCTGAACACCTTGAAGTGCTGTGCGAAAACCCGATGGATTACCTGTCGCTACTTGACAACGCAGGGTCGGTGTTCCTTGGGGAATACTCTCCCGAACCGCTTGGTGATTACTATGCGGGCCCGAACCATGTTCTGCCGACAGGCGGCACCGCGCGTTTCTTTTCGCCGCTTTCGGTCGCCAGCTTTTTAAAGAAATCCAGCTTTATCTCATACACCCGCGATGCTCTCAAATCAGCCCGCGAGGACATTCTCGCGATTGCAGATTCCGAAGGGCTTGACGCCCACGCTAATTCAATTAAGGTACGCTTTTCGTAACCGGAAGGGTTGTTTTTTATGTATCTTCCCGCAGAAAAAACAAAAAAGCTCATACCGTATCAGCCAATTCAGGGGGAATACCGGGTAAGGTTGGACGCAAACGAATCCTTTCTGCTGCCCACAGAAGAGGACAGGATTGCGATGGCTTCAGCCGCCGCAAATGTGGCTTTTAACAGATATCCCGACCCGATGGCTGCCGGGCTCTGCGCCGATTTTGCCGAGCTTTACGGGATTTCGCCCGAATATGTAACGGCCGGAAACGGCTCGGACGAGATTATTTCGATTATCTATTATGCGCTGCTGGAAAAAGGTGAAAAGGTATTGACCTTGACACCGGATTTTTCAATGTATGCGTTTTATTCCTCGATAGCCGAGACGGAGTGTATAAGCCTAAGCAAGGGGGAGGATATGGCGGTTGATGTGGATTTGGTGCTTGACACTATAAAAAAGGAAAAAATCCGCATGGTAATCTTTTCAAACCCCTGCAACCCTACGTCGCTAGGGCTTGCGGCCGACGACGTCCGCAGGCTGATAACCGGCACCGATGCGCTGGTTGTGGTTGACGAGGCATACATGGATTTTTGGGACCAGTCGCTTATCAAGGAAGCCCATGAGTATCAAAACCTGGTTTTGCTGAGGACATGCTCAAAAGCTCTCGGCCTTGCCGCGCTGAGAGTCGGGTTCGCGGTCGCTAACAAGACCCTGACCAGGATACTGAAAGCGGCAAAATCACCGTACAACGTCAATGCGGTATCACAGGAGATGGCGAGGGTAGTACTCAAAAACCCGTTATATAGGACGGTTTACACCGAAATCCTGATAACATCTCGCAATATGCTGATTGACGGACTGCGCAGGCTGGAAAGCCAAAGGCTGATTGAAAAGGTTTACGAAAGCCGCACCAATTTCGCGTTTATCAAGCTGCAGGACTCCGAAGAGGTGTTCAAATTCCTTTTTGATAACGGGATTATTGTCCGAAATATAGGCAAAAATCATTTGCGGATTACCGCGGGCAGGGAAGAGGAAAACAAAGAGGTTATCAGCGCAATCGCCGCTTATTTATGTAAAAAAAGAGGTGTTGACTGTTATGAGGACAGGTGCTTATTCGCGAAAAACCAGGGAAACTGATATAACAGCCGAAATCTGCCTTGACGGCGGATTGGTTGAGGTTTCAACAGGCATCGGTTTTTTTGACCACATGCTTGAGGCATTCGCGGTACACGGCGGGTTCGGGCTTAAAATAAAGGTGGCTGGAGATTTGAATGTCGACGGGCACCACACCGCGGAAGACACCGGCATAGCGCTCGGCAGGGCGATGTCGGAGGCTCTCGGCGACAAAGCGGATATTATGCGGTACGGCAGCATAACTTTGCCGATGGACGAAGCCTTGGCAAGCGCAGCTGTGGATATTTGCGGCCGCCCGTTTTTTGTGTTTACCGCGCAATTCCCGCAGGAAAGGGTTGGGAAATTTGATACCTGCCTTACGCCTGAATTCTTCCGCGCGCTGGCGTTCAACGCCGGGATTAACCTGCACTTGAAAGTGGAATACGGCAGCAACTCCCACCACATGATTGAAGCGCTGTTCAAAGCGGTCGCGCATGCAATCAGACTGGCTGCAACTCCAAGAGATGGGCTGCTGTCAACAAAAGGCTCGCTGTAAAGCTTTGTAACTATACAGTTAAAGGGTGTAGGTTTATATGATTGTTTTTCCCGCAATAGATATTATCGGCGGGCAGTGCGTCCGGCTGTATAAGGGGGATTTTTCCACAGCAGAGAAGGTCGCCGAGGACCCGCTTAAAACCGCGCTTGAGTTTAAAAAAGCGGGCGCGGAATGGATACACATGGTGGATTTGGACGGCGCAAAAAAGGGAGAGAAGGTCAATTCCGCAGTATTCATCGAGGTTGCGCAAAAAAGCGGCTTAAAAGTCCAGCTTGGCGGCGGTATCCGCGACATGGGCACGCTAGAGTTTTATTTGTCCAGCGGTATTTCCCGCTGCGTGCTGGGCTCTGCCGCAATAAAAAACCCCGAATTTGTACGTCAGGCAGTCAGGAAATTCGGGGAAAGGATAGCGGTAGGTATTGACGCGGTGGATGGCTTTGCTGCGACCGAGGGGTGGATTGAGCTCTCAAAGCTGAATTATATTCAAGCCGCAAAACAAATGGAAGAAGTAGGTGTAAGGACACTTATCTTTACAGACATTTCAAAAGACGGGACATTGGAAGGCCCGAACTTTGAGCAGTTGTCCGAGCTTGCGAACACGATATCCTGCGATATCATTGCTTCGGGCGGGATTAAGGATTTAAGCCACATACACAGGCTCGCTGAAATGGGCATTTACGGCGTAATCTGCGGAAAAGCGCTGTATAACGGAACATTGGACCTTGCCTCTGCCATTGTTGCGGCCGAGCCAGAAAGGCTTTTCAAAAAAAGCGAGCTAATCCCCGCCGTAGTACAGGACGATAAAACAGGCGAAGTGCTTATGCTGGCGTATATGGACATGGAGGCATATAAAAGAACTCTGAAGACCGGCACAACATGGTTCTGGAGCCGTTCAAGACAGGAATACTGGAACAAAGGGGCGAACAGCGGCAATTACCAGCAGGTGATGTCCATATCATGCGACTGCGATGACGATACCCTGTTAATACGAGTTGTTCAGCACGGCAGCGCCTGTCATACCGGTTCGCGCTCCTGCTTTTTCAAGGAAATTAAACCCCGAAATCTGTAAGAAAGGATACAGTGTTATGGACTGCATTCAAAACGTCTACAATACAATCCTCGACCGCAGGGACAACCCGTCCCCCAATTCGTACACAAGGTATCTGTTTGACCGGGGGCTTGACAAGATTTTGAAAAAGGTGGGGGAGGAGGCCGCCGAGATTATAATTGCGGCGAAAAACGGGGAGAACCGGGACACAATAGAGGAAATCGCCGATTTGACGTACCATCTGCTGGTTTTGATGGCGTATCAGGGCATTACTCCTGGTGAAGTATCGGATTTGCTGAAACAGCGGCATAAAAAATCCGGAAATCTGAAAACGCCGCACAATGCGGACAGGAACTCCTAAAGCCGTTGTTTGGCGCAGCCGGCGGAATAATAACGCCGCATAGTCGCGGAGACTGCCTGTCTTTGAATAATGGCATAAAAACGAGGGCGATTGCAGCAGCAAAAGCCCTCATTTTGTATTCCGATGTGTTGTGAAAAAAGCAAAGAGTCGGTTAACCGTCTGCGCGGCCGGCACAGCCGAGCACGTTCTCGATTTTGTGCCTGACCACGCTCTTGATGAACTCGCGGCCCTCGCCCAAATACTTGCGCGGGTCAAAATGTTTCGGGTTTTCGGAAAGGTATTTGCGGATACCGGCGGTCATTGCTATACGCAAATCCGAATCCACATTGATTTTGCAAACCGCCATGCTTGCCGCTTGCCTGAGCATCTCCTCCGGAATTCCGATGGCGTCGTCCATCTGTCCGCCGTATTTCTTGATTAACTCCACATGCTCCGGCGAAACCGAGGAAGCGCCGTGGAGCACAATCGGGAACCCCGGCACCCGCTTCATCACTTCTTCCAGTATATCAAAGCGAAGCTGCGGCTTTTGACCGGGCTTGAATTTAAAGGCTCCGTGGCTGGTACCGATTGCGATTGCCAGCGAATCAACGCCGGTGCGGGACACGAATTCCTCAACCTGTTCGGGGTCGGTATACGAGCCAGTTGGCACATTGACTTCGTCCTCAATGCCCGCAAGCTGCCCAAGTTCCCCTTCGACGGTAACATTGCGGGGATGGGCATAATCCACCACTTTTTTGGTCAATTCCACGTTTTCTTCAAAACTAAGGTGGGAGCCGTCAATCATTACCGAAGTAAAACCGCCGTCAATGCAGTCCTTGCACAGCTCAAAGCTGGAGCCGTGGTCAAGGTGAAGGGCAATCGGCAAGCCGGTATCCTCAACCGCCGCCATAACCATGTGGTAGAGGTACCTGTGGCGCGCGTATTTGCGGGCGGAACCGGATACCTGCAGGATAACCGGCGAGTTAAGCTCGAAACAAGCGTCAACAATTCCCTGCAGGATTTCCATATTGTTGACGTTGAAAGCGCCGATTGCGTACCCGCCGTCGTAGGCTTTCTTAAACATTTCTTTTGTATTTACAAGCGGCATGACATAAACCTCCTGCGTTTTATTTCCATCAATACACAGTATACATCATTTTCCGGCATAAAAAAAGGGGATTGTTAAATATTTGTCTTTTCCGGATTAGAAAAAATATATACATAACCGAACAGAATTGTTTATAATAACCTCAACCCGTTTCTTCCCGCAAAACCCACGGGTTGCAGCGGCAGTAATGATAGATATACTGCTGGGCTATCCCCGCGTACTGCCCGAAGCTGTCCGGCGTGTATCCGGGGAACAGCCTGGCCATCGCGCGCTTAATCCACACATCCATCGGGAAGGTTTCAAGCCGCCCCATCCCGTAGAGCAGCACACATTCCGCGACTTTAGGGCCAACCCCTTTAATGGTCTGCAGGGCTTGACGGGCTTTAGACAGCGGAAGTTTTGAAATCTCTTGAAGGTCAACCTGCCCGCAGCTTACTTTTTGGGCGGCGTCGATTATGTATTTTGCCCTGAAGCCGCACCTGATTACCTCAAGGTCCGAGACATCAAGGACTGAAAGGGCGGCAGGGGAGGGGAAACCGTAATCCTCCCCAACAGGCTTACCGAAATGGCGGCATAAGCGCTCGATAATCCCCTTAATCCGCGGGACGTTGTTGTTCTGAGAGATAATGAAAGAAACTAGGGCTTCCCACGGCTCCTGCCTTAATATCCTTATCCCGTGTCCAAAACATACGCTGTCCTTGAACGCGGGATGGCAGGGAAACTGGCTGCGGATTTTTGCGTAATCCCTGTCAAGGTCAAAGTATATCCTCCAGAAGCTGTTGAATTCCTGAATGCTGACCTTCTCAAACAGTATTCGGTTATTATCCAGCGCGCGGAGGGTTATCGGGCGGCTGCCCGCGACCCCGTGCCATGAGCCGTCAGGCCGCTGTGAAAACCTGAAGCACTGCCCGCAGTCCAGGGTCTGTTCCAGCACAAAATCCTTGATTTCGATGATAATTCCCCTTTTATCCTGCCAAAACTTCAAAATAATTCTCCTTTGCGTGGCTGAAGATATACAAAAATAGGATGTAATCAGTTATAATGCAATTATAACATAAATCATAAGTCAAGTTGATGATAATTTTTGAAAGGTTGGATTACAATGCGTCAGGACATAATGAGTATCCCTGTAAGCGAAGTATTTGAACCACGCGAAGGCTGCCCCTTGTGTCGCCTGCGGGATATGCTTGAAAACAGGGTGGTTGATTATATTACCGGAGCGGCAATGATGGAGCCTGATGTCAGGCAGGAAACCAACAGACTGGGGTTCTGCTATCCGCATTACCAGAAAATGCTGAAAAAGCAAAACCGTCTGGGCGTAGGGCTGATACTCGAAAGCCACCTTGAGGAATTGGATAACCGGGTGTTCGACAAGTCGCCTATATTCGGCAAAAGCTCACGCAGGCAGTCGGGTTCGGCTGAAATACTGTTGAGCACCTGCTTTGTATGCGGCAGGATTGACTGGTCAATGGAGAGAATGCTGCTGACCATCTGCCGGCTGTGGGAAAGCGAGAGGGATTTTCGCAGGCTTTTTGAAGAACAGCAAGTCCTGTGCCTGCCTCATTTTTCACTGCTGACACACGCCGCGCAGGATAAAATGAGCAAAAAAGCCTATCCTGATTTTCACAAAACCTGCGCCGGGCTGTGCCGGGAGTATTTGACAAAGCTGCGCGCCGATGTCTCGCATTTTTGCAGGATGTTTGATTACAGGAACACCGACCAGGACGCCGACTGGGGGGACTCAAGGGATTCGATAGAAAGGGCTGTCTGGTGGCTGACTTCGTATTTGCCGAAATAAGGGGTTTTATGCGGCAGGCGTAAAGGCGATATTACACTCTGTATCAAAAATTCCCCTAAACCAACTGGTAAAAATAGGTATTTAACAGTTTCCACACTTTGTTTTTATGCTGAAGCGTGTGGTTTTTTAACATTTTCCACAGGGTTTTCAACATGCGCTGTAAAAATTCCGTTTTACCAAGAGTAATATCTTTACGCTCTGCGGAGTAATCTGGCGGCAGCTTCCCGCCATTTTCTGTATAAAAGCTATAATCCTTACAAATAATCTATACAAAGACAGAGAAGGGGTTGTGGCAAATGATTAAAGGGGTAAACCGCCAGATTATCGAGGTTACGGATACAGGGAACGAATACTTTGAGCGCGCGCTGCTTATAGTCAGGCCGAGGTTTTCAGATATTCCGTACGGCCGGCTTTACGACGAGGCAAGAAGATACGTCAGGAATACCGGAGGATACACCAGTCTGAAACTGAATAAAAGGCAGAGGAAAAAGCAGATGGCTTTATACGGCATGTCGTTCGGCGGGCTGGGCGCAGCAATCGGCGCTTTGGCGGTGCTGTTGTTCAGGTAATCCACGGTTTTCCCTGATGCTGTTCACTGTTTTCGACGAAATCCATCTCAAATCAGCAAATCCGTCTTGCATTAAGGCTCTGGTTTGTGCTAGAATAATTGTTAAATATTTTTGCTCGCAGGAATGAAAGATGAAGATAGTGAATATCAGGATTAGGGAGTGTCAGAGATGATAAACACAGACTACGAGGAAAAGTTCGGCAAGGAAGGGCTTACTTTTGACGATGTGCTGCTTGTTCCCAATGAGTCCGACATTTTGCCGGCTGATATATCTGTAAACACGCGTTTCACTCACGATATTAAGCTGAATATACCGTTGGTTACCGCGGCTATGGACACGGTAACCGAGCTTCGGATGGCGATTGCGATTGCGCGCGAAGGTGGGATTGGGGTAATCCATAAGAATATGACAATCGAAGAACAGGCCGACCAGGTGGACCGCGTTAAACGGTCGGAACACGGGGTAATAGTCAACCCGTTTTATCTGTCTCCCGACCACATTGTTGCCGACGCAAACGAACTGATGGCAAAATACAAGATTTCCGGAGTCCCGATTTGCAGGAACGGCAAACTGGTCGGCATACTTACAAACCGGGACATGCGGTTTTTGACAGACCATTCCCAAAGAATTGAAGAAGTAATGACAAAAGACAATCTTGTTACCGCGCCGGTCGGCACAACCCTTAAAGAAGCGCAGGACATACTCCGCCGCCACCGGATTGAAAAGCTCCCGATAGTTGACAAGGATGGAATGCTCAAAGGGCTTATTACCATCAAGGATATCGAAAAAACCGTCAAATACCCGAATTCAGCAAGGGATAAAGGCGGCAGACTGCTTTGCGCGGCCGCAATCGGCGCAACTCCGGACGTAATGGAGCGCGCGGCGGCGTTGGTCGAGGCTCAGGTTGACGCTTTGGTGCTGGATTCCGCCCACGGCCACAGCAAAAACGTCTTAAAGGCAATCGAAAAGGTGAAATCCACATATCCTGATATCCCGCTGGTCGCCGGAAACATAGCCACCGCCGAGGCCGCAAAAGCTCTGATTGCGGCCGGCGCGGACGCGGTCAAGGTCGGAATGGGGCCGGGCTCGATTTGCACCACCCGCGTGGTGGCGGGAATTGGAATTCCGCAGATTACCGCGATTTACGACGTAGCCTGCGAAGCCAGCAGATACAATATCCCGGTCATAGCCGACGGCGGGATAAAATTCTCAGGAGATATCGCCAAGGCGATTGCGGCCGGCGCGGATACCGTCATGATAGGCTCGCTGGTCGCCGGATGTGAGGAATCCCCCGGCGAAACCGAGCTGTATCAGGGTCGGCAGTTCAAAGTCTACCGCGGCATGGGCAGCCTCGGCGCGATGTCTGCCGGCGGCAGGGACAGGTATTTTCAGGAGGGGAACAGGAAGCTGGTACCCGAAGGGGTCGAGGGCAGGGTGCCGTACAAGGGCCCGCTTTCCGAAACCGTTTATCAGCTAATCGGCGGCCTGCGCGCCGGAATGGGATACTGCGGCTGCGCCTCGATTGCGGAACTTCAGAAAAAAGCCAGGTTTATCCGGATTACCAATGCAGGGCTGAAAGAAAGCCACCCGCACGACATTTATATTACAAAAGAAGCCCCGAATTATTCGGTAAGCCTTTAATTTGACTTTAGGACGAAAGCATGCATAATCCGTCTGGTTTAATACCGGCTTTTCTGATTACACAAAAAGCAGAAAAGCCCCAATCAAGAACGTATGTTCTATAGTTTTGCAATAAAAAACTGCCGTACACATAATACAGCAGTCTGATGGAGGCGCCACCCAGATTTGAACTGGGGAATCAGGGTTTTGCAGACCCGTGCCTTACCACTTGGCTATGGCGCCGAATATCGGGCAGCGCTGATTATTATACCGACTTATACTGCTTTTGTCAAGGCTCAGTAAGGAAATATTAACGCCTTTAGGAGAAAACAGTGAAGGATAATAATACAGGGAAGACATTCTTAATAAATATATCTGGAGAAAGAGATAATAAAGTTTAAGGTTATATTAAAACCAATAATATAAACTGCGCTTAAGTGAATATGTATAATATATTTATTTTAAGCTTATACGATTTATTTTTTCAACGCCTCTGCAGGGCAGGGGCGTTATTACATTTTTCAGCCTGCCGGAAATTCCTGATATTACTATACAAAATTATTATTTTGTATAGTATAGGAGAGGGTTAAAACCCAAAATAATGCCTATTATTGATGATATGGCGCGGATATGGCTATTTCGGCTATCTTCTGCCTAATTACACAGTCAGCGGCAAACCTGTTGTTTGCCGCTGACTGTGTAATTAGGTGTGTTTCTTTTTTCTATGCTTTATATTTTATTTCGTAGTACAATTTACTTTCTATGTTATTGTTTATATATTTTTATTCTCCATATTACCAGCCACAATCAAATCATTGTCCTGCAGGCCGCGCCGCTTTCAATAGATATATACTGCAATACATACTGCGTTTGCCGGATTGATAAATAGCTTTTATGTTCACGAAAACCAACCGCGCCGGCAGCGCTGCCCCTGTTAAACTGACTGCGCAAAATCCGGCGCTGGTAACCTTTCTCGGATTGTTTATCGCTTGGACAAACCCGCCTTTCGAAATAACCATATTCTGGAAACATTATATATCGTTGCGCACCAAATCCTCGTAGCTTTCCGCTTTTACTACTATGCGCGAAACGCCGTCCCTGACCATCACAACCGCAGGACGCGGAATTCTGTTATAGTTAGATGACATGGAGTAATTATATGCGCCGGTGGTCAGGACTGCCAGAATATCCCCGCGCTGGCAGCGCTGAAGTTTTATGTTTTCCTGAATAAGGTCTCCGCTTTCGCAGCAGCGGCCGGCAATGGTATATACGCAGTCGGCGGGCCGGTCTGCCTTGTTAGCCACAACCGCAGTATACGGAGACTTGTACAGTGCGTACCGCGGATTGTCGGTCATGCCGCCGTCAATACTCAGATATGAGCGAATGCCCGGAATTTCCTTGATTGAGCCCACTGTATATAGCGTAATACCGGCGGGCGCGACAATCGACCTGCCGGGCTCAATGACGATATACGGCACGGGCAGGTTCAGTTTTTCGGCCTTCTCATTAAGAACGGCAGAAACAAGGCGCATGTACTCGCTGTATTCTTTCGGGCTGTCCTTATCAGTGTACCGCACCCCAAAACCGCCGCCGAGGTTCAACTCATTCAATACCACACCGGTTTGCTCGCGTATTTGCGCGATGAAATTAAGCATAACTTCGGCGGCGTGGATAAAAGGCTGCTCATCAAATATCTGCGAGCCGATATGACAGTGCAATCCCTTAAGGGATATGCCGATAAGCTCGGTGGCGGTTTTTACGGCATTTAGCGCGTCGCCGTTTTCAAGCGTTATGCCGAATTTGGAGTCAATCTGGCCGGTTTTGATAAAATCGTGCGTATGGGCTTCAATTCCTGGGGTAATCCTCAGGTATATATCCGCTGTTTTTTCCATGGAAGCCGCAATTTCGGACAGCAGGTGCAGTTCGGTAATATTGTCCACTACAATCCTGCCGACTCCATAGTCAAGCGCCATCCGCAGTTCGGCTACGGTTTTATTATTGCCGTGGAAATAAATGCGTTCGGCAGGGAAACCCACCTGCATGGCGGTATACAGCTCCCCTCCGGACACCACATCAATACCGCAGCCCTCCTGCATGACAATGCGGCAAATCTCCTTAAAACAGCAGGCTTTGCTGGCATAAGCGACCATCCCGCCGTTTTGATAGTTTTCATCAATGGATTTTTTGTAATCCCGCAGGGCTTTCCTGATAACGTTTTCATCCATAACGTAAAGCGGCGTACCGTAACGGTTCGCGAGTTCGACGGTGTCGCATCCGCCGATTGTCAAGTGCCCGTGCTCGTTTACGTTCAAAGTTTCCGGATATAACATTCTACCACCCTTATTATTAGTCTTGAACCACCGAGATTAGGATATTCCTTAATTCCCCTATCCCCTCCCCCGTCTGCGCCGAGACGGGAATGAGGTTAATCCCCTCATATTCTGAAAACTGCTGGTTAAATTCCGAAATCCGCTGTGCCAATGCGGATTTTTTCAGCTTGTCCGCTTTTGTCAGCACGATAATAAACGGGAATTCAAATTCCACCATGTACTCAATCATCCGAATATCGTCCCGCGTCGCGGGGTGCCTGATGTCAACAAGCTGCGCCACAAGGCGCAAATCGCGCTCGGATTCGAAATAGGCGGTTATCAGCTCCGCCCATCGCTCTTTCTCGGATTGAGGTACCTTGGCGTATCCGTAGCCGGGCAAATCCACAAGCCGCAGGCTGCCGAGGTTGTAGAAATTGATTGTCCTTGTCTTGCCGGGTGTCGAGCTGATTTTCGCCAGCGATTTATTATTCAGGATACTGTTGATAAGCGAGGATTTCCCCACATTCGACCTGCCCGAAAACACAATTTCAGGTAGTGTCGGTTTTGGAAACTGACTTGGCAGCGCTGCCGAAACCTCAAACACAGCGGAATTAAGTCTCATCTGAAACGCAGCCTTTCACTTCTCGTTTTCATTGGGGAACAGTCGGTTGCATATCATCCGATACAGGGGTGGAGATAAACACCCTTTCCGGCTTGTTTTCCTTGCCTTCCGCCACGTTTTTCGGGAGAGAAACAAGAGCGTGCCTGATTACCGTATCCAGATTATCGGCGGCTATAAAGTTGATATTTCTGCGCACCACCTCATCGATTTCCACCAAATCGGATTGATTTCCGGTCGGAATTATCACGCTCTGGATGTTGTGGCGAAAAGCCGCCATTGCCTTTTCGCGCAGGCCGCCGACAGGCAGCAGGCGCCCACGCAGGGTTATCTCACCGGTCATCGCGATACTGCCTTTGACCGGGATTTTGGTCAGCGCTGAGATAATGGCGGTTGCAATGGTAACGCCTGCTGAAGGACCGTCTTTCGGAACGGCGCCTTCAGGGACATGAATATGAATATCCTTGGTTTTGTAAAAATCGTGCTCAATCTTCAATTCGTCAGTCCTGCTGCGGACAAAACTGATTGCGGTTCTCGCCGATTCCTTCATTATATCGCCTAAAGAACCGGTAAGCTCAATTTTCCCGGTGCCATCCAAAACCGCAACCTCGACCGGCATCAGCTCGCCGCCGACCGAAGTCCATGCCAATCCTTTTGCGATACCGATTTCATTGGTATTTCTGCTCTCGTCGTCTTTATACCTGTGCGGGCCGAGGAACTCTTCAAGGTTTTCGGGAGTGATTTTGACTGATTTCACGCGGCCCTCTACAAGCATTCGGGCTGTCTTGCTGCACAGTTTGGCTATATGCCGTTCAAGCGAGCGCACGCCAGATTCGCGGGTGTAATTGTTGATTATCCCGAAAACCGCGTCGTCGGATATGCGCAGTTGCCTCAGGGTAATTCCGTGGCGTTTTGCCTGTTTTCTTATAAGATGTTCCTTCGCGATATGGTATTTTTCGTCGGTGGTGTAGCTTGGGATTTCAATTATCTCCATCCGGTCATACAGGGGACGCGGTATGTTGGTCAAATCGTTTGCGGTGGTGATGAACAGAACCTGCGACAAATCAAACGGGATTTCTATGTAGTGGTCGCAAAAAGCCGAGTTCTGCTCCGCGTCCAGCACTTCGAGCATGGCTGACGACGGGTCCCCGCGGAAATCCGCGCCCATCTTGTCTATCTCGTCCAGCAGGATAACCGGGTTTGACGAGCCGGCCTGCTTTATCGCGTTGATAATCCTGCCGGGCATCGAGCCGATATAGGTGCGGCGGTGCCCGCGAATTTCAGCCTCATCCCTGATACCGCCTAGCGAAATCCGCACATATCGCCTTCCCATCGCCTTTGCGATTGACTTTGCAATCGACGTCTTGCCGACGCCGGGAGGGCCCGCGAAACAGATAATCTGACCCTTTATATCCGGAGTGAGCTTGCGGACAGCCAACAGCTCCAAAATCTTTTCCTTGACCTTCTTCAGCCCGTAGTGCTCGCGGTCCAACAGCTTTTGCGCGGCGAGAATGTCGATATTGTCTTTCGTGTATGTATTCCACGGGAGCGACAAACAGGTTTCAAGGTAACCGCGGACAACCGCGGCTTCATGGGAGCTGTACGGCATGCGGGAGAGCTTGTCGCATTCGTCAAACAGTTTTTTCTCCGCCTGTTCGCTCAGCTTCAGCTTTTTGATTCGTCTGCGGTACTCGGAAGCCTCGTCCTGCGGGTCCTCGTAATTGCCGAGCTCCTGATTGATTATTTTAAGCTGTTCCCGCAGGTAGTATTCCTTTTGGTTCTGATTGATTTGCTCATGCACTTTCTGATGGATTTTCTGCTCGACCGAGAGGATTGAAACCTCACGCGCCAGCATAACCAGCAGCTTTTCCATCCGCTTTTCGGGGTCAATCGTTTCAAGCAAATCCTGCTTTTCTTCAGTCTCAAGCATTATATTTGAAGCTATGTAGTCTGACAGATAGCCTATATCGTCGGCGGCCGAAACCCCAAGCATTACGTCGGGGGATATTTTGGGAGACAGCGAAGCGTAATTGTCAAAACTCGCCCTGCACTCGCGCAGCAAGGCAAGCGCCTTTACATTATCAGTGATGTTTTTAGGGACACATTCGCGCACATAAACCCTGTAATATGGCTCGGCGCTCACCACTTCCCTGACCTTAGCGCGGTACAGTCCCTCGACCAGCACCCTGACATTGTCGCCGGGAAGCCTTAAAACCTGCCGTATTTTTGACACAACTCCGACAGAATACAGCGTATCGATTTTTGGGTCATCTTCCCTGATGTCCTTCTGGGTTACCAGAAAGATTGTCTGGTCCTCCGACATTGCGTCATTCAGCGCGAGCAGCGACTTTTTCCGCCCTATATCGAAATGCAGTAGCATGTTGGGAAACACAACCAATCCACGCAGAGCCAGCAGCGGAAGATTCGCAAGTCGGGCAACCCGTCCTCTGTTTTCCATTTCCCTTTCATTCCTTTCAAGTTATCCTTCAGTCGAGAAAGGGTCAAACGTAAATGCCGCTCAAAAACCTGCGCAGCATTCATCATCTGACCCGCGGGAAAATGCAATATCTCGAATTCTAAGCAGTTACCTGACGTCTGGCGTTGCGACCCTTGGACGGCACCTTCGGCCTGACCGGCTTGCGGTTCGGATTCTTGACAATTTCAGGCTTGCCGTTATTCTCGACATAATCTTTGTTGATGACAATCTTTTCAATCTTGTAATCCGAAGGAGCCTCAAACATCAGGTTTGTCAAAAGCTCCTCCATAACCGCCCTAAGTCCGCGCGCGCCCGTGTTGAGCTCAGACGTCTTTTCAGCGATTGCGGACAATGCCTCGTCGGTGAATTCCAGCTCGACATTGTCGAGCGCAAACAACTGCTTGTACTGTTTAACCAGCGCATTTTTGGGTTCGGTGAGAATCCGCGCCAGCACTGACTCGTCAAGCGGGTCAAGCGCGGCCACAACGGGCAGGCGCCCGACCAGTTCGGGAATAAGCCCGTACTTTATCAAATCCTGAGGGACCAGCTTTCTTAACAGCTTTTCGCGCTGAAGGTCTTTTTTTGAGCGAACCTCATTTCCAAACCCCATGGAGCCGGATGAAATCCTGCGTTCAATTATTTTCTCAATCCCGTCAAACGCTCCGCCGCAGATAAACAGTATGTTTGCGGTATCAATCTGAATGAATTCCTGCTGCGGGTGCTTGCGGCCTCCGGACGGAGGGACGTTTGAAATTGTGCCTTCGATTATTTTAAGGAGAGCCTGCTGTACACCTTCGCCACTCACATCGCGGGTAATCGAGGGGTTTTCGCTGCGGCGTGAAATCTTGTCGATTTCATCGACATAAATAATACCGCGTTCAGCCCTTTCGATATCATAATCAGCGGCCTGAATTAACCTGAGCAGGATGTTTTCGACATCTTCGCCGACATAGCCGGCCTCGGTTAATGTGGTCGCGTCCGCGATTGCGAACGGAACGTCCAATATTTTTGCAAGGGTTTGCGCCAATGCGGTTTTGCCCACGCCGGTGGGTCCCAAAAGCAGCACATTGCTTTTGCCTATTTCAACATCGGAGCCTGTGCCGAAATATATTCGCTTATAATGGTTGTAAACCGCGACGGACAGCGCGACTTTTGCTTCATCCTGCCCGATTACGTAATCGTCAAGCCCCTTTTTGATTTCCTTTGGTGTCGGCAGAGTAGAAGGTATGCTGCTCGAAAGGCTACGCCTTTTGGTCAGCAGCCCGCCATCTTCAAGTATGGATTGGCAAAGCTCCACGCACTCATTGCAGATGTAAACGCCCTGACCCGCGATAAGGCGCTGAACTTCATTCTGGTTTTTACCGCAAAACGAACAGCTTATCATCCGTGTGTCTTCATGTTTTGGCATTATCCGCTCTCCTCTGATAGATAATTATTTGCGCTTGGCGATAATTTGGTCGATTATTCCGTATTCCTTAGCATGCTCGGCGGTCATGAAATTATCACGGTCGGTATCGCGTTCAATCACTTCGATTGACTGGCCGGTCATTTCGGCCAACAGCTTGTTCATTCTGCCGCGGATATACAGGATTCGGTCGGCCTGTATCTTGATATCGCTGGCCTGGCCATGTGAACCGCCGGAGGGCTGGTGTATCATGATTTCGCTGTTTGGAAGGGCCTTGCGCTTGCCCTTTGTGCCTGCGGCAAGTAAAAATGCTCCCATGCTTGCCGCCATTCCGACACAAATAGTGGATATATCGCATTTAATAAACTGCATGGTGTCATAAATCGCCATACCCGCGGAAATAGAACCGCCGGGGCTGTTGATATATAAGTCTATGTCTTTGTCGGGGTCCTGGCCTTCCAGATATATAAGCTGTGCCACAACTAACGACGCAACGGCGTCATTTATTTCGCCGGACAGGATTACAATCCGGTCGTTGAGAAGGCGGGAGAAAATATCATAGCTGCGCTCTCCGCGGCCTGTCTGCTCAATAACAAACGGCACCAAACTGCTCATAATAATCACTCAACCTTTCCATAAGTTTCTATTGTTAATAAAGCCTTAGCAGTATTGACACAAGTATACGGCAAAAATGATTATTTAATGCCGTTTTCTGGTCATGCGGAAACTTTTGCGTTTTCCTTTATCAGTTCAAACGCTTTGTTGACTGCCAAATCCTTTGAAAGCTCTTTTTCGAAAATCATCATTTTGACTTTTTCAACATCGGTTTTGTAGAGTTCGGCATATTTTGAATATTCGGCTTCGAGTTCCTCGCCTGAAACATCAATACTTTCGAGTTTTACAATCTTTTCAAGCGCCAGCCGCACCTTTACCTGCTTTTCAGCCTGCTCGCGGAAGGAGTTTCTGAAGCTTTCCATATCCGTTCCCGTATAATCAAGATATGACTCAAGGTTGAGCCCTTGTGCACGCAATCTTTGCTCAAACCCGCGGACACTTTCGTCAATCCTGTTTTCAAACATCGCCTGCGGGATTTCGCCTTTCACACCCTCGGCAAGCTGGTCGAGCAGCTGGGTTTCAAAGGCGTCCTCAGCCTCGTGCTCTCTTTGGTGCTCCAGCTTTGCCCTGATGTCGGCTTTCAGCTCCTCAAGGGTATCAAATTCGCTGACATCCTTGGCGAACTCGTCGTTGACTTCGGGTAGCTCGGTCATTCTTATTTCATTGATTTTGCATTTAAATACCGCAGGCTTACCCTTTAGACTGTCTTCGTGATAGTCGTCGGGGAAAGTTACGTTGACTTCAAATTCTTCCCCTTTGTTTTTGCCTATCAGCTGTTCCTCAAAACCGGGTATGAAATGGTTGGAGCCGATTTTAAGTGTAAAGCCTTCAGCCTTGCCGCCTTCGAACGGCTGACCGTCCACAAACCCTTCAAAATCAAGGTTGACTATGTCGTCATTCTCAACCGGTCTGTCTTCCACAGTCAGCAGGCGGGAACCGCGCTGCTGCAGCTTTTTGATTTCGGCGTCCACATCTTCGTCGGTTACTGGCTTGATTTTCTTTTCAGCTTTCAGACCTTTATAACTGCCGATTTCGACTTCGGGTTTTACGGTGATTGCAGCCTTGAATATCAGGCCTTCCTTCCCGACCGAAACAATGTCAAAATCGATTTTGTCCTCGACATATTCATATCCCGATTCCTCAATCGCCTCGCTGAGCGCCGAGGGATAAACATCGTCAATCGCGTCTTCATAGAATATTTCCGGGCCATACATTTTTTCAATCAGCTGTCTTGGCGCCTTTCCCTTGCGGAACCCCGGAATTGTGAACCTGCCAACATTCCTCTTATATGCCCTTTTGACAGCCTCCTCAAAAGGCTCGGCGCCAACTTCCACCTCAAGTTCGACACGGTTTGTATCAATCTTTGATACGTTTTTCAGTCCCATAATTTATTTCCTCCTGTAACACTGTAACGCAATGAGTAAAATTATATCATATCGCAATGATTTGCGCTATATTTTTAGGAAAAAATTTTTCAAATTCCCGGTTTATCGCACCAAAACCGGGGTAAAATTGACGGCGTCACATGAAACCAGCCTGATAACGGTCCCGTTGACCGTCTGCACCGGGATTTTGCGCGCTACGGCGCCGTGAATATGGCCGCAGTAACAGCGGCGGATTTTATACCGCGAAAGCACCGCCAATAACTCTTCGCACCTGGATTCACCAAGCACCGGCGGGTAGTGCAGGAATACGACCGGCTCTTTGCCGGTTTTGAGAGCCTCCTGTATCGAACGCTCAAGCCTTCCTACTTCCCGCAAAAGCACTTTTTTATCCGCGTCTTCGTCGGCGTCAAAAAACCAGCCGCGCGTTCCGCAAACGACGAAATCCCCAACTGCTTCTGCGCTGTTGTGGATTATCGAGAGTGTGTCAAATCCGCAGTCCTCAAAAAACTTCTCCATTTTACGGCGGGTTGCCCACCAATAATCGTGGTTGCCTTTAATCAGCAGTTTCCTGCCCGGCAGCTTTTGTAAAAACTCAAAGTCTTTTTTGGCTTCTTCAAGTCTCATCGCCCAAGAGATGTCCCCGGCAATAACCACCGTGTCGCCGTCGGTAACCAACCTGCGCCAATTGTTTTTGATTTTGCTGACGTAGTTTTCCCAGCCTTCAAACTCGTCCATCGGCTTGTATTGCCCAAGCGGCAGGTGCAGGTCGGCAATCGCAAACAAAGACATGACTTACTCCTCAATTACAAATATTGCTGTTGTCGCTTGAATTAATCCGCACGTTTAGCAGATACTATAACCGGATTAAGGCTTTGCCAGAAAGGGTGATGTTGAATGAGCATCTTCAAAGATAACCAAAACGAATTTGAAACCCCGACCGTTTACTGCGATGTAAAAAACTGCGTATACCACAAAGGCGAGGATATCTGCACAGCTGGAAGGATAAGAGTCGGCCCGTCCCATGCGATAAGCAGTTACGATACTTTGTGCGACACCTTCAAGCCAGAGTCCAAATAACAGCGTTCATTCGATATGGAGCAGGTTATACACCGCCTGCTCCATGTCGGAGGGTTTGCATACATACTCAAATCTCTTGCTTTTGCCGCGCACCGACAGCAGCGGCTCCGGAATTTCAAATCCCGTTATCCGGTACAGCTTGTCCATTTTCTCAAACTCGTCCAAACCGCCGGCGTCCCCGGTTAAAGCCTTAAGCACACTTGCTGAAAACTTATAGGGATTGGCAGTCGAAGCGATGATTGCGGGGGTGGCGTCGCCGGTCTGACGCTTGTAGTCAAAATACACCTGTACCGCGACCGCGGTATGGGTGTCGATTAAATAATCATAGCTGTCGTAAATATCCTTGATGGTTTTTGCGGTCTGCAAATCATCGCACCAGCCCGCGTGGAAAACCGATTTTATCTTTTCTGCCATGGAAGCCGATACCCGGTACTCCCCTCTTGCTTTCAAATCCCCCATCAGGCGGTTTATCTCGCCGACATCGCAGCCCGAAAGGTCATACAGCAGACGTTCAAGGTTAGACGAAATCAGAATGTCCATTGAGGGGGAGGTGGTGAGGTAAAATTCGCGGTTTTTATCGTAAACCCCGGTATTGATGAAATCGGTGAGTACCTTGTTTTTGTTGGACGCGCAAATCAGTCGCGAAACCGGCAGGCCCATCTTCCTCGCATAATAAGCCGCGAGAATGTTGCCGAAATTCCCGGTCGGGACCGCGATATTCACCCTGTCCCCCAGCTTTATTGCGCCTGACGCGGCCAAATCGCAGTACGCCGAAATGTAGTACACGATTTGAGGCAGCAGCCTTCCCCAGTTTATAGAATTTGCGCTGGAGAAAATCATGTTGTTGGATTTAAGCCGCTCTATCACTTTGGGGTCCGTAAAAATAGATTTTACCCCTGTCTGCGCGTCGTCAAAATTGCCGCTGATACCGCAGACGGCGACGTTTTCGCCTTCCTGCGTAACCATCTGCAGTTTCTGCATCGGGCTGACCCCGTCTTCGGGGTAAAAGACCAGTATCCTCGTGTTATCGGCGCCCCGGAAGCCTTCAAGCGCGGCTTTCCCGGTGTCCCCCGAAGTCGCAACCAGAATTATGATTTCCCTGCCCTCGGCCGTCCGCTTTGCCGATACCCTCATCAGGTGGGGCAGTATCTGCAGCGCGACATCCTTAAAGGCGCAGGTGGGGCCGTGCCACAATTCAAGCAGGTTTATCCCGCTGTCCATCCGATAAAGCGGAGCAATATCGGCTGAACGGAAACGGCCGGTGTTATAGGCAAGCCGCGAGCACTCCAGCACTTCCTCATACGTGAAATCAGGCAGGTATTTTGCCATCACAAAAACGGCGCGCTCGGCATAGCTCAAAGGCAGCAAAGCTAATATTTCCTCAATCCCAAGCGCGGGGAATTTCTGCGGGACGAACAGCCCGCCGTCTTTTGAAATCCCCTGTATTATCGCCTGCGATGAGGTAACCCGTACGCTGTTGTCGCGCGTGCTGTTATACATCATAGAAAAACCGCACTTCCATTCCGTAAATAAGCCAAATCATACTTTATTACTATACTATAATATGCTTAACTCATAGTAAAGCCATTATTAAACGGATGTGAAAAAATCGTAGCAATTACCGAAAAAAAGCCGAAAAAGCAGGGAATTATCGTAGTTTTTTCTCTGCAGGTATTGGTATATTTCATCCATTACCTGAATGCCGCCCCATTTGCCGGGCAAGTCGAATCCGTCAAAATCGCAGCCGAACGCCACTGTTTTTTCCCCGTCCAGTGAAAGGAAGTGGTACAAATGCCTTTCCAGAGCCTCGAAATCCTGTCCTCCGATGTGTTCCCCGCAAAGGGTGAGCCCTACCAGCCCGCCCTTATCCCTGACTGCCTCAAACTGGCTGTCTGTGAGGTTGCGGCAGTGGCTGTAAACCGAATTTGACGCGGTGTGGCTTGCGATAACGGAGCCGCGGGTTTCTTCAATCACGTCCCAAAAACCGGTCTGATTCAGGTGTGATACGTCCGGTACAATACCCAGCTTTTCCATTTTGGCGACGGCTTCTTTCCCAAACGGCGTCAGGCCGTCGCCGCAGTCCGACATGCAACCGTGCCCAAGCTCGTTAGAGCCGTTCCATGTCAAGGTAATTACCTTGACATGGAACTCGTTAAGCAAATCAAGGGTTTCAAGGCTGCCCGCAAGGGCTGCTCCCCCCTCTACCGCGAGGATAGCCGCGCAACGGCGGTTATTAAACGCAATATCAAAATCGCTTTTGCTTTTTACTATATGAAAGCTGCAGTTGCTTTTATCTTCTTCATGCGCCATTTTTAACAACCTGACGCACTGCCGCTTTGCCTTTTCGCCCCTGACCGAGTCAGGCACCCACACGGCAAAAACCTGCGCCCAGCAGTCGAATTTAAGCCCGCGCGCCAAATCTATATGAAGGTCGTTGCTGTCCAAAGACTGACCCTTGTCTGCACATTCATATAAAGTGTCGCAGTGCAAATCAAAAAGCCGCATGCAAATCCTCCGAATCGAACGCGCCCTGAATATGGTCGATTTCGGTAATCTCCATCGGGTTATCCCTGCTTGTAATAATCTCAATCACATCAAAGCGCGGCTGCAGTTGAATGCTGTTGTTCCTGATAAAAAGCATCGCGGTCTTGACAATGCGGCGCTGCTTGTCAAGGGTAACCGCTTCTCGTGGCAAATACATCGAGCCCTCGCCCCATGTTTTAACCTCTATAAAAGCAATATACGGCTCTTTGACGGCGATTATGTCAATTTCCCCAAACCTGCACCTGTAATTCGCAGATAAAATTCTATATCCCTTTTCCCTTAGAAAACGGGCCGCCAGTACCTCCCCCGCTGCTCCTTTTGAAACAACAGCCATATTCTTCCCTCATTATCATTCAATAATTTTGGTGAGAAAACTGCGGCGGTGTATGGACGAACAGCCGTACTGCCGTATCAGCTGTATATGTAAAGCGGTGCCGTAGCCCTTATGCTTTGAAAACTGGTAGCAGGGGTATTTTAAATCCATTTCCCGCATGTACCTGTCCCGGCTTACCTTTGCAAGGATTGAAGCCGCGGCGATTGAAGCCGACAAGCTGTCTCCCTTTACAACGGAATATGCCGGCACCGGCAGGCTTGAGGGAACACGGTTGCCGTCCACAAGGATAATATCCGGCTTGATTGGAAGCTGTTCCACAGCCCGCCGCATAGCGAGCATTGTCGCCTGCAGAATATTGTATTCCTCGATTTCTTCAACGGTAGCGTGCGCAATCGAATAGGCGAGCGAGTTTTCAGTTATCAGCCCGAACAACCGCTCTCTTTTTTGTTCGGTGAGCTTTTTGGAGTCGTTAAGCCCCTCTATTTCCTTATTTAAATCCAAAATCACCGCCGCGGCAAATACTGGCCCCGCCAGCGGCCCCCTGCCAGCCTCGTCAATACCGCATATCACCTTATAGCCTTTGTTGTAATACTGGCTGTCAAACAGATAGATTGCCATTTTACGCGCTCACTCTCTAGCTCACGGTTTTTCAAGGGATATCCTGCCGATTTTGCCTGCGCGGAACTCGTCAACCAGCATGACGGCCGCCCGTTCGGTGTCCACCTGATTGCCAGGCAGCAGCATTCCGCGCTTTCTTCCAATCAGGTTTAACGTCTCCCAGCAGTCCCCGTGATAATCAGCCGGCAGCTTGTACCGCTCAAACAGCAAATCCCTGTAATCCTGTATCAGCAGGTTTAACAGCTCGCGGGCGATTTCCTCGATATTCAGAACCTCGTCGCGGATGGCGCCGGTAATCGCCAGGTGCAGCGCGACTTTTTCCTCGTCAAATTTTGGCCAAAGCACACCGGGAGTATCCAGCAGTAGCAGTCCGTCGCCGGTTACAAACCACTGATTGCCGCGGGTAACGCCCGGCCGGTCTTCAACCTTTGCCTTTTTGCTGCGCGCCAACCGGTTTATAAACGAGGATTTGCCGGAATTCGGGATGCCCGCGACCATCATTCTAACAGGGCGGTTTACCATTCCCCGTTGCTTCCATCGGGCAATTTGGTCTGCCAAAACCTCACGCACTAAAGGCGTAAACCTGTTCAAACCCTGCCCGCTCTTGCAGTCGACAGGCAGCGAAGGTACACCCTGCCCGGCGAAATGGCGAACCCATAAATCTGTAACCGTTTTATCGGCAATATCCGATTTGTTTAACAGCGCAATTCTGGGTTTGCCAATAACCAGCTTATCGAGGTCGGGGTTTTTGCTGCTCGCCGGTATCCTCGCGTCTAAAATCTCGACAATCAAATCCACCAGCGGCAGGCATTCTTTTATCCTGCGCTTTGTCTTTGCCATATGTCCGGGATACCACTGGATATTGCTCAATTTTATCATGCCTTTCTGCCAAATCCGGGCTATTCCAGCCAATTCATCCGATTAAACGGATAAAAACGGAAAATGGCTTTCCCGACCACATCTTTTTCATTTACAAATCCGATTTCGGTCGAACGGCTGTCTCTGGAGTTCTCGCGGTTGTCGCCCATCACCACAAGATAGCCATCAGGCACTCTCTTGGCCTCGGTACCGAAATCATGTACCAAAGTTCTTCCGCGGGTGTATTCCTCCTCAAGGACTACCCCGTTGAGCACAACCTCGCCGGTCTGCGGCAGGATTGCAATTTCATCCCCGCCGACCGCAATAACCCGCTTGACAAGCGGTTCCTGCGTATAGCGGTCTATTACCACGATATCCCCGCGCTGGGGCTTATACATGAATGTCAGCAGTATCAGCCTTTCCTTGTCGTACAGAGTCGGGTTCATCGAATCTCCTTCCACCCCGACAATCCTGAATACGAACAAAAAGGCGAGCACCACACAGATTAGGGAATAAAGCGCGGCCCCGACCCATTCGTATATCCCTTCCACTACACGCCACATCAGAGTCTTTATCTGCGGTTTAAGCTGCCGGTTTTTCTGCCGCATGAAATCCTGTGCCTGATGGAATAAATACGATGGCGCCAGTTTATCCCTTTGAAACAGCATATCAGTACAACCCTCCAACCCGGTTAAGAGGGTAAAACCTGAACAGGGCTTTTCCTATTATATCCTCTTCCCTGATAAGACCTATCTCCGACATATACCGGCTGTCCCTCGACATTTCCCGGTTATCTCCCATCACAAACAAATATCCTTCCGGAATGGGATTATCCTTATACTCGTTATAATACTCTATCGGCATTGTAACGCCAATCGCGTAAGTCTCGTCAAGCTTTTTTCCGTTCACTATTACCGCGTAAGTTTCCTCGTCTATTTCAAGGGTGTCCCCTGCCACGGCTATCACCCGTTTTACAAGCGGTTCCTGAGCCTGCCTGTATCTGTTGATTATCACTATATCCCCGCGTTTTGGGGTGTAGGAAAAACGGGAGATTATCAGACGTTCGCCGTCAAAAAGGGTCGTGTTCATCGAATCCCCGTCCACCCCGACAATCCTGAACGCAAAGGTGAAGATAATCGAAACGCACAGCAGTGAAAAAACAGCGGCTTCAACCCATTCATAGATATCCTTAACCAGTTTTTTGTCTTTGGCGTCCCAGTTTTCCAAAGCGTGGCGGTTTTGGTTCATAAAGGTCCTTCCTTCATCAGATATGATTACGCCAACTTTTCAGATAAAGTATAACACATATTCCTCGCAAAATAAAGAAAAAAGGGACTTGATGTCCCTTTACTTCTGATAGTTTAGACTTGCAAACAGGCTTATTTGCTGGCAATCTGCTCTTTAACACGTGCAGATTTGCCGAGGCGCTCGCGAAGGTAGTACAGCTTGCTGCGGCGAACCTTGCCGCGGCGGATAACCTTGACGCTGGCTACATTCGGGGAATGGAGCGGGAACACCCTTTCAACCCCGACCCCGTAAGAAACGCGGCGCACAGTAAAAGTCTCGGAAATCCCGCTTCCTTTTCTGGCAATTACAGTGCCTTCAAACGACTGTATTCTCTCGCGTTCCCCTTCGCGAATTTTCACATCGACGCGCACGGTGTCTCCGACAGAAAACTGCGGGACCTTTTCTTTCAAGCTGTCGCTTGCAATGATTTTGAGTGCATCTTCCATAATCTTTTCCCCCTTAATAATCAGACATTCATGCTAATACCAGCAGAGGACTGTCCGCATTAATGCCGCGCATGCTAAAATGCCGGCGGCATTAATCCCCGCGGGGCATTAACGCCCCGTGGCAAACTAAAACACCGATTAATATTACCACAACTCGCAGATAATTGCAATATCTATTTTTTGCGGCCGGCCGCCGAATTAACCGCGGAAAGAAAATACCGTTCAAAACCACCTAATCCTGCGCGGTTTTCAGCAGTTCGGCAATCAGGCCGCAAACCCTTTCGGCGTATTCCGGGTTCTTGTTGGAGGACACCGAAACCGTGATGTCGCCGTCAATCACAAAGGAAGGGAAATCAAAAGTACCGAACGCGGACGGGCGCGCAACGTTTACCGGGATTGACTTTGCCTTGCATTCATCGGCTATTGCGATGTTGACAGCCTCGTTGCCGGTGGCCGCTATGCACAGGTATGACAAGGAGCAGTCCCCGCGGTAATACCTGCGGGGAATATATGTTATCAGCCCTTTTTCATCCATTTCCTGCAGTTTAGGGCAGATAGTCGGGCTGATTACGGTAATCTTAGCGTTGAATTTTGACAGTGTTTCAGCCCGGGCTGCGGCTGTCTCCCCGCCTCCGAAAATAATGCAGTTATTGCCTTCCAAATCAATATACAGCGGAAAACGCGGAGCCATTTGACGCCTCACCCTCCATTCCTTCAGATTTGTTATATTAATAAAAATATCCCAATTTGACTATAACAAATTTCATCTATTATTACAATATATATTTTTCAAGAGAGTATCTCACACAAATTATTTAGGCTAAATGTTGACAAAAAATTCTCAATCATTTATGATAAAACAGACATCCGCGCGGTAGGCTCTTGTCTACGGCGTTTTTATTAATTCTGCGAAATCGGGCTGTCTGCCCCGGAAGGTGATTCGCGATGGAAACTGTATCGGATATATTCGGCAAATTGGTATTCAACGATAAAGTGATGAGTGAGCGGCTGCCCAAGGACGTGTACGACGCCCTAAAAAAGACTATTGATATGGGCAAAAGCCTCGACCGTTCAATCGCCGACGTTGTCGCCAATGCAATGAAGGATTGGGCAATCGAGAACGGCGCCACCCATTACACCCACTGGTTCCAGCCGCTGACCGGCATCACCGCGGAAAAGCACGACAGTTTTATTTCCCCAAAATCCAACGGCACCGCTATAATGGAGTTTTCAGGGAAAGAGCTGATTAAAGGCGAGCCTGACGCGTCCAGTTTCCCCACCGGCGGCCTGCGCGCGACATTCGAGGCGCGCGGTTATACCGCGTGGGACCCGACTTCCTACGCCTTTATCAAGGACGATACCCTGTGCATTCCGTCTGTTTTTTGCTCATACGGCGGTCAGGCGCTGGACAAAAAAACCCCGCTGCTGCGCTCGATGGAAGCCATCAGGAAACAGGCGCTGCGTATCTTAAGGCTTTTTGGCAACGAGGATGTAAAAAGTGTTACCACAACAGTGGGTGCTGAACAGGAATACTTCCTTGTGGACAGGGAATTGTTTGAAAAGCGCAAGGATTTGATTTTCTGCGGCAGGACTCTTTTCGGCGCGCGGCCGCCGAAAGGTCAGGACCTTGAGGACCACTATTCCGGCTCAATAAATCCCCGCGTTAAGGCTTTCATGGCGGAGTTGGACCGGGAACTGTGGAAACTCGGCATTTTAGCTAAAACCGAGCACAATGAAGTGGCTCCCGCGCAGCATGAGCTTGCGCCCATCTACACCAACACCAATATTGCCACCGACCACAATCAGCTGACAATGGAAACCATAAAAAAGGTGGCAATGCGCCACGGCATGGTCTGCCTGCTACATGAAAAGCCGTTTGAAGGGGTTAACGGCAGCGGCAAGCACAACAACTGGTCGTTTCAGACCGATACCGGCGTCAACCTGCTTGAGCCCGGCGATTCGCCGAGTGAAAACGCGCAGTTTTTGCTTTTCTTCGCTTCTGTCATCAAAGCGGTGGACAAGTATCAGGATTTGCTCAGGCTGTCGGTTGCAAGCCCCGGCAACGACCACCGGTTAGGCGCGCACGAGGCGCCGCCCGCGATTATATCGATTTTTGTCGGGGAAGATTTGCAGGAGGTGCTGGATTCGATTGAAAACAGCAGTATCCCCACCCAAAAAGGCCGTCAGGAAATGAAATTCGGTGTGCATGTGCTGCCGCGTTTCTTTAAAGACACCACCGACCGCAACCGCACATCGCCGTTCGCTTTCACCGGCAACAAGTTCGAGTTCCGCATGGTTGGCTCGTCGCAGTCAATCGCCGACCCGAACACCGTTATCAACACCATCGTCGCCGAGGAGCTCTCAAATTTTGCCGACATTCTTGAAAAATCAAAGAATTTTGAAAACGATGTGCTTAACCTTGTCCGCCAAACCATAATCGAGCACAAGCGCATAATCTTCAACGGAAACAACTATTCCGGCGAATGGGTCGCCGAAGCAAAAAGGCGCGGCTTGCTCAACCTTGAAACAACAGTGGACGCGATACCCTGCCTGATTTCGGAAAAGAACATAAAGCTTTTCACAAAACACGGGGTGTTATCCGAAACCGAACTGTATTCAAGGTATGAGATACTGCTCGAAAACTACTGTAAGGTGCTCAGTATTGAAGCGCTGACCATGATTGATATGGCGCGTAAGGAGATTATTCCGTCGGTTACCTCGTACATCCGTCAGCTCAGCGAAACGGCGATTGCCAAAAAACAAATCCTGCCGGGCGTGAACTGGGATGTCGAGAAGGAGCTTGTTTCAAAGCTTTCCTCGCTTTGTGCGGAGCTGTACCGGAATATCGAATTCCTTGACGGCGCCCTGCAAAAGACAAAGAAATATACCGACCTTCTGGAATGCGCTGTCTTTTATAAAGACACTATCCTGAAAGCAATGCGCAAGTCGCGGGCTGTGGCCGACCAAATGGAGCTTTTGACCGGTATACAGCACTGGCCCTTCCCCACCTTCTCGGATTTGCTGTTCAGCGTCTGACGGTTTGTGTTTATGTTTAATCAGCGGGTAAAATTTTCATTTGCCCGCTGATTTTTTTATTTATTCCGGCAATAATATAAAATAACCATATAAGGCAGAAAGTGAAAGGTGGATTAATTATGCGCTCGTTATGGCAGGCGGGGTGCGGTTTTGAGGANNCCGAGCCGTTAAGGGGAAGCGTTAACGCCGACGTGGCGGTAATCGGCGCGGGGCTCGCGGGGGTTTTGACCGCCCATTTCCTGCAGAACAGAGGCTTAAAAACAGTCGTGCTGGAGCGCAACAGGCTGGGCGAAGGCGAAACCGGAAGGACCACCGCAAAAATTACCGCACAGCACGGGATTATATACGATAATCTCATCAGCCAGTACGGGCTTGGGCTTGCCCGCCGGTACGCCGAGGCAAACCTTAAGGCAATCTCGCAATATGAACGAATGGTGCAGCAGCTTAATATTGACTGCGGTTTCAAACGCTGCCCGAACTATATTTACTCGACAGGGAAAACCGACAAGCTGGAAAAGGAGGCCGCCGCTGCCGCCCGCCTCGGCATTCCGTCATACATGACCGATTATTCCGAACTCCCGTTCAAGATAAACGGCGCGCTTGTTTTTTCGGGGCAGGCCCGTTTTAACCCGCTGAAGTTTTTAAAACCAATCGCATCAAACCTAAAAATCTATCAGAAAACAAGGGTCAAAACCGTCGAAAACAACACGGTATACTGCGATAGAGGACGCGTGAATGCAAAGTGGGTGGTTATCGCGACCCATTACCCGATTATCAACTTCCCCGGCTTTTATTTTTTGAGAATGCACCAGACCCGCTCGTATGTGCTGGGGATTAATAATGTGCTCGAACTTCACGGGATGTATCTGGACATCAGGGAATACGGGCTTTCGTTCAGAAGCGAGGGCAACACCCTGCTGCTCGGCGGCGCGGGGCATCGCTGCGGCAAAAATCCCGCTGCCGCCCGCGAGGCGCCGGACAGATATCAGGTTCTGCGCAAAAACGCGGCAAGGCTTTACCCGGAGGCTGAAAACTGTTATCAGTGGTCGGCGCAGGACTGCATGACAGCCGACGGTATACCCTATATCGGACGGTATTCCAAATCCACCCCCCGCCTGCTTGTCGCGACCGGTTTTAATAAATGGGGCATGACCAGCTCCATGGTGGCGGCAAATATACTCGCCGACCATATAACCGGCGTAAAAAACGAGTATGCGCGTGTCTTTTCGCCCGACCGCTTTTCAGCCAAATCCATCGCAATCAATATCGCAACGGAAGGGGTTCAGGCGGCAATCGGGTTGTCGTCGCAGGCCTTTCACTTTCCCCTGACGGGGCTTGAAGATTTAAAAAATGGCTGCGGCGGCATTGTGGAATATAAAGGCAGGAAAGTCGGGGCATATAAATCCGAAAACGGCGAAATCCACCTTGTGTCAACCCGCTGCCCCCATCTTGGGTGCGAGCTTAAATGGAACCCGGATGAAAAGTCATGGGACTGTCCCTGCCACGGCTCGCGTTTTGACGTTCACGGCCGCTGGCTTAGCAGCCCGGCAGTAAACAATCTGTCAAATAAAAAAATCAATAAACTTAATTGACTATTTTTTCACAAAGGAGTACAATGGATAATAATTATCCCAGTTACATTGGAGGTCATATTTCGTGGCAAGAGTATATAATTTTTCTGCCGGCCCTTCCATGCTTCCGGAAAGCGTGCTGAAAAAAGCGGCTTTGGAAATGCTGGACTATCAGAATTCGGGTCAGTCTGTTATGGAGATGTCCCACCGCTCCAAGATTTTTGAAACTATAATCCAAAGCTGTGAAGCGCTATTGCGCGAAGTGATGGAAATACCAGACAATTACAAGGTTTTATTCCTTCAGGGCGGGGCTTCCTCCCAGTTTGCCATGGTGCCGCTCAATCTGATGACCGGCAGCGGCAAAGCTGATTTTGTAATCACCGGCCAGTGGGCAAACAAGGCTTATCAGGAGGCCGCCCGCTACGGACAGGCCAATATCGTCGCCAGTTCGAAGGATAAGACCTTCTCATATATTCCAAAGCTGGACAAATCCGAATTCACGCCCGACGCGGATTATTTCCACATCTGCCTGAACAACACCATTTACGGGACCCGGTTTACCGAGCTCCCCGATACTGGCGATATCCCGCTGGTCGCGGACATCTCGTCCTGCATACTTTCGGAGCCGATTGACGTTTCAAAGTTCGGGCTGCTGTATGCGGGGGCGCAGAAAAACGTGGCTCCTGCCGGTCTGACTATTGTAATAATCAGGGATGACCTTATCGGCAAAGCGCGCGACATAACCCCGACCATGTTTAACTACAAGACCTACAGCGAACATAACTCGATGTATAACACTCCCCCCTGCTATCAAATCTACATCTGCAAGCTGGTTCTTGAATGGATCAGGGACGAAATCGGCGGGCTTAAAAAGATGAAAGAAATCAACGAGAAAAAAGCGAAAATCCTCTACGATTACCTCGATTCGTCCGCCCTGTTCCGTGGCACTGTCGAGAAAGAATACCGCTCGCTGATGAATGTGCCTTTCGTAACGGGCAGCGAGGATTTGGACGCCGAGTTTGTAAAACAGGCCGCCGAAAGGGGATTTGTAAATCTCAAAGGGCACAGAACGGTCGGAGGAATGCGCGCCTCGATTTACAACGCCATGCCGGTTGAGGGCGTGGAAAAGCTGGTCGAGTTCATGAGAGAATTTGAAGAAAAACACTCCTGATTATCACGTGAAAGGATGAGCTTCCTTGTTTAACATTCTTACATTGAACAAAATAGCTGAAGCCGGTATCAACTGCTTTGACAAGGATACATACAATGTTTCAGGCGATGTCGAAAATCCGGACGGCATCCTTGTCCGCTCTGCATCGCTGCACGAGATGGAATTCCCGAAATCCCTAAAAGCCATTGCGCGCGCCGGCGCCGGCGTCAACAACATACCTTTGGACAGGTGCAGCGACGAGGGTATCGTGGTGTTCAACACACCCGGCGCAAACGCTAACGCCGTAAAAGAGCTGGTGATTGCGGGGATGATAATCTCATCCCGTAATATTATTGACGCGGTACAGTGGGTGAACACCCTCAAAGGCAAAGGCGAGGAAGTCCCGAAGCTGGTCGAGAAAGGCAAAAGCCAGTTCGCGGGGCCGGAAATCAAAGGTAAAACCCTTGGGGTAATCGGGCTTGGGGCGATTGGCGTGCTGGTCGCAAACAGCGCAAGAAGGCTTGGTATGGAGGTTTACGGATACGACCCATACCTGTCGGTGGATTCGGCATGGGGTTTATCAAGCTCTGTGCACCGCGCCACCAGCCTGCAGCAAATCTACGAAATCAGCGATTACATCACCCTCCATGTCCCGCTGACCCCTGACACAAAAAATATGATTGATAAATCCGCGCTCGCAATGATGAAGGAGAACGTGCGGATAATGAATTTCGCCAGAGCCGAGCTTGTAAACAGCAGCGACATGCTGAAAGCCATTGAAAGCGGCAAAGTCGCCTGTTACGTTGTGGATTTCCCGACGCATGAAATGCTTGGGGTTGAAAATGTAATCTCAATCCCCCACCTCGGCGCGTCCACTCCGGAAAGTGAGGAAAACTGCGCCGTGATGGCGGCTCATGAACTGATTGATTATCTTGAAACAGGCAGCATAATCAATTCCGTGAACTTTCCGGAAGTCGAGCTGCCGAAGGCAGAACACATCCGTATCTGCGTGCTCCATCGGAATATCCCAAACATGCTCGCGCAAATCAGCGCCATTGTCTCCAAAACAGGAGTCAATATCGAGATGATGGTCAACCGCTCCAAAAAAGACAACGCATACACCATCCTCGATGTCAACGGCGATGTCTCCGATGAATGTATGGAAGCCATCGAGGCGATTGACGGTGTAATCCGCACGCGCAAAATTAAATAGTAAGGTTTCTGCCTGCCGTGATTGCAAAAGAGCCCGGTTTCATCAAAAAACCGGGCTTTTTTAGCGGAGTCTTGCGGTTTTATTTTGGGCAGATACGTAATTGACCTTACGAAAATTCTTATAAAAACCATAGATAACTTAACGCTATCTTTAGCGGCTTATGAAGTTGACAAAGCCGGTTTGCCGATTTATAATATATAGGCTCGATATCCATACGGAGATGTACCCAAGTGGTTGAAGGGTCCGGATTCGAAATCCGGTAGGTCGGCTTTGCCGGCGCAAGAGTTCGAATCTCTTCATCTCCGCCAAAGAAACGGCAATCTGCTTTCGCAAATTGCCGCAGACTGTCGATAAACAGGCATTTTCACGCGGGTGAAAATGCCTGTTTTCTTTGA